>UMJR01022281.1_pt1 | contig 14759 bp, 17 predicted proteins | sample 1966121 | NCBI WGS metagenome assembly UMJR01 (sample SAMEA4836155, study PRJEB28245) | human gut metagenome | biome: gut microbiome; material: fecal sample | place: Denmark | collected 2008
TTTCGTGGGACAGGCGACGGTTTTCGGAAGGACGATCACATGGTATCTAAGATAATTAGCAATTTTTTCGAAAAATTGAAGCAAAAATTTGATTTAATTCAAAATTTTGCGGGTGCCATCGTCAATTTTTTGAGTTAATTCCATCGTGACCATCAAGTTTTTGAGTTAATTCGAGGAGGTGTCTTTGAAATGATGAGCATGGCCTGCTTTTTCTTAGCTGCTACTATTGTTCTCTTTGTCGACGGGTTTGAGGTGAAGGGGATCCGACTGACCAGCCGAATCATGCTGTACTTGACCGGATATATCATGCGCCCTGCCGCCGCTACGCTCTGGATGGTTGTCGTGCTGTACCTCGTAATGAAGTATCAAGTAAAGGGCCTTGCTGTGGTCAGTGTGCTTATCGTGGCCTGCTGGATTGCCTGGATCATGGCGGTGGCGGAATCTATTACTGATGAGGAGGTGAAAAAAGATGAAGCGGCTCGGTGATGATCGATACACTGTGCGGGACTGGGTTGGACTGCTGCTCTGTGTGGTGTTCGTTTTTTCTGTCATAGTTTGCGGTCTGCGGATCGCCATCGTTGTGGGCCCGTCCATGCAGCCAACGCTTGCAGACCACAGCGTTCATATTACGGTTCCGGACCACGAACCAGATGTGGGTGACATTGTGACCTTCCGGCATGGCGGTGTATTGCTAATCAAGCGCATTGTGGCCGGCCCTGGTGATACAGTGGACCATTGGGGAGACACTCTCTGTCTTGGTCATGGTCAGTACTATGTCGTAGGCGACAACCGCAGCAACTCCAGGGACTCCAGGTCGTTCGGGCCGATTGACGCAGACGATATCACAGGGCGGTTGTTATTCTAAGGAGGTGGTTATTTGGAACGAACAGGCGAACGCACCAGGGACATCCGATTTTTCAGCAGCAAAAATAATGACATCGTATGCCTGCACAGCAAGTGGGCCCGTGACTATGCTAAGTGGCTCGAGACCCAGCCATGGGTGCAGAGCTACGAGGCCGGCTGTCCTTTAGATGCTGACATCATGGGCCGCATATCACGGGCGGGCATACGCACGGACTACATGCAGGCCGGATGGGCTACTGACTTCTTGATTTGCTATGCAGACGGACACAAGGGGGTGAGAGAACTTGTTCAACAGCAGCAGCTAAAGAAAAAAGCTTATGTGGAGCGTCTGGAGCTATCCAGGCGATATTGGGCGGCGACGGACACAGAGTGGATGGTGGTGATCGTGGACATGTAATAACCAACTCTGATCACAAAACACAATAATTATTAGACAGGAGGAACATTAAATGGAACGCCCCGAAGATCGCAAGGTTCTTTATAAGTTTTTTAGTCACAAAAATAACCGCAATATGTATGTACACAATCGAGGTGCCATGGAGTATGCCGCAGATCTGGAGGAAGCTCCGTGGGTTAAAAGCTACGAGACCAATGTAATCCTTGACCCTGACCGCCTCTCCCGTATCCCGATGCGTGTGTCCGACGATGACTTAGCCGTAGAGTGGACCACCGACTTTGTCATAACTCACGTCGACGGACATCGTGTGGTCAAAGAAATCGTGCCAAAAAAATGTATGGCAGATGTATCGTACCTTATGCGCCTCGAAATGTCCCGCCGGTACTGGGCCTTGGATGATGGCATCCAGTGGATGATCGTGTCTGTCAATGACTGATCCATTACGCTTTGTGTGTCGGCTTGGGTCTATTTTCAGGATTTTGAAAGCGACTCCAGCCGGCTACTGGCTCATTAACGGTGACTCTACCTCTCCCCCGTTTTTTGTTGTCGACTTGGAACAATATGAGCGGGTGCCTGCGCCGGACGAATGGATGACAGATCAAACCATAACTCCAGCGCAGGCTACCCGCCTGCAAATGATCCAACCGCTGCTCGACTGCACAGACTGCATCCCGGACAAATCCCTGCGTTACAAGATGGCAGCAGAGGCTGCACAGCAGCACCAGACCACCACACGACGCATTCTACGGCTGTATTATAGGTATCTTGCAACAGGACGGATCACAGCCAAAAAGCGGACAAAAAGCGCAAACACAGACAACCAACCAATAGAACAAGCCATCCGGCGGTACTACTATGGCTCCAAGCGCCTGTCACTTAGAGCAGCCTACGAGATGATGCTGCTGGAAGACTATGTGGGCCCCGATGGTCAGCTCGACAGCGATGCTCCCACATGGTCTCAGTTCAGACACTACTACTATGGACACAGATTGCACAAGGACCCTCAAAAGATCATTGCACGAGAGGGCCTTACCAAATACCAGCGGGACCACCGGCCGGCATGGGGAACCTCTGCCGGATGGCGGACACAGCCGGGATCGTACCAGATGGATGCGACACAGGCGGATATCTATTTGGTGTCCCGACAGGACAGATCCATTGTGGTGGGTCGCCCTTATATATACCTCGCCGTAGATACATCCACCCACCTGATCGCTGGTGTCTATGTCGGGTATAGCTGCGATGAGACTTCTGTGATGGCTTGTATCGAGCAAGCCGCTACGGACAAGGTTGCGTACTGTGCTCGCTACGGCATTGAGATCAAACCAGAACAATGGCCATCGGTGGGCATGCCAACGGAGATCATCACAGATCAAGGCCGTGAATTTTTTGGGCCCCGCATGGGAGAGATCTGTAAACGGTACGGGCTTGAAGTGCTGACCTTACCACCGTTCAGGCCGGATCAAAAGGGTGCTGTCGAAAAATCGATCGACCTGCTGCAGGAACGGTATAAGCCCATGCTGAGAGGCAAAGGTGTCATAGAGGATGATGCACAAGAACGATGGGCCACAGACTACCGGACACAGGCTGTGTTAGATCTGGATGATTTTACCCGCATTGTCATCCACTCGACCTTGTACCTTAACAGCGGGCGGCTCTTTGGTGGCAAGACTCCTGCAGAAAGATGGCTGGAGCTATCGCCCCAAATGATGGCGGTGGATCCTCAGGAGCTGCACATACAGACGCTGCCCCGGGATACTGCCAAGTTGACCCGCAAGGGCATCCGGATCAATCGCATGTGGTATGCACCGGATGATGCAGATGGGCTTACCATTGGCGATACATACACGATCGCCTATGATCCGGCAGATCTGTGCCGGATCCATATCATCCTTGCTGAGCGGATCTGCCCATGTCATGCGGTAGGACTTGATCGTTCTCTTTCTGCTGCCGAACAGGTAAAAGAATATGAAGCAGCTAAGAAGAACAGGGAGGCTGCCCGCATGAGAGAGACAGCTTCCAGCATCGCCGCCACACAGGCCATCCGAGCAATTATTGAGCACGCTGATGAGCACAGAGAGCCTATCCGTCAAGTCGACGGCAACACAATCAAGCAAGACCAAATTAGCGAGAGGGGGCAACTAACATGAGCAAGTATCCACCCGGACATACAGTCGGGGCCATCTACGAGGGCTCATCAGGCAACCCGTACTTGGATGCTATGCCGGACATGCTCTCACCGGAGCAATTTGCCCGGGTCATCGCAAACTACCCATCTGTCCCACATAATCTGGCTCAGATGTCGCCCGAGGAGCGCCGGGGACTACTGCCGTCTCTGTCATCCCTCTATGTTCCGATGCCGTATCAGTACGCCATCTACGACACGCTATACCGTGCGATCGCTACGACGTACCGCACGGCTGATGTGGTAGAGTCGACCAGGGCGATCAATGCCTACTACTGTGGCCGAGACAGTAACTATGCCACGCAGGCAGACAGCGGGTCCATCTTAGGGATCCCCGGTTGCGGCAAGACGGCCACCGTGCGTCGGTGCCTATCCACGATGCCACAGGTGATCGAGCATGTGGAGTACCAGGGACAGCCCTGTTACTGCAAGCAAGTGACATGGCTACATGTGGAGTGTCCTTCCGACTGCTCGATTAAGACTCTTGGATTCAATGTTATGGCTGCATTGGATAATGCTATTGGCTCACACTACTTGCAATCAACACAGGGACTACGGTCAGCCTCAGCCTCTGCCATTGCAACTCAGGTAAAAATCCTTTTGGCCAACAATCATGTGGGACTGCTGGTAGTTGATGAGGTTCAGAACGCAGTACTGACCGCAAAAAAAAATCGGCAAGAAAAACCCCTTATCCGATATCTGGTTGAGCTCACCAACGAAACAATGACTTCAATCTACTTTGTGGGTACACCGTTGGCGGAAGAGCTCTTTATCTCCCAGGAACATCTCAAGAGGAGAACAAGAGGAATCCGACTGGCTCCATTTAAGCCAGATGGTGCGTATTTGGAGTTTATCCAAAAAATCTGGCCATATCAATACACCGCACAGTCGGCACCTCTTACAACCTCTATCTGTAACAAGCTGTACGATTGCAGCGGCGGTATCCCGGCCTATATAATCAAGATTTTTGCAGAGTCACAGGCTCAGGCATTGCTCACTGGCCGAAGTTGTATTGATGAACAAGTTATCAAGCAGGCAGTCAATCTGTTGGCCATCAAAGTGCCCCGGACTTATCCGGCCGGCACTCACATTTCGGATTTTGATATTGGCCTTCAAATTCCCGAGCCACCGAAAGAGCAAGAAGAGGTGCCAAGGCAATACGCCGTCAAAAGAGGCCGCAAGGCAGCACAGAGAGACGATGGGGACCTGCTTGTGGCGTACACGGCCGGAGTTGATATTGAGGAGCAGCTAAGAAAACAGGGACAACTGGAGGAGGATTATCGTGGACAACATCATTGATATGTCGGCAGAGGATACAAAGAGCATCGGCTCTCTGATTTGGCAGCCAATCCGGTTCGACCAGAACAAGCTGTCGAGCCACGAAGATGGTTGCTGTGCGCTGGTGCAGCTGACACGTCCTGATGGTGAGATAGAGTGCCACAAGTACACGATTGTATATCAGCGCCGCATGGATCCGGAGCATCCTGAGCTGCGGTTTGGGCACAGCGTCCAGTGCTACATCTTATTTGATAAGGCATATGACAACATCGACGACAGTTTGCTCTTAGCTGCTTCAGACACAGGAAAAATCATCCGGGTATATGGATCTCTTGAATCCGCCAAAGCCGGAACAGAACTTGAGATCCGTCGCCTGTGTGGCGACAAAATCGCCTGTCAAGCAATCCTGCCATACTGATGCTGACCTATTTTCCAACGCCTTACCCCGGCGAGTGGTGGTACTCGGTCCTTTGCCGCTACCATGTACGATCCGGACATTCCAAACACGCAACCACTATCAGTGAGCTATATGGTGGTCGGCCTATGGTGCACGGCAGACTTATCCCTGGAGGCGACTGCGCCGCCATCTTGTCCAACTTACCGCCCGGGGTGCTGTCAATCGATGATGTACTAGCTCATCATACTCTGCTTCCGTACTACACCAGGTTCTTTCCGGCGAACAAAAAGCGGCAGGTATGGGAGGCGTTACGGGCCGGCCATGGATCAGGCATCACCAGTGTGCGTACGCAGATGCCGGACGGCACAGAGGACCTCAAGTATTGCCCGGTATGTTATCAGACAGACACCGCACAGTATGGGGAGCCATACTGGCACAGCGTCCATCAAATACCCCTACTCCCAATGTGTCCTGTCCATAAGGTCCCGCTCGTATCTGTTCCCATCAAGTTTGCAAGACTGTCTGAGATGTTTGTCCCCCTCTCATCAATTCAGCTTCAGGATCCTGACGGCGTGAAGGTAGCCAATTGGATGGAGCCGCTGACAGACATGATCGCTGCTCTGCTATGCGGCGACTATCGTGTGCCAGATGATGAACACAGCAACCTACACACAACATTGATTGCACACGGATATGGAGCGGATCGGTTCAGTCGCTATCAGCCTGTCGATGTGGCAAAGATCCAGCGGGCAGTTATGGAGTACTATGGTGGAGAAATCTACGAGCAATATTTTAGCAAACTCTCTGCCGCTGTGATGTCGAGGCTTGTGCATTGGCAACTATCCTCGCCGGATCGGTATGCACTGCTCGCAACAATGGTTGGCCTGGATGCGGACACGCTATTTGGACCGGCTCTCGATGTAACAGATCCGCTGCTGGAGCGGTTACTGCGTTACAAGGAGGCAGGTGTGGTATACGGTAAAAGCGATTTGGCTGCAAAGATGGGCATACAGCCTGGGCAGCTGGACTCACTGGCGGCAAAGTATCGCATAGAGCCATTTTGGAGGCAGATCAGACAGGATCGCAATCGGTGCATCCGGCTACTATTAACAGAGGCAGAATACGAAGCTATCAAAGAAGCAGCTAAGAAAAACAGTAGTGGGCAGCTTGCTGTGTTTGCACGGTCTGTCGTACTTGATTTTTGCAGAGAAAAGGAGGACTGAAAGTGGATAAGTATAAGAAAATCATCGATCAGGTCAGAGCGAAAGGAGATAAAAAAGCCCAGAAAAAAGAGATAGATGCCATCGTAGAGGTGATGTGCCTCTCCAGCGATGAGAGCCCCCACATGATCGCTCTGGCAGATGGTGCAGCCATACTGTCCGCCCTGTACACGCTGTGTTTGGATGACGACCTTGACACCCGTGGGGGTTATCTTGAACTAAGGGACAGGATGGTGTATCTGATTTACGACATGTACGATAAGATGAGTGAGAAGTACCCGGCGCACACTCGGCCGAAGTCGGAGAATAAGTCAGAGCCGGATGTGATTGAGGCAATAGAGCGACTGCGTGCCATATCGACCGAGGAGGACCGTACATGACCTGGATGGATAGCCACTACCGGATCCACGCACTAACGTACAGCTGGGTATCCCGTGATAAGGATATGATCGATTGGACGGATGAGGCCATGGAGCCTCTGACATCTACCCCCGACATGGCTGCTATGCTGTGGATAGTCTCTGCTCTATGGGTGATCACATCCAGGCCGGCACCATCAGGCGTTGCTCCTCACATCTACCGGTGGGCATGCCGGACAATCGCCGCAAAAATTGAGCAAGCAATCGAGGCAATGTTAGAGTTGGCGGAAGAGCGTCCATAAAACAAATGATTTGCGTTACACATTGGGGACACCCATTTTGGGGGCTCGAAGGAGGAAAAAACAGGTGGAATCTGTAACGAAAACGGCGGAGAGGATTATCGTTACACATGGCTATGCTCGATGCAGCACCAATGAGAGCAAACAAGATATTGTCAGGCAGGTGCGAGAACTCAAGGCAGCAGGTGTAACCAAGATATGGATGGAGTATGAGCACGGGGATTCACCGACCAAAGAGCAACAGGATATGATGTGGGATACAGTCCGCCCGGGAGACACGGTGATAATCACAGAGCCCTCCAGATTGTCCCGCTCGGTGCAGCAGTTTTGCCAGATCGTCGAGACGATCAAGGCGAAGCGCATCCGACTCCATATCCTGGGTAGTATCACCATTGACTGCCGCAAGGATGATCCCGATCCGATGACTGTGGCCTTTCTCCAGCTCATCGCCGTTTTTAGTGAACTGGAATTGAGTATGATCCGGTCCAGGGTGCGATCCGGTGTAGATAATGCCCGTGCAAAAGGCAAGCAAATCGGACGACCAGCACTTCGACAGGAAGATATCCCGGACCGTTTTTGGCGTTACTATGCAATGTACTAAAGCCAGCAAATCAACACCTCAGAGCTCGCCCGACTATCTAACATCAGCCGCCCTACAGTCTACCGATACCTTGCGTGCATTAAGGAGGACACACCATGACAGAGCATGAGATCACCTATCGCATATATCCGCCTGGGAGAGTACACACAGAGATCGAGCGAGATCCTGAGGAGTACCCTTACCCTCCAGATGTCCGGATTGCATGGGCTGAACGCAAGGAGTACTCTAATATCGATCTGTCGTATGATGATCTGTCGGTGGCGATTGAGTCTTGTGTTGTGGAGATCGTGCACGGAGAGACCGAGTATGGCCAGTGTTTTCGGGCATACCGGATCACCAAAATTGAGGGCTTGCGAGCGATCGAGTATGCCTCAAATCACTACCCAATCTTTTTGACGCCAAACAACATGATCCGTGGAACACTTATCGTGGATGACGGGAGAGACTGGTGGCGGTATATCATCGATCGCTGGTATGAGGATGACAAGACTCGGGATCACGATATCGGCTATGACGACCCACCAGACATCGTTCCGGCTCTGTCCCTACTTTTTAAGCCTTATTTGCGGGATCCTGATATGTGACACTGAGCATTTTTTCATCTGCATATTTTTTTGTGGGACAAAAGAGGAAAGATTGAGGAGCAAAATTGACCGTATCTTATACATCTTTTGTACGTTTTTTATTTGCATGCATGCAATATATTATATTTAAAAAATACAACAAAAAAGACAGATAGCACGGGATTTGTGCGCATGCAACTACGTGGCCTTGAGAGGAGGTGATTTTATACAGGGTATAACATAGGTATAACATGGGATATAACATCAGGTGAAACATTGGATATAACGAAAGCACAAACAAAGCATATAACATCGCCAAATAAAAAAATCCCCCCGAGCGACTTTCTCACTCGAGGGGATTTTGCCATGGGATTAGTCAGGATACACAAAAAACTAGGAGATACACATATGGCTCGTACAATCAAGGGGATAGTAGATAGCACATCCTATTCATGGCTGACTTATTATATACATATGCAGGAGACGGCTCAAATATTTTGTGTGGATACACACACTGCATCTACACAGTAGCGACAATATGGTGTATATAATAAATATAATTAAGTTAAGCAGGCGACTCAAAGGAGGAGAACATGACAACTAAGGATATTGATCCAAAAATTATAGATGCGATTGCCCACATCCAGGCAAGTGATGAGGGCACAGCCTATGATAGTATCACAACTATCATGGATCATATGCACATCAGCGTGGATGATATCGACGCAGCTATCTACCATGGGTATAATCGCATCCCATGCCTTACCTCTATTCTGATGGCAATGCCACGGATCCGACTTCTTCGGGCTGTGATCCCTGGAATCGAAGAGCTAACCTATCAGACTCGCCCAGAAAATGAGATTGCAAAAGATATTATCGCTCTGCTTCACAAATACACATCAAACCTTGACGATGTGATTGACTCAGTAATCAACATCCTGATGTGGTGCGAACCACAGATTATCCCATATATATTGCCGTATCTACTCTCCCGCTACGCTCCACCCAGCGACATTGTTGATACGCTCGGCGATCTATGGGCTAATGGAATCATCGGTGGGGCTATGGGGCGCAAAATCACCCTGTACCGTGGTGTGTGCGATCTAAATAATGGACTTGACGATGCCTACTCCTATACTACGGATTATGAGATGGCCAAAGAATTTGCAGTCGGCAGATATTATGCCAATTCATATGCAGATAGATGTGACGCCGGAAAAGGTAAGATCTACACCGTGCAGGTATCGTCAGAGTACATCATCGGTCAATGTGATGATCGCAATGAGTCCGAGGTTCTGGTGCTTCCCCCAGCTGCTGGCGGAAAAGTCAAGGTGATCAAAGTCGAGGATGTATAACACACAGGCCCCTGGCTATATGCCAGGGGCTTTGCGGTATTCTCAAAGTTTTGCGCTTATTTTTGTCTGTATAGCACAAGAGCTAGCAAAAAATATCACCAAAAATGTATAGGAATAAGCTATCAGTGAGTATCGTATAGAAAATCATCTACAAGGTGCCCTCCAAAAACATGCATATAATAAGGTAGTACAACAAGAGCGGATGCGGGTGCTGATCATATTTGTCCTGTTGTTGGAAAGGCAAATATCGTCGTCGCAGAAGATATGCAACAGTATCGATCATCTACAACGCAACCCTCAAAGTTGTGCATAAAATAATATATACGGTTGATCTACACCCTATTGGATCATCCCGCATGAAAACAAAGGAGGACAAAAAATGAACAAGGACTTTGAAAACTGCGTCAAGCAGGCAATCGACATGTACCCCTATACTTACTACGATGAAATCTACGATGCCGTGTGCGATGCGATGGACAAGTACGACTGCGACATCAAGGATGTAGAGCGTGTAAGTAACCATCTGACCATCGGTTGCTGTGATTATGATGATCTCTTCTGCGACATTATCACGGACCTGCGCATCGACCGGATCATTGTGCCCCGGATCCACGCCATGCTGGAAGAGCACAAGATAACCCCAAAGCTGATCGCTAAGGTGATCTATGACATGCTCTGCAAGTACGCTCCTGAGGCCCACTATGTGATCCTAACTGTGCTCGCAGAGCTGAGGTGGGATGATATCGGCCATCAGGTGATCCCATACATCCTTCCAGCGATGCTGGCTAAGTATAATGCGCCCAAGTACCTGGATCAGGCACTGGCATCCCTGTATCGTGATGGCGTCATTGGAGGAGATTCTGGCGAACCTGTCACATTGTACCGTGGGGTGTGCAACCTCAACCAAGATATCGGCACAGCCTACTCTTACACGACGGATTATAATGTTGCGTATCAATACGCAACGGGAGAAGTGGTCGCCGATCGCAGCAAGTGCGGGATGGATCCAGGCCTTGGCAAGATCTACACCGTGCGGGTAGATCCTAAGTACATCATCGGCCGGTACTACGGCCGTGGAGAGTCTGATGTCATGGTATTGCCGCTTGAAGCTGGAGGAGCCATGATCGTCGACCATGTTGATTTCGTATGATCGTTCAGATATGCTTTGTTTAGCTGCTTCTTTGCCCCTGGCATATAGCCAGGGGCTTTTTCTATTTTACACAAAGTTTTCGCTTTAGAAATATACACAGGATGCAAAAGCAAACCTAAAACATTACAAAAACAAACAAAAATGGGCTGTCAGTGAATGGTCGTGTCCAAATCATCTACATGTCTCCTCAAAATAACTTGCATACCATAATATAGACGGACATCACACCTATATATGTCCGCCAATCAAGAAGGAGGACCAAAAAATGAAAACGAATGATAGACAGGACAAGGTCCGCTTGATCGGACACTTTGTGAGGGATGTCGCTGCCGCTACCCCGGTAATCGACGCCATCGAGGCATGCTGCCCCGATGCACTGGTAGACTACCAGCACATGGCGATCAGCTGTCCGAACAAGGCACATAGCGAGCCATCGGTCAAGGACCTGACCCACTGCTACATTAAGCGTTCCAATGGCGGCATGACATGGACATGCTTTGCGTGCTCAGGCCGGGGCGGAGGACCAGACGGCGGCGACAGCGTGGATTATGTAGCTCGGTGGCTCGGTATCCCCCAGCTGCGTGCAGCTCAGATCCTCAATCAGGCGATGGGGTTCAATATCCCGGATCCCATCGGTGGTATGCGGGGCAATGTGCAGGATTATGTGCAGGATCGTGCAGTTCCCAATCCCAAAGCAACTAAGACAAACACGGCAATCGTCCAGGCTAAGCGTCAGACCGCCGCCACCATCGATCGGGTGTATCAGGCTATCGCTGCCGCATGTCCACCAGACGATGATCTCCGCCGTAAGCTCCATGGGGACCGTGGAATGACGGACGCAGAGATCGACCGGGATATTATCGCACCCATCCCCCACGGCATCGTGGATGTGCTGAAGGATCGTGGAATCACCGAGGAGGACATGATCGGAGTCCCCGGATTTTTTCAGGATCCGGAGTCCGGGGCTGTTAAATTTTCCCGCCAGGGAGTGTCCTATGGCATCATCGTGCGTGATGCAGGTGGCCGCATCGTCAGTCTGATGGCTAAGTACTCCGACAGCGGCCACAAGTACGGATGGTACTCCAGCGCACGGCACAACATGGGCATCTCTTCAGGTGCTCCAGCAGGATACCTTGATTTTTTGGACACCCCAGGCGAGTGGGATGACGATATCGGTGATGTGATCCAGGATACCGTAACACTCGGCCGCAGAGCGCCAATCATTGTGTGTGAGGGTTACCATAAGGCAGCCACCGTGCGTCGGACATGGGGACTGCGTAGCATCTATGTGTCCGGCATCCAGGCCACTGGAGGTGTCGGCCAGATCATCAAGCAGATCGCACTGACGGATGGATGCTATCTCCATGTTATCGTTGCCCCTGACACGGACTGTCTGATTAACCCGCAGGTAATGGCCGGCACACTTCACATGATCGATCAGGTTCTGTCAACAGGATATGCAGAATGGGTGAGGATCGCCACGTGGGACCCGCATCTGGGTAAGGGTATCGATGATGTGATCCGTGCCGCTGGCCCTGATGTAATCCGCAGTGTCAAGCTCTATCGGTGGATCGGCTACATCGAGCCGTATGTCCAAAATTACCAAAACCAGGATAGAGACTGGCGGAGAGTGCGAGTGATCCTGGATCAGGTCAAGGCATCCATGCACTTGATACATTGATTTCAGCCCCCTGGCTATATGCCAGGGGGCTTTGCATTTTTGCCAAAGTTTATCATTTTAATTTATATATATCAAACAAAAACCAACCAAAACAACACAAAAACCCACAAAACGGGCGCTATCAGAGAACAGCACGACAAATCATCTACACGGCTCCTCCAAAAAATCCGCATACCATAATATGTAGACAAAAAACGCCACCAAACGCCCACACCCATATGCGAATGGTGGATGAACGGAAGAAAGGAGCCCTGTATGAGCGGTATCATTAACAATGACATCAACGCTAATGCCATCAAACTGTACCGGCAGGTTAAGCGTGATTGGCACACGCTGCAGGCTGGATTGACGGCTGAGCAGCAGATCGAGAAGGCAACACAGATCATGCGTATGGCACAGATCGACGCACCCGGCAAGGAGCCCAAAATCCTGATCGAGACGACCAAAGAGGATGGATCAAAGGCATATCGGGTCCCTAATGGCTGTGAGTTTGAGCGGTTTGGCGTGCGTCCGTACGGGTGGCCCGTCAATCCATTTGATGTGACCAGATACCCGATGGACAATCAGGGACTGGCCCGGTTGTTTGTCGATGCGTGTGCTAAGGGTCGTATCGCATATCAGCCGATCGCAAAAGAGGTAATGGCATACAACGGCAAAAAATGGGACAAAGATGACAGTAACGGTAGCCATATGTATTTGGCACAGGATGATTTTATTGATCTGCTGAGGCATGCTTGCGACTGCATAGACGACCCAAACTTCAAAAAAATTTTCCAGCAGGCACGCATCGCCGCAGCAATTAGCGAGTCAGGCAAGAGGGCCATGGCGGCATACGCAAAGGCTAAGCTCGCCGTACCTCCCGAGTGTTGGGACGTGGATCCGTATGCCCTTAATTTGATCAACGGCGTATATCACCTTGACACGATGACGTTTGAGCCCGGGCATCGAGCAAGCGACATGATGACGCAGATTGCTAATGTTGCATATGATCCAGAGGCCACCAGCCCGCTTTTTGAGGATTTTTTGATGTCCATTTTTGATGGAGACCAAGAAAAAGTAGACTTCGTCGTGCGCTGGTTTGGCTACTCGCTGCTCGGGGCAAATCCGCAGGAAAAAATGGTTATTGCATACGGACGTACAACTCGTAACGGTAAGGGTACTTTGCAATCTGTGATCAGCGCCATGATGGGCGATTATGTTGGGGTCGCCTCAGAAAAATTGATCATTAAAAACAGTCGTGTGTCTGACTCAACGATCCAAGAGTACACAGCAGCTCTGACTGGCAAGCGATTTACGAGCATCTCTGAGATCCCCCGCAACGCACAGTTAGAGTCTAACTTTATCCGGCAAATCACTGGTAACGATGGCCTTAGAATCTGCCGGAAGTATAAGGAGTCAGAAGAGATATCTGTCTATCCTCATATCACAGTATGGACCAACTACCTGCCCCGAACCAACGATCCAATGCTCTTTAAAAGCGACCGAATTATGGTCCTCACTCTTGACCACCATTTTGTTGATGCGATGGAGTCCAAGATGACTGGCAAGCCGGTAGATCTTGACCCGACCCTCAAGCCCAGAATCCATGCGCCAAAAGAGTTGCCAGGCATACTTAACATCTTCCTCCGGGGGTGGCAGGACTATGTCGCACGTGGACAGTTAGACCCACCATCCTGTGTTATCGATGCGACTTACGATTATATGGCAGTAGACGACACCATCACACAGTATATGCACGATTGCTATGTGGAGACACACGACCCAAATGATATCATCCTCGCTGGTCAGCACTTTGAAATTTTTAAGCGTTGGGCTCGGGACAACAACTATGGCGACTCGAGCAAGTCGACCTATAAAAAGGATATGGTGGATTACCTCAAGACCACCCGCAAAGGACGTGATGCCCTGGTTGGCTACCGTGTCCGTACCGCCGCCGACGGAGAGTGGGTCGATCCAAAGCGCATACCACCTGATGTAGACGACGCCGCCGATCGGACAATCACCGACTCCAACACCTCCAGCACCGAGGGAGAACAGATGGAGTTACCATATTGATTTATAGACAGGACGGATCGTAACGATCCGTCTTTTTTCAAAAGCAACTAAGAAAAACTGGTGACTGTTGCAACGTTCTGCAACAATTTCGCAACCGGTACAGCAAAAACTGCAACACAGCCAGGTTTTGGCCAGAAACCATCTTTCCCCAGCCTAAATCACCTCAAGTGACCCATTATGTATTGCAAAAATTGCAAATCAGTTGCAATTTTGTTGCAGTTTTTTGCAACACCAATCCATAACATTTCATTCGTAAAAATATATATAATTTTCAAAAATATAAATATATTATAACTTTTTATATGCATTTTTTAATATTGTGCATACGGCGGTGGCGAGTGGCCGCTGGTGCGGT
>UMJR01016328.1_pt1 | contig 14440 bp, 8 predicted proteins | sample 1966121 | NCBI WGS metagenome assembly UMJR01 (sample SAMEA4836155, study PRJEB28245) | human gut metagenome | biome: gut microbiome; material: fecal sample | place: Denmark | collected 2008
GTGTCCTCTGATCTGGGCTACGAGCTGAAGGACGCTACCGTCCAGATGCTGGGCCATGCCCGTCAGGTCAAGGTCACCAAGGAGAACACCACCATTGTGGGCGGCGCAGGCGACAAGGATGCCATTGCAGCCCGCATTGCACAGATCCGCAGCCAGATCGAGGCCGCTACCAGCGACTTCGACCGCGAGAAACTGCAGGAGCGTCTGGCCAAGCTGGCCGGCGGTGTGGCTGTCATCAAGGTCGGTGCTGCTACCGAAGTTGAGATGAAGGACAAGAAGCTGCGCATCGAGGATGCCCTGAATGCAACCAAGGCCGCTGTGCAGGAAGGCGTCGTGGCCGGCGGCGGTACCGCTCCCATCAACGCCATCCCCGCTGTGCGTGAGCTGTGCGACAGCCTGGAAGGCGACGAGCGCACCGGTGCCAAGATCGTGCTGAAGGCTCTGGAGGCTCCTCTGCGCCAGATCGCAAAGAACGCCGGCCTGGAGGGCAGCGTCATCATCGACAAGATCATTTCTGCCAACAAGCCCAACTATGGCTTCGACGCGCAGAACGAGGTCTATGTGGATGACATGATCGCCGCCGGTATCGTCGACCCGACCAAGGTCACCCGCTCCGCTCTGGAGAACGCAGCATCCGTTGCTGAGATGGTGCTCACCACCGAGAGCCTGGTAGCAGATCTGCCGGAACCCCCGGCCCCTGCTGCACCTGCCGGTGATATGGGCGGTATGGGCGGCATGTACTAAGCCGCAAAAGCGCTCTTATAAAAGTGCCTTAGGGAGGCAGAACTTCTTCGGAGGTTCTGCCTCTCTTTTTGTATAGCCTGGGTCTCCGTTGCCCACGCTATGCCAAAGGGGGCGTGTCCATGTCCGGGCGGAGGGTGCTGGCGCTGTATGCGGCGTTGTTGTTCGGCTTTGCCGGAGTGCTGTGCAGGCTGTTTTATTTGGCGTCCCGCACGGATTATGCAGCCCGTGCGGCGGCACAGAGCACGGTCACGCTGGAACTGCCAGCCCGGCGCGGCGGCTTTTACGACTGCATAGGCCTGCCACTCACCGGGCTGGAAAAACGCTGGCTGGCTCTCTGCTTCCCGGGGCAGGAAAATTATACCCGCCTGTACGCCTGCACCGACACCGCCGGACAGGAACTGCTGTACCGCAGCCGCAGCCGGGCGGCTCCATTTCTCGTGGAGGTGGACCGGGACATGACGGCGCTGGGCATTCCATGCTATGCGGCGTCCCGGCGGTATGCAGCCGCACCGCTGTGCCCGCAGCTGCTGGGGTATCTGGACGGTGAGGGCCACGGTGCTGCCGGGCTGGAAAAAGCACTGGACGCGCTGCTCACCGGCAGCGGGGCACGGGACACCCTGCTGTGCCCGGTGACCGCGCAGGGCACCCTGCGCACCGGGGAGCAGGTGCAGCATCTGCAGGCGGACAGCGGAGCGGTGGGGGTCCGCCTGACCCTCTCCCGTTCTGTCCAGCGGGCGGCCGAGGCGGTGGCGGCGCAGACCATGACCACCGGCTGCATTCTGGTGCTGGACGTCCGCACGGCAGCCCTGCGGGCCTGCGTCAGTGTGCCGGGTTTTGACCCGGCTGACCCGGCGGCCAGTCTGGAAGCGCCGGACAGCCCCTTTTTAAACCGGGCCTTGCAGGCGTATGCGGTGGGGTCAGTGTTCAAGCCGGTGCTGGCAGCGGCTGCGCTGGAAGCCGGCCTTGCGCCGGAGTACGACTGCATCGGCGCGGTGGTGGTGGACGGGCAGATCTTCCGCTGCGCAGGCGGTGTGCCGCACGGCGAGGTGGACCTTTCGGCCGCATTGGCAAAGAGCTGCAACGGCTATTTTATCCGGTTGGGGCAGCAGCTGGGAGCACAGGCTCTTTTGCAGCAGGCGCAGGCGCTGGGCTTCGGGCGGAGCATCGGGCTGGCGGAGGGCCTTACCGCCCAGAGCGGAGCCCTGCCGGGAGCCGAGGAACTGGCCCAGAGCGGGCAGCTGGCCAATTTCAGCTTCGGGCAGGGCAGCCTGCTGGCAACGCCGCTGCAAGTGGCCGCCATGATGAACACCATCGCAAACGGCGGTGTTTACCGTGCGCCGTGCCTGCTGGACTGTGCGCTGGATGAAACATCCGGGGAAGAGCTGTCGGCCTTTGCCCGCCCGCAGGCAGAACGGGTGCTCACGGAGCAGACCGCAGCGGCTCTGTGCACCATGCTGGAGCAGACGGTGGCCGAGGGCACGGCACAGGATGCTTCCGGCCTGCCCGGCGGGGCAGCGGGCAAGACCGGTACCGCCCAGACCGGGCAGTTCACGGCCGAAGGGAAAGAGCGCAAGAACCTGTGGTTCGCAGGGTTTTACCCGGCCGAGGATCCGCAATACACCATCGTGGTCTTGCAGGACGGACAGACGCAGGCGGCGGTCTCCAGCGCGGCGGTGTTTGCACAGCTGTGCACGGCACTGCACTGGTTGGGATAAATGCGGAATTGTGCTTGCTTTTTTGCAGATGGTATGATACTATATAGTCGTATTTTTGCGTGGTTTTCCCATTCAATTTGAATAAAGGAGCGTTTCAATCCATGTCTGTTATCGAAATCGTTGGCGGCGCGATCCTGCTGGTCGCTTCGCTGGTCATCGTGTTCCTCACCCTCATGCAGCACACCCACGGCCAGGGCCTTTCCGGCGCCATCAACGGCAGTGCAGGCGGTGCCAACAACGCACGCCTGACCCCGGCTGACCAGATGTTGGCCAAGGTGACCCGCATTGCCGGTGTCGTCTTTTTCGTGGTGGCAATTCTGGCTTGCCTGTTCACCGGCCGTCTGGCAGGTTGATGCACCCCATGCAGCCCCGTGCTCTGACGGGGCTGCTTTTCTGTATAAAACCGACATAGTTGAGTGAAAAAAGTACGGGCAGCTGTCTTTTCGGGCTGCCGCAGCAGGGTGGGCAGCAATGCCCGGAACTGGCAGGGCTGCAGCCCGACGGAGGCCGCAGCCAGGAAGAGCAAGGAGAAAAATATTATGGCAATGCGCGATAAAATTGAGCACGCGATCCAGAATCAGCCGTGCACCGTGAAGGACCTCAAGTCAAAGTTCGGCGGGGACCGTGGCTCGGACCGCAAGGTGATGGAGGCCGTGGACCAGCTGGTGCACGAGGCTGTGATCTGCCAGCGGCAGGGCGTTTTCTTTACGGTGCGTTCCGGCCGCGCCGACAAGGCCCTGCTGTGCAAGGTGGTCAAGCTGGGCAAGAACTTTGCTTTTGTCATGCTGGAGGACGGCACCAGCGATATCTTCATCCCGGGCCGCTTCACCCGCGGCGCCATGCCCGGTGACAAGGTGCTGGTGGAAAAGTTTGAGCATCCCCGTGTGGAGGGCAGCGACGAGGGCGAGATCCTGGCCGTGCTGGAAGAAAAGAACGATCTGGTGGGCACCGTCCGCCGTGTGGAGGGCATGCTGAAGTTCGTGCCCGATGACTGCCCCGCCATCTCCATGCGGATGATGCGCGACTGCGAGGGCGGTGCCAAGGACGGCGACAAAGTGGCTGTGGAGATCCTGCAGCGCGGCAACCGGCAGGAAGATCACCGCGTGGGCGTGGCCATGCGCTTTGGCAGCTCCGACGAGGCCAAGCGCTGCGCCAAGGCTCTGCTCTATGCGCAGGACATCCGCAGCCGTTTCCCGGATAAGGTCCGCGAAGAGGCCAAGAAGCTGGAAAACGCCGAGGTGACCGAGGCCGACTGTGAGGGCCGCATGGATCTGCGCGCTCTGCCCATCTTCACCATCGACAGTGCTGAGACCAAGGACATCGACGACGCCATCAGCCTGACCAAGACGCCGGAGGGCGGCTTTGAGCTGGGCGTGCATATTGCGGATGTGTCTCACTACGTCAAGCCCGGCAGTGAGCTGGACAACGAAGCCTTTCACCGTGCCACCAGCGTGTACTATGCCGACCAGGTGGTGCCCATGCTGCCCAAGCAGCTGTCCAACGGCATCTGCAGCCTGAACGAGGGCGTGCTGCGCCTGGCGTTCTCCTGCCTGATGCGTCTGGACAAGGACGGCAACCTGACCGACTACCGCTTTGTCAAGTCGGTCATCCGCAGCCGTGTCAAGGGCGTGTACTCCGAGATCAACGCCCTGCTGGCCGGCAGTGCCGACGACGAGCTCAAGGGCAAGTACCACGAGGTTCTGGCTCAGCTGCCCGCCATGAAGGAGCTGTACGGCCACCGTGCCCGCCTGCGCAAGGAGCGCGGATGCATGGACATCGAGAGCGGTGAAGTCAAGCTGATCCTCGACGAAAATGGCCACTGCATCGACGTGAAGAAGCGCACCTCCGGCGAGAGCGAAGCCATGATCGAGGAGTTCATGTTGCTGGCCAACCAGTGCGCTGCCCACTTTGCCCGGGTCAAGCAGATCCCCTTTGTGTACCGCGTGCACGAGGAGCCCAACGCCGAAAAGCTGGAGCGTCTGCATGCTCTGCTGCAGGCCTGCGGCATCAACGACCACTTTGCCAAGGAGGTGCCCACCCCCAAGGAGCTGAGCGCCATTCTGGAGGGCGTGCGCGGCGGCCCGTATGAGCAGATCATCAACACCGGTATGCTGCGCTGCATGTCCAAGGCTCTGTACGAGGAAAAGCCCAAGGGTCACTACGGTCTGGTGCTGCAGGACTATGCCCACTTTACCAGCCCCATCCGCCGCTATCCGGACCTGGCCATCCACCGCATCATGACCGAGCAGCTCAAGGGCACCGACAAGGACACCATGATCCTGCGCTATACCGATTTTGCGGAGCGGGCCAGCAAGCAGGCCAGCGAGCGCGAGGTCATCGCCATGCAGATCGAGCGCAAGGCTGAGGACTGCTACAAGGCCGAGTATGCCCGCCGCCATCTGGGCGAGAGCTACGAGGGCCGCATTTCCGGCGTGACCCAGCGCGGCCTGTTCATTGAACTGGAGAACGGCGTGGAGGGCTTTGTACCGGCTTCCAGCCTGACCCCCTCCGGCACGATGCTCACCGAGGGCGTGCGCCTGTCCGACCCCGTCTCCGGCAGGAACTGGAGCCTGGGCGATACCATGATGATCACCATCGTGCGTTCCGACGTCAATCTGGGCAAGATTGACTTTGAGGTGGCCCAGCCCACCGCAAAATAAAACAAACGCCTGCAAAAGCGGAATGACAGCGGTCATTCCGCTTTTTTGTCACAATTTGTACGCATTTCCAACAAAACGGGACAGTTGTCTAAATTTTATACAGGGGGCAGAGTTTGTTTGTTGTTCTGCGGGCCAAGGCAGGGTATACTGTTGCCATAGAGAGCAGCATTGAACTGCTGTAAGTAAGAAAAACAGCGAAGCAAGGAGGCTTTTCCATGTACTATTCCAGTGGCAACTACGAAGCATTTGCACGTCCCAAAAAGCCGGAGGGCGTTGATCATAAATCCGCATATATCGTCGGTTCCGGCCTGGCAGCCCTGACCGCAGCCTGTTATCTGGTGCGTGACGGCCAGATGAAGGGCGAGCATGTCCATGTGTTCGAGAAGGAGGCCCTGCCCGGCGGTGCCTGCGACGGCTACAAGTACAGCATCGGCTACGTCATGCGCGGCGGCCGTGAGATGGACAACCATTTTGAGGTCATGTGGGACCTGCTGCACTCCATCCCTTCGCTGGAGACCGAGGGTGCCAGCGTGCTGGATGAGTATTACTGGCTGAACAAGGAGGACCCCAACTTCTCCCTTTGCCGTGCTACCGTGGAGCAGGGCAAGGACGCCCACACCGACGGCAAGTTCGGCCTGTCCGACAAGGGCGCTATGGAGATCATGAAGCTGTTCTTCACCCCGGACGAGCAGCTGCAGGACAAGAAGATCACCGACTTCTTTGACGATGAGGTGCTGAACTCCAACTTCTGGCTGTACTGGCGCACCATGTTTGCCTTTGAGAACTGGCACAGCGCACTGGAAATGAAGCTGTATATCAAGCGCTATATCCACCACATCGGCGGCCTGCCGGACTTTACCGCCCTGCGCTTCACCCGCTATAACCAGTATGAGTCCATCATCCTGCCCATGATCGAGTACCTGAAGGGCTTTGGCGTGCAGTTCCACTACGACACCAAGGTCACGGACGTCAAGTTCGACATTCAGGGCAGCCGCAAGATGGCAAGCTCGGTCACCGTGGAGCACGCAGGCGAGGTGTCCAACATCGACCTGACCGAGAACGATCTGCTGTTCATCACCAACGGCGGCTGCGTCGAGAGCTGCACCGTGGGTGCCCAGGACAAGGCAGCCGGTTTCGACCCCACCATCAAGCCGGGCAACGGCTGGGATCTGTGGAAGAAGATCGCCGCACAGGACCCGTCCTTCGGCCACCCCGAAAAGTTCTGCTCGGATCCGGAGTTGTCCAACTGGGAGAGCGCCACCATCACCACCCTGGATGACAAGATCCCGCAGTATATCCAGAAGATCTGCAAGCGCGATCCCTTTAGCGGTCACACTGTCACCGGCGGCATCGTTACGGTCAAGGACTCTAGCTGGCTGCTCAGCTGGACGCTGAACCGTCAGCAGCAGTTCCGCGATCAACCCAAGGATCAGCTGTGTGTCTGGGTCTACGGCCTGTTCAGCGACAAGCCCGGCGATTATGTCAAAAAGCCCATGCGCGACTGCACCGGCAAGGAGATCTGCATGGAGTGGCTGTACCACATCGGCGTGCCCACCGACCAGATCGAAGAGCTGGCAGAGCACAGCGCCAACACCGTGCCGGTGATGATGCCCTATATTGACGCTTTCTTCATGCCCCGTGCCATGGGCGACCGCCCCGACATCGTGCCGGAGGGCGCTGTGAACTTTGCCTTCCTGGGCCAGTTTGCGGAGACCAAGCGCGATACCATTTTCACCACCGAGTACTCCATGCGCACCGGTATGGAGGCCGTGTACACCCTGCTGAACGTGGACCGCGGTGTGCCCGAGGTCTGGGGCAGCACCTACGACGTGCGTGACCTGCTGAATGCAACGGTCAAGCTGCGTGACGGCAAGAAGATCACCGACATGGACCTGCCGCTCATCCCGCGTCTGGCCCTGAAGGAAGCTCTGAAGAAGATCGAGGGCACCGACCTTGAGAAGATCCTCAAGGAATACAACGCCATTTAAGGCCCCCTTTCTCCGGCCTTTTTAAACGGATGGGAACGCCCCTGTATGCTGGGACAGCTGCAGGGGCGTTCCCTTTTTTGTACGGCGATGATGCGCAATGCAAGAAAAACGGCTGATATGTGAAAGAAAATTGAACAAAACGGCATGTTTTGTCTTGCTCTTGGCGCGGTTCTGTGTTATGCTTGAACCAGTCAGGGGCAGGGGAAAGCCTGCCTCATCAAATGCCAGAAAAAGAGGAGGTCGTTTTCCCGTGAAACATCTTATCTCCCGCCGCAATTTCCTGAAGGCCGCCGGTGTCACCACCGCTGCCGCCGCCATGGCTGTCGGGGCCCCGGCTGCGTCTGCCTGCTGGACCGGTGAAAAATCCGAGGTCACCATCCTGTACACCAACGACGTGCACACTTACATCGACAAGCAGGCCCCGGAGCTCACCTATGCGGCCATTGCCGCCCTGAAGCAGAGCTATCAGAACGCAGGCAAAAAGGTCCTGCTGGTGGACGCCGGTGACCATGTGCAGGGCACCGCTTACGGCTCCATGGACGAGGGCGCTTCCATCATTGAGTTGATGAACGCCGCCGGTTACGATGTTGCCACCCCCGGCAACCATGAGTTCGACTATGGCATGGACCGTGCCAAAGAGCTCATGCGGGATGCCGACTTCCCGTACCTGTCCTGCAACTGGGTGGACCTGCGCACCAATCTGCGGGTGCTGCCGGAAATCAAGGTGTTCGTGCGCGGTGGTGTGCGCATTGCCTTTGTGGGCATCACCACGCCCGAGACGTTTACCAAGTCCACCCCGGCCTACTTCATGAACAAGGCCCAGACCAAGTACATCTACGACATCCTGGGCGGCGAGGACGGCCAGAAGCTCTACAGCGCCGTGCAGAAGGCCGTTGACAAGGCGAAGTGCCTGGCCGATGTGGTCATCGGCTTGGGCCACTTGGGCGTGGACCCCTCGTCCTCTCCCTGGACCAGCGAGGAGGTCATTGCCCACACCACTGGTTTTGATGCCTTCATCGACGGCCACTCCCACACGGTGATGGAGAATAAGCAGGTGGCGGACGCTTCCGGCAGACTGGTCACCCTGACCCAGACCGGCTCCTACTTTGCCAACGTGGGCGAGATGACCATTGCCCCGGACGGCACCATCTCCACCCGGCTGGTGTCCACCTACGATCAGGAGGATGTCGCCGTGGCAGCAGAGCAGGCCGCATGGGTCAACACAGTGGATGACATGCTGGGCGAGAAGATCGCCGTGGCCGATACCAAGTTTTACATCACCGACCCTGCTACCGGCAAACGCCGCATCCGCTCCGGCGAGACCAACCTGGGCGACTTTGTGGCCGACGGCATCTACACCTACTTCAATGAGGTGGAGCAGCTGCACTGTGACATCGCCATCATGAACGGCGGCGGCATCCGCTCGGACGAGGACGCCGGGTACTGGACCTTCAAGACCTGCAAGCAGGTCAGCCCCTTTGGCAACGTGGCCTGCCTGATGTCGGTGACCGGCAAGCAGATCCAGGACGCACTGGAGTTTGCAGCCCGCTTTGCCGGTGCAGAGGGCAAGGAGAACGGCGGCTTCCTGCAGGTGGCCGGTGCGACCTATGAGATCCACACCGACATCCCCAACACCGTGCAGACCGACGACAAGAACGTCTGGATCGGCAGTGCTACCGGCACGCCTCGTGTGCAGAACGTGAAGATCTACGACCGCGCGAACAGTACTTATGTGCCGCTGGACGAGAACAAGACCTACGCGCTGGCCGGTATGAACTACACCCTGCGCAATCTGGGCGATGGCTTTGCCATGTTTGACGGTGCTGAGCTCATCAAGGACTATGTGTCGGAAGATTACCTTGTCATGTCCACCTACGCCATGACCTTTGGCGGTGTGGACGCAGAGGGTCTGCCGCACCTTTCCAGCGCCAACAGTGTGCTGGCAGAGTACCCCGGCTACCTGCTGGACTACGAGAACCCCTACGGTGCAGGCCGCATCAGCATCCTGTAAGATGATTCAGTCCGCTGGCTGACAAACGAAAAAAGCACCCGCACTGCATCTCCCAAGAAAAGGGAATGCGGTGCGGGTGTTTGATTTGCCCAAAGACCTTTGGTACAGTGCGGTGTGTTCACTGCGTGAAATCGGCAGAAAACAAAATAGAAAAGCCACCCGATTGTTCATCGGATGGCTTTGTTCTGGTTGGGGATGAGAGAATCGAACTCCCACAAGTAGAGTCAGAGTCTACCGCACTACCACTATGCAAATCCCCAATATTTTGTTCGTGTCTTGCGGTGTGAGCCGCTCAACGTGTGCTATTATACCCACAAATACGGCCTTTGTCAAGCATTTTTTTGAAAAAAGTTGCACTTTTTTGGCAACCAACGCAGCAGCGCAAAAGTTTCCTGCACTCAAACGACAACCCCGCCCACAGAAGGACAGAAGAGTCCGGTCCGTGGGCGGGGGTTGCGTTTATTCGGGCCTGCTGCCCCAGAAGGCGGCCAGCGCGGTTTCCAGTGCGGCAGGGCCGGGCAGATACTGCAGGTGCTTCCAGTGGAGCGGGAACAGCCGCTGATACTCCGGCTTTGCAAAGCGGTCATCCAGCAGCAGCACCACGCCCTTGTCCTCCGGGGTGCGGATGACCCGTCCGGCGGCCTGCAGGACCTTGTTCATGCCGGGATAGCGGTAGGCGTAATCGAACCCGGCCCCGTTCTGGGCGTCGTAGTAGCGGCGCAGCATCTCCTGCCGGGGGTTCACCTGCGGCAGCCCCACGCCCACGATGGCACAGCCGATGAGCCGGTCGCCAGCAAGGTCTACGCCCTCGCCAAAGATGCCGCCCATGACTGCAAAGCCCAGCAGGGTATGGGCAGGGTCTGGCTCAAATCGTGCCAGAAAAGCGGCGCGGGCGGCGTCATCCAACCCGCTTTCCTGCACAAGGGTGGAAATACCCGGATAGCGGGCGGCAAAATCTTCCTGCACCTGCCGCAGATAGGCGTAACTGGGAAAGAACGCCAGATAGTTGCCCACCCGGCTCTGCGCCAGCCGGGCCAGTGCATCCGACACGCTTTGTACGCTGCGCTCCCGGTCACGGTAGCGGGTGGAGATGCCTGGCAGGCAGAACAGCCCCAGGTTCCCGGCGGGAAACGGGCTTTCCAGCGCCACAGCCCGGGCGTCGGCACAGCCCAGCACGCTGCGGTAGTAGGCGGGCGGGGTGAGGGTGGCGCTGAACAGCGCGGCACTGCGCCCGGTGGAAAGGCTGGCATCCACAAAGGGGGCCGGGTCCAGACAGAGCAGCTGCAATTCCAGCTCGCTGCCGCGGGCGGTGAGCTGGGTCACAAAGTGGCTGTCGTACCGTTCGGCAGCCCGCACCAGATCCTGTACCGCAAAATAAAGCTCCAGCATCTGCGGGTGGGCGTCGGTTTCCGGGTTGTCTTCCAGCCAGGCTTGCAAGGGGGCCTGCACCGCCCGCAGGGGTGTCAGCAGTGCGGCGGGCAGCTCCTGCAAAAACACCGTGCCGTCCTGCGCATACAACGGCTCCGGCAGGGCAAACGCCGAGGCATCCGATTCCGGCAGAAGGCTGGTCTGGGCCGGTTCGCCGGGGGCGTCCTCCGCGTGCCTGCGGGGTGCCAGACGCACACAGGCCTGCCGCGCCTCCCGCATGGCCTTGTCGGCCTTGGTCAGGGCGGTTTTCAGGGCACTTTTGCCCTTGCCAAGCGTGCGTTTTGCGTCGGTCAGGCTGCTCTTGCAGAAGCGGGCCGAGTACATGGCGCGGGCGCGGTCGGGCAGATTGTGTGCCTCGTCGATCAGGAACAGCCAGTCGCCGGAAGTGTCGAAGAAACGCTTCAGGTGCACCACCGGGTCAAACAAATAGTTGTAGTCCCCGATCACAACATCGCACCATTCGCTCAGGTCCAGCCCCAGCTCAAAGGGGCATACGGTGAACTGTCGGGCGGTGTCGGCCAGCGCGGCACGGCTGAATTGGCCGCTGCCGTCCAGCAGTGCGGCCAGCGCATTCTTGATGCGGTCGTAGTAGCCGTTTGCATAGGGGCACACCTCCGGCAGGCAGGCCGGATGGCCCTCGGCGTCCGGGTGCAGGCAGGCTTTTTCCTTGGCGGTCAGGGTCACACTGCGCAGGGCAAGGTCGGGCTGTACGGCCCGCAGGCGGGCAATGGCATCCTCGGCGGCGGCCTGTGTGGTGTTGCGGGCGGTGAGGTAAAATAGCTTCTCCCCGCAGCCGCTCCCCATGGCTTTCAGGGCAGGGAAGAGCGCACTCATGGTCTTGCCGATGCCGGTGGGGGCTTGACAGAACAGCCGTGTGCCTTTTTTGGAGGGGGCGGCGGTGCAGGCCCGCCAGACCTCGCCCGCCAGTGCCCGCTGCCCGGGGCGGTAGGCTTCAAACGGGAACCGCATGGCGGTCAGGCTGCCGCTGCGGGTTTCCTGCCATGCAAGCTGACGCTGTGCCCAGGGCAGATACCGGTGCAGGAGTTTGTGCAGGAATTGCTCCAGCTCCTGCCGGGAAAAGTGCCGTACAAAGCGGAGGATCCGGTCGGTGTCGATCTGATAATAGGTCAGCCGCACATCCACGGCGGACAGGCTTTCCTGTGCGCTGTAGATGGCTCCGTACACCATGCCCTGTGCCCAGTGGCAGGGGTTCATGTCCTCGCAGATCTCTTCCTCGGGCACCGCAGTGGTCTTGATCTCGTCAATGGTCACAACGCCGGTTTCGTTGGTAAAAATGCCGTCGGCCCGGCCCTCCAGCGTAAAGCGGATGCCGTCGACCGTATAATCGGCGCAGAGGGGCACCTCGGCGGCGTAACCCTCCCCGGCGGCCTTCTGCAGCCTGCGGTGGATGCGGGCACCTTCCAGTGCGCGGTCAAAACTGGCAAACCGGCTGTCGATGCTGCCGCTGCGCAGCAGAAACTCCACCAGCTGCCGGATGGGCAGACGGATGTCGGACATGATTTCACTTCCCTTATCATAAAGAACTCAGCAGTCGGGTGACGGCGCTTCCAGCCCGAACAGCTCCGCGCACCGGGCGGCAGCTTCGTCCACCTGGGCGAAGTCCACGGTGGTACGGTAATAAGTCTCCAGTTCGTCGTGGCAGCTCTTGGCCTGTGCCATCAGGGCGGTGGCCTGCTCCAGCAGTTCGGCGGCCGCCCGCTCGTTGAACCGCAGCCGGGCGCGGTAGCCCGCCAGATTTTCCCGGTCAAGGAACCGGGTGCACCGCACGGCCTGCATGCCGGGCAGCTGCACCGGGTGCCACCGGTTGTCGGTGAGGAAGGCCAGCCGCAGCTCCGGGATCAGGATGTGGTCGATCTTATCCTCCGGGTGCATGGCGCAGGGGCAGGTGATGATGTGATAGCCACGGGCCAGCGCCTCGGCACGGATCAGCTCCAGCAGCAGGCGCGACACGGCACCGTATTCGTCCCGGAACACGATGAACCGATCGGCCAGCGCCTGCGCGGTGTGCTGGTAGAACACCTCACCCTTTGGGGTCACAGCCGAGAGCAGCCGCAGCTCTTCGCGGGCAGTGTTCTCGGTGCGGGGCAGCAGCCGGGTACACAATCGCTTGACGTAGCGGCGCACTTTTTCAAAGTTGGCACTGCAGGCCTCGGCCCGGCGGCTGTCCAGCAGCAGGCTCCCGGCAGAAGCAACATACCGCGCAGCCCGCGCTCGCAGCGCAGCGTTGCGGGCGAACAGCGCCTTGATCTCTTCAGCATGGGGGCGCAGGGCGTCGGCCTGAATGGTATGGTACAGGCTCAGCACTACCTCGTCGGCACCGGGCGCATCCGGCTCTATGGTGTGGGGCGCGGTGGCATCTACGATGGCCCGGCGCTGCCGAACAAAGATCACGCCGTCAAAGCTGTCAGGGTCGCTGGCGCAGTGGATGCACTCCACCGGTTCACCCTGCTGGATAGCCCGGCGGGCCAGCTGCTTCATCAGGGTGGACTTGCCGCAGCCCGGCCCGCTTTTGATCAGCACCATCTGCATGCCGGGCTCCCGGCGCAGCGGCTCAAAATAGCCCTTGAACCCGGCGGGGGTGGTGGCCCCCAGAAAGAAATCAACCCGGTCAAACGAAACACGCTGCATAAAAAACACCTCGCTTTTGCTTTAGAGTATGCAAAAAAGAGGCGTGGGGTGAATGAAAATGAAACCCTCTCAGTCATCGCTGCGCGATGCCAGCTCTCCCGAAGGGCGAGCTTTTCGCCATCTGGCTGTTACGCTGCCAAAACCTCTCCCCCTCGGGGAAGGTGGATACGAACGAAGTGAGCAGACGGAGAGGATGATTCATTCATAGGTATGCTCACACACTTCGTGGATCTTGTCCCGCAGAGCCACAAAGTCGGCAAAGGCATTGGGCTTGTTCTGCGGGCCGCGCAGCAGGGCGGCCGGGTGGAAGGTGCCCATGAACAGGATGCCGTTCTTCTCCATGAACTGCCCGTGCTCCTTGGTCACCGAAAAGTCGGAACGGATCATCCGCTGGGCGGCGATGCGGCCCAGGCACACCACGATCTTGGGCCGCAGCAGGCGGAACTGCTCCCGCAGCCAGGGCATGCAGGCCTCGCTCTCGGCGGGCAGAGGGTCACGGTTCTGGGGCGGGCGGCACTTGACGATGTTGGCAATGTAGCAGTTCTTTTGCTTCGGTCCAGGTCGATGGCAAACAGATACTTGTCCAGCAGCTGACCGCTGCGGCCCACAAAGGGCAGGCCCTGCTCGTCCTCGCTCTGGCCGGGGCCCTCGCCCACAAACAGCACTTCGGCGTCCGGCACGCCCTGCCCGAACACCACATTCGTGCGGGTCTTGCACAGCTCACAGCGGCTGCAGGCAAGGCAGTCGGCTTTCAGCGTTTCCCAATCCATGGCGGTTCGATCTCCTTCTGAAACAGTATGATATTTTATTCACAATTTGAAACCTGTTTTCTCTTAAATATTAGCACAAAAACACGATTTTGTCTTGAACTTTTTGCCCGGTGTGTTAGAATAAAGAAGAAAGGCATTCTTGTGTCCAACAGACACGGGGTGTGAATTTTGGAAAGTAAATTCGGAGGTAATCACAATGGCTGATATGTTTGCACCGCTGGTAGCACAGCTGAAGGCAAATCCCAAGACGATCGTTTTCACCGAGGGCAATGACCCCCGCATCCTGGAGGCAGCATGCAAAGCTGCTGGCCGAGGGCGTGCTGAAGGTCGTCATGGTGGGCAACGAGGCAGAGTGCAAGGCTGCTGCCGCCGCCGGTAACTTTGATATTTCCGCTGCTGAGATCATTGACCCCGAGAACTACGCTGGTTTTGACGAGATGGTCAACACCATGGTGGAGCTGCGCAAGGGCAAGCA
>UMJR01002449.1_pt1 | contig 14336 bp, 8 predicted proteins | sample 1966121 | NCBI WGS metagenome assembly UMJR01 (sample SAMEA4836155, study PRJEB28245) | human gut metagenome | biome: gut microbiome; material: fecal sample | place: Denmark | collected 2008
AAAAGATATAAAAGTAGATGTTTGTTCAAAATGTCATCCATTCTGGACAGGAAATCTAAGACAAGAAACAGCAGGTGGAAGAGCAGACAAATTTAAGAAAAAATATGGTCTTGCATAATTTAAAAATAGTTAAAATAAAAAGTAGTAAAAAAGTGGGGAAAAGTATCACTGTAGAGTTGAGAATATCCTCGCTTTTTTTATAGTTAATTATTGATTTTTTTAGTCAAATATAGTAGAATAATCAGAGAAAAAATAGAAGCCGAAAGGATTGAATTTGTAAAAATGAACGAAGAAAAAGAAATACAAAAACAAAAAGAATATATAGAGAAAGTAAAGAAATTAAATAAAGAAAAAAATTTAAAATATGCAATATTAACAATGGGATGCCAATTAAATGAAAATGATTCAGAAAAAATTTCAGGAATGATTGAACAAATGGGATATACAAAAACTGAAAATCCTAAAGAAGCTGATTTAAATTTATTTAATACATGTTGTGTAAGAGAAAATGCAGAAGATAAGTTGTTTGGTAAATTGGGAGAATTAAAAAAAGTAAAAGAGGAAAATGGGACAATTATAGCAATAGGTGGTTGTATGATGCAAGAAAAACATATAACTAATAAAATAAAGGAAAGTTATCCTTTTGTAGATATATTATTTGGAACACATACAATTCATAAATTCCCAGAGGATTTGTATAATGTGTTAGAAACTAAACAAAAACAAGAAGACATATTAGATATTGATGGTAAAATATATGAAGGTTTACCAATAAAAAGAGAAAATAATTTAAAAGTGTCTGTAACAATAATGAATGGGTGCAATAATTTTTGTAGTTATTGCATAGTTCCTTATGTTAGAGGAAGGGAAAGAAGCAGACATCCAAAAGATATTTTACAAGAAGTTGAACAATTGGCTAAAGAAGGTTATAAAGAGATAACTTTATTGGGGCAAAATGTTAATTCATATTTAAGAGCAGAAAAATGGAAAGAAAAGGGTTTGGAATATAATGGGATAAATTCATTTGCAACATTATTGAGAGAAATAAATAAAATAGATGGAATAGAGAGAATTCGTTTTATATCACCTCATCCAAAGGATTTTACAGATGATGTAATAGAGGCAATTGCAAATTGTGAAAAAGTGTGTAAGTTAGTGCATTTGCCATTACAGTCTGGTAGTACAGAAGTGTTGAAAGTAATGAATAGAAGATATACTAAGGAACAGTATTTGGAATTAGTTGAAAAAATGAAGGCTAAAATTCCAAATTTGACATTGTCAACAGATATAATAGTTGGCTTCCCTGGTGAGACTGAGAAAGATTTTGAAGATACATTGGATGTTGTTAGTAAAGTGAATTATGAACAGGTTTATATGTTTATTTATTCTCGAAGAGTTGGAACTCCAGGTGATAAAATGGAAAATCAAATTCCAGATGAGGTAAAACATGAAAGATTTGATAGGTTGAAAGAACTTGTTGAGTCACAGATTGCTGAGAAGAATAAGAAATACGTTGATACTGTTCAGTATGTATTGGTTGAGGGCAAAAGTAAGAATAATGCTGATATGTTGACTGGTAGAACTGATAGTAATAAGGTTGTTGTTTTTGAGGGCGATGATAGTTATGTTGGAAAGTTGTTACCGGTTAGGGTTGTTTCTGAGCATTTGTGGTACCTTAAAGGGATAGTTGAAAAATAATTACAATTTTGGCTGTGTTAAATTTTATTTTAAATGCAGTTACATACATATTTAAAATAATATGGGAGGATGAGAAATATGGCAGAGTTTTCGCCTATGATGCAAAGGTATCTTGAAACAAAAGAACAATATAAGGATTGCATATTATTTTATCGTTTGGGTGATTTTTATGAGATGTTTTTTGATGATGCAATTATAGCTGCTAGAGAATTAGAAATAACATTGACTGGAAAAGATTGTGGACAAGAGGAAAGAGCTCCAATGGCAGGTGTACCACACCATGCTGCTGAAATGTATATTTCTAGGTTGATTGCAAAAGGATATAAAGTGGCTATATGTGAACAGTTAGAAGATCCTAAAACAGCTAAGGGAATAGTAAAAAGAGGTGTAATAAAAGTTGTAACACCTGGAACGATTATAGATAGTAATATGCTTGAAGAGAGAAAAAATAATTATATTATGTCCATATATAAAACTGGAATATATTTTGGTATAAGTGTTTGTGATATATCTACAGGTGAATTTTATTCAGCTGAAATAAAAGATCAACAAAATTTTCCACTTTTATTAGATGAATTGGCAAGATATAATCCATCTGAATTAGTAATAAATAGTATGATGGATGATTGCCAAGAAGAAATGTCAAAAATCAAAGAACGTTTTGATTGTTATATAACACGTTTTCAAGATAAATTTTTTGATAGTAAAATAGATACTTTGAATTTGAGATTTAATATAGTTGATACAAGTAATAAAACAATAGAGAATTTAAAGGATAAAACATTGGCAGTTCCACCAATAAATGCATTACTTGCATATATTGAGCAAACTCAGATGACTACATTAGATCATTTGAATAAAATAACAATTTATCAGATTTCGAAATATATGTCTTTAGATATAAATGCACGTAGAAATTTAGAAATTACTGAAAAAATGCGTGACAAGTCAAAAAAAGGAACATTATTATGGGTATTAGATAAAACTTCGACATCAATGGGAGGAAGAATGTTAAGAAGGTGGTTAAATGACCCATTAATTGATACTTTAGAAATAAATAATAGATTAAATGCAGTAAAAATTTTAAAAAATGATATGATTTTGCGTGGAGATATAACAGAAAATTTGAAAAAAGTATATGACATAGAACGTTTAGCAGGAAAGATGGCTTATGGGAATGCAAATGCACGTGATATGATAACATTAAAAAATTCTTTGGAAAAGTTACCTGATTTGAAGCAAGTATTATCAAATATAAAAGAAAGCATAATGTTAGGGGAAATATATCAAAATATTGATGAATTAAAAGATATACATGACTTGATAGAAAAAGCAATTGTAGATGATCCTCCTATGACAATAAAAGATGGGGGAATAATAAAGATTGGCTATGATGAAGAAATAGATAAATTAAAAACAGCAACAACAGAAGGAAAAAATTGGATAGTTAATTTAGAGGCTGAAGAGCGTGAAAAGACAGGTATTAAAAACTTAAAAGTTGGATTTAATAAGGTATTTGGATATTTTATAGAAGTTACAAAATCATATTTATCACAAGTACCAGATAGATATGTAAGAAAACAGACTTTGACAAATGCTGAAAGATATATAACAGAAGATTTGAAAAATTTAGAAAATCAAATTTTAGGAGCAGAAGAAAAAGTTGTAAACTTAGAATATAATGCTTTTATAGAGATAAGGGAAGAAATTGCAAAAAATATAAAAAGATTACAATCAACAGCAATGGCAGTATCTGAATTAGATGTATTAACATCATTTGCACAAGTTGCAGAGGACTTAAATTATTGTATGCCTCAAGTTGATAATTCTGGAATTATTGATATAAAAGCAGGTAGACATCCTGTTATAGAAAAAATGTTGGGAGCTGGTTCTTTTGTAGATAATGATACATATTTGGATAAAGATGAAAATAGATTATCTATAATAACTGGACCTAATATGGCTGGTAAGTCTACATATATGAGGCAAGTAGCTTTGATTACACTTATGGCACAAGTAGGAAGTTTTGTTCCAGCAAGTGAAGCACATATAGGTGTTGTTGACAAGATTTTTACAAGAGTAGGTGCTTCAGATGATTTAAGTATGGGGCAAAGTACTTTTATGGTAGAAATGATGGAAGTTGCAACAATATTGAAAGAAGCTACATCTAATAGTTTGGTTATATTAGATGAAATAGGTAGAGGAACATCGACTTATGATGGATTATCTATTGCATGGGCTGTTGCAGAATATATTGCTGATAAGGAAAAATGTGGAGCAAAAACTTTATTTGCAACACATTATCATGAACTAACAGAATTAGAAAATCAATCTGATGGAATAAAAAATTATTCAATAGCGGTTAAGGAAAAAGGTGAGGACATTATATTCTTAAGAAAAATAGTTAGAGGTGGAACAGATGAAAGTTATGGTATACATGTTGCAAAACTAGCAGGTGTACCTAAGATTGTAACACAAAAGGCTAATGAATTTTTAAGAAACATAGAAAAGAAAAATGTTTTAACTGGTAAAAAAGCAGAAAAAGAGGATAAGAAAAAAGTGGAAGGTCAGTTTGACATGTATAATTATAAATTAGCAGAAATTGCACATGAGTTAGATAAAGTTAATTTAAATGAATTAACTCCAATAGATGCGTTAAATACATTGGTGAAAATTAAGGAAAAAATGAAATAAAATTTGGAAGGATGTAATTAAATTATGTATGAAAGAAGTGCAATTGTATTAGAAAAATACTTAAACAAAGTTTTTGGACAAGATAAACAATCAGATATAAGAATCAGTTATGAAACATTTAAAAGTGTTTTAGAGGAGATGGAAAAATATCAGGTAATTACTGAAGAAGAAGAAAAAATAATAAGTGAATTTGATGAAATTGCAAATAAAATGCAAACTATTCAAAAAAATCAAGAAGACATAAGTAATGATACTATAAAAAGAGAAGATTTTAGGATAAAGTTATTTAATGATTTTGATCAGGCACCAGCTACAATTGAAAAAAAGTTATTGAGAATTGAAAAGCTAGAAGAAAGTGCTGTGGAAGAGCAAAGAAGTTTAAGAGAAGAATATATACAATTATTACATGAATTTACAGAAAAACAAGGGGAGAGAAATAAATGTAATAAATTAAAGAGAACGTCTGAAGCAAATCATATAAGAATATTAAATGATACAATAGAAATATTAGGTTCTATTGATGTTGCAAATGTGAAAAAAGTAAAAGAGTTTATTTCTGCAGATAATGAAGAATTGAATAAATCATTAAATACAATAATGTTAGAAAATGGAAAAAATGAAAGAGTAAAATTTGATAAAAATGTTATCCAAAAAGCTGTAGAAGTCAGAATTAAAATGGCAAAAAAAGAAGCTGAATGTTATGTGCTATCTTATGAAAGATTGAAGAAATTGATGTCAGAGATAGATAGTGAAGAGTTAAATTTATCTAAATACCAAAAAACATTAAAAGATATAACATCAAAATTAGATTTTATAGATGCAGAAAGAGAATATTTGGTGAGCTTTTTAGATAATGAAAGAATTACAGCTATAAGTGGTGAAAAAGCACATAAAGTTATGATGGATCAAGCTTGTAAAGATTTTGATAGTGATATGGTGCAAATTCATAATTTGTATAATTTGTTATTGAGAGAAATATCAGGAAAATCAACTAAGAAAGCATATAAGGAATTTTATAATGGAACATATTTATTAGGAATAGAAGAAACAGAAAAATCATTTAATCAAGAAGTTAATACTATAAAATCTAAATCTGGTGTAGGAGCTATTATAAATACAAATTATTGGAGAATTGAAGGTATAAAAAATATTTATGAGGTATTTAATGAAAAAGTAGAGGAACAATATGGAAGAGATTTAGCAGAATTTATGCCTCAACCAGAAATAGAGGAAGTAGTGGAAGAAGAGAATTTACACGAAAATGATGGCATATATGAAGAAGATGATGATGACGAAGAATGGTTTATAAGTAATAAAGAATTATATGGAGATTTTGAAGATGAAGAGCAAGATGATGAAATAGAAGATAATGAAGAAGATGTTGAGGATGATGATTATTTAGATGATGATTTTGCTGAAGAAGACGAATATGGCGATTTTGAGGATGAAGAAGATGATGAGGAATATGAGGAAAGTGATTATGATGATAATGATTATCAAGATGAACAATATGAAGAAGATGATTATGAAAATGAATATGATGATGAACAAGAGGATAATGGTGAATATATAGATGAAGATGAAAATAATGCTGATGATGAAGAGGATGAGGAAAAGGAAAGAGAAGAAATAAGAAAATATATAAAAGGAAAAACTAAAAAGACGACAAGAAAAAATAAAAAGGAATCAAAAGAGGAAAAAGAAAGTATATTTGGAAAATTCTTTCAAAAGGGAAAAATTTAGGGTTTGAGTTTTCTAAGTGGAGATTTAAGGTGAAATTTTAGTATTTAGATTTGAAAAAATTTCCAGAAAATGATATTTAAAGTTTGGAAAGGAGATATAATGTCATATATTGAATTTAAAGATGTTGTAAAACAATATCAAATGGGAGAAGTAACAATTACGGCATTGGATAAGACTAATTTTTCAATAGAAAAAGGAGAGCTAGTTGTAATAGTAGGACCAAGTGGGGCTGGAAAAACAACAGCTCTTAATATTTTAGGTGGAATGGATACAGCAACATCAGGAGCTGTAAAAATAGATGGAAAAGATATAAGTAATTTAAAACCAAAGGAATTAACAAAATATAGAAGAGATGATATTGGGTTTGTATTTCAGTTTTATAATTTGGTTCAAAATTTAACAACTTTAGAAAATGTTGAATTAGCAACTCAAATATGTAAAGATTCACTCGACCCAAAAACAATATTAAAAAAAGTTGGTTTGGAAGAAAGAATGAAAAATTTCCCATCGCAACTTTCAGGTGGAGAACAGCAAAGGGTTGCAATAGCAAGAGCAATAGCAAAAAATCCTAAAATATTATTATGTGATGAACCAACAGGTGCTTTAGATTATAATACAGGAAAACAAATTTTACAGTTATTGCAGGATACAGCTAGAAAAGAAAAAATGACTGTAATAATAATAACTCATAATGCAGCGTTGGCACCTATGGCCGATAAAGTAATTAGCTTTAAGAATGGAAAAGTACAAGATATAAAATTAAATGACAGACCATTACCAATTTCGGAAATAGAATGGTAAAAAACAATTTTTAACTTGAAATAAGGAGTGAGATTAAGTATGGTTAAAGCACTTCGCAAAGATGCATTTAAAGAAATTATAAATACTAGAAAAAGATTTTTATCTATATTATTAATAGTATTGTTAGGTGTAGGATTTTTTGCAGGAATAAGGGCAGTGAGCCCAGATATGAAAAAAACGGCAGATATGTATTTTGATGAGAATAAAATGATGGATATAGAAGTAATTTCTACAATGGGATTGACAGATGATGACGTAAAAGAAATACAAGATTTACAGGATGTGAAAATTGTAGAGGGAACGTATAGTAAAGATGTTTTAACAAAGGTTGATGAAGAGGAAGTTGTTTTAAAAATTCATACACTTTCAGATAATATAAATTGTGTAAAATTGCAACAAGGTGAGATGCCCAAAAATGAGGAAGAGTGTGTAGTTGAGGAAAGTTTTTTAAATAGTACTAATAAAAAGATTGGTGATACAATAATTTTAGAAGCGAAAGATACTTTAGCAGGTCCGAATTTAAAAAATAAAGAAATAAAAATTGTAGGATCAATACGTTCACCATTGTATATATCAAGAGAAAGAGGCTCTACAAAATTAGCATCTGGAAAAATAAATTATTATATTTATGTACCACAGTCAGAAATTATATCTCAAATTTATACGGAGATATATGTTAGAGTAAAAGATGCAGATAAATTAGATACGTTTTCAGATGAGTATGAAGATAAGATTAAAAAAGTGAAATCAGATATAGAAAATATTGCAAAAGAGCGTACAGAATCAGAATATGAAAAGCTAAAAGTAAAACCAGAATGGTATGTGTTAGATAGAAATCAAAATACTGGATATGCAAGTTATTCACAGGATTCTGAAAGAATTGCAAATATTGGAAAAGTATTTCCAGTTGTATTTTTTGTAATAGCAGCATTAATAAGTTTAACATCAATGACAAGAATGGTGGAAGAACAAAGAGTGCAAATAGGAACTTTAAAAGCATTAGGATATACAAAAGGAAAAATTGCTTTAAAATATATATTATATGCGGTCCTAGCTACATTAATTGGTGGAATAATAGGGATGTTACTAGGTTTTAGAATATTGCCGGAAATTATATATAATATGTATGCTATGATGTATTCAATGAAAGATGTGGTTTTAGAATTTAATACAGGAATAGCAATCACAGGATTAGGTTTAGCTTTAATATGCACTGTTGGAGCAACAATAATAGCTTGTTATAAAGAATTAAACTTACAACCAGCATCATTAATGAGACCAAAATCACCTAAAGCTGGAAAACGAGTATTATTAGAAAGAATATCATGGTTGTGGTCTAAATTAAAATTTACTCAAAAGGTAACTATAAGAAATGTTTTCAGATATAAAAAAAGAGTATCTATGACAATAATAGGTATTTTAGGATGTACAGCATTAATGGTTGCAGGTTTTGGTTTAAGAGAATCGGTAAGTAATATGATACCATCACAATATGGAGAAGTTTTTTTGTATGATATGTCAATAACATTAAAAAATGAACAAACAAGTGATGAGATACAAAAGTATATAGATGAAGTTTGCAATATAAAGACAAATGATAAAAATAATGATGTGACAGATGCAATGGCATTCAATATGCAAGCAGTGGAGATTTTAAATAAGGAGACAAAACAAGATATTCAGCTTATAGTGCCGGAAAAAACGGATGTACTTTCAGATTATATAGTGTTAGAGAATAGAGTGTCAAAAGAAAAATATTCGTTAAGTGATAATGGTGTTGTCATTACAGAGAAATTGGCAAAATTGCTAGGTATAAAACAAGGAGAAAAAATAACAATAAAAAATTCGAATGATAAACAAGCGGAAGTAGAAGTAAAGGGAATAACAAGAAACTATTTGATGCATTATATGTATATTAGTCCAGAATATTATGAAAGTATTTTTGGAGAGAAAGTTAAATATAATACAATATTATTAAAAGAACAATCTGAGGTAAAGAAATCAGAAGAATCTGAAAATAAACTTGGTAAAAAGATACTAGAAAATTCTAATATTTCTAAAGTTACTTTTATGTCTCAAACTAAGTCAATATTTGATGAAGTTATGGATAATATGACATTTGTTGTTTGGATTTTGATAATTTCGGCAGGATTACTTGCTTTTGTAGTATTATATAATTTGGCAAATGTAAATATAAGTGAAAGAATAAGAGAATTAGCAACAATTAAAGTTCTAGGATTTTATGATAAAGAAGTTTATGATTATGTTGGAAGAGAAACAACGATTTTAACAATAATAGGTATATTGCTTGGTTTGGTTGCAGGATATTTCCTAGAAATGTTTATTTTAAAAACTTGTGAGTTAGATATATTAATGTTTGATACTCGTATAAGTATATGGTCTTATGTTTATTCTGCTAGTTTAACAATTTTGTTTACATTAATAGTAAGTGTAGTAACATATTTTGCTTTAAAGAAAATTGATATGATTGAAAGCTTAAAAAGTGTAGAATAATTTTATTAAAAATTAGCAATCTACTATTGACAGTGCTAAAATAAAGTTGTATAATAAAAAAGTACTGAGAAAAGTATATAAAAAAGATAAAAAGGCAAACTAAATATATGGTAAGAGCACAGTCTGTTTATAGAATTGTGCTTTTAATGCAATTGAAAAAATTACAAATCTTTTCAATTGGATGTTAGAAGCCTTAAGAAAAGGAGGTAGTTGAAAATGAATATTCAAAAATTTACACAAAAATCATTGGAAGCTATACAAAATGCACAAAGTATAGCATTAGAAAATCAAAATTCGCAAATAGAGCAAGAACATTTAATGCTTTCTTTATTAGAACAGGAAGATAGTTTGATAAAAGAATTGTTAAAAAAGATGAAAATTACAAATGGCTTTGAAGAAACATTAAAAAATAAAATTAATATGATGCCAAAAATGTCTGGAGGGGCTAGACCGAATGATAGTATATATGTTTCAAGAGATGTAGATGTGACTTTAAATGATGCGGAAAAAATTGCTGCAAAAATGAAAGATGAATATGTATCAGTAGAACATATTATGTTGTCATTGTTTGATAATGCAAATGGTCAGATAAAGGATTTATTTAGAACTTATGGTATAAATAAAAATGAGTTTTTAAAAGCTTTATCAAGTGTTAGAGGTAATGCTAGAGTTACAACAGATAATCCAGAAGAAACTTATAATGCTTTAAAGAAATATGGTCAAGATTTGGTAAAAATGGCAAGAGAGCAAAAATTGGATCCAGTTATAGGAAGAGATACAGAAATAAGAAATGTAATAAGAATATTATCAAGAAAAACTAAAAATAATCCATGCTTAATAGGTGAACCAGGTGTTGGTAAAACAGCTATAGCGGAAGGGTTAGCTCTTAGAATAGTTAGAGGTGATGTGCCAGAAGGACTAAAAGATTGTACAATATTTTCTTTGGATATGGGATCACTTGTTGCAGGAGCAAAATATAGAGGAGAGTTTGAAGAGAGATTAAAGGCAGTTTTACAGGAAGTAAAAAAGAGTGAAGGCAAGATAATATTATTTATAGATGAAATTCATACAATTGTTGGAGCTGGAAAAACTGATGGTGCTATGGATGCAGGAAATTTATTAAAACCAATGTTAGCAAGAGGAGAATTACATTGTATAGGTGCAACAACCCTAAATGAATATCGTCAATATATAGAAAAAGATCAGGCATTGGAAAGACGTTTTCAACCTGTTGTGGTTGATGAGCCAAGTGTAGAAGATACTATATCAATATTGAGAGGTTTAAAAGAAAGATATGAAGTATATCATGGCGTAAAAATTTCAGATAATGCACTTATTACTGCAGCAACTTTATCACATAGATATATTTCAGATAGATTTTTACCAGACAAGGCTATTGATTTGATAGATGAAGCATGTAGTATGATTAAAACAGAAATGGAATCAATGCCAACAGAACTAGATGAAATATCAAGAAAAATAATGCAATTAGAAATAGAAGAAACAGCACTATCTAAAGAAACTGATGAAATGTCAAAACAGAGATTACAAGATATTCAAAAAGAGAAGGCAGAATTAAAAACAAAATTTGATTCCATGAAAGCAAAATGGGAAAATGAAAAACAATCAATAGGAAAAGTACAAAAATTAAGGGAAGAAATAGAAAGTGTAAATAGTCAAATAGAACAAGCTGAAAGAAATTATGAATTAAATAAAGCTGCTGAACTTAAATATGGGAAATTACCAGAATTGAAGAAACAATTAGAAATTGAAGAGGAAAAAACGGAAAAAGAGAAAAATACTGAAAATAGTTTGTTACGTAATAAAGTAACAGAAGATGAAATTACAAAAATAATTTCAAGATGGACTGGTATTCCTGTGGCAAAATTGATGGAAGGAGAGAGAGAAAAGTTACTTCATTTAAGTGATATTTTGCATAAAAGGGTAATTGGTCAAGATGAAGCTGTTGAAAAGGTTTCAGAAGCAATTATACGTTCAAGAGCAGGAATAAGTGATCCACGTAGACCAATAGGTTCATTCCTATTTTTAGGTCCAACAGGAGTTGGAAAAACAGAACTAGCAAAAGCATTAGCAGAAAGTTTATTTGATGATGAGCATAATATTGTTAGAATTGATATGTCAGAATACATGGAAAAATATTCGGTTTCTAGGTTAATTGGTGCACCTCCAGGATATGTCGGATATGAAGAAGGTGGACAATTAACAGAAGCTGTTAGAAGAAAACCATATTCAGTAGTACTTTTTGATGAAATAGAAAAAGCACATCCAGATGTATTTAATATTTTATTACAAGTATTAGATGATGGTCGTATAACAGATTCTCAAGGTAGAACAGTTGATTTTAAAAATACTATAATAATTTTAACTTCTAATTTGGGTTCAGAATATATATTAGAAGGAATTGAAGATAGTGGAGAAATATCAAAAGAAGCACAAGATAAAGTTAATACTTTGTTAAAACAGAGTTTCCGTCCAGAATTTTTGAACCGTTTAGATGAAATAGTATTTTATAAGCCATTGAAAAAAGCAGAGATTTCTAAGATTTTGGATTTATTAATTATAGATTTGGAAAAAAGATTGGAAGATAAGCATATTAGGTTAGAATTAACAGATTCTGCTAAAAATTATTTGATTGATAATGGCTATGATGAAATTTATGGTGCTAGACCTTTAAAGAGATTTGTTCAGAAAAAATTAGAGACTTTGATTGCTAAAAAGATTTTGACTCAAGAGATTTTGCCTAATTCTCTTGTTACAATTGATTGTGTAGATAATGAGTTATGTTTGGTTAATAAGAAACGATAAATTTAATTCTAAAAAAGGTCGCATTTTGCGACCTTTTTTAGAATTAGATTTCAATCTTAGGTTGATATCTTTCAAGCCACATATTAACTTGGCACAAATAAGCCATAAGTTGAGGACCGGTCATTAATTGACCAAACCATGGGCGAGAAAAGGAATTGCCATCAGTTGCAAGGATATCTAAAATGTAATCTTTGTTTAAAATATAATTAATAGGAGCATTTGGTTTTTTCATAATTTCAGAAAGCATAGATTTTACAGTGTTTAAGTATGTCGGATTATGAGTTTTTGGATAAGGAGATTTTTTTCTATCAACAATTTCTTTAGGAAGAAAATCACGACAAATATATCTAAGTAATCCTTTTTCACGACCGTTTAAGGCTTTCATTTCCCAGGGAATATTCCATACATATTGGGCTAATCTATAATCACAGAAAGGTACACGAAGTTCAAAACCGTTATACATAGCCATCCTATCAGAACGGTCAAGTAAAGTTTGCATGAACCAATTTAATGTTAAGTATGAAATTTTTCTTTTTTCAGCAGTTTCTTTAGAATCTGTATCAAGAATATCAACTTCTGATAAACTTTCATTGTATCTGAAATCAATATAATCTTTTAAATTGATTTTTGATGCGATTTTTGCATTTAATAATTTTTGCCTTTCATCTATAGCAATTGACCATGGAAATGTACCACTATTTAGACTATCTTTACGGAAAAACCATGGATAACCACCAAAAATTTCATCTGCACATTCTCCAGTTAGTGAAACTGTCATTTCTTTTTTTACATTTTTACAAAATAAAAGTAGAGAAGAGTCAATATCTGCCATACCAGGCATATCTCTTGCAATCATAGCATCTTCTAAATATTTTGCTAATTCAGGAGTATCAATAACAATAGAGTGATGGTTAGTATGAAGATTTTTGTTCATAAGTTCTATATAATAATTATCAGAATTTGGCTGAAAATCACTTTTAACAAAGTTTTTATCATTATCTACATAATCAATAGAGTATGTATCTAAAGGGGGCAAATTTTGCTTTTTACAGTAATCAGCAGCAAATTTTGTAATAATACTAGAGTCTAAGCCTCCAGAAAGAAATGTGCATAGAGGAACATCAGATACTAATTGACGAGTTATAGCATCATTTAATAAAAATTTTACTTTTTCACAAGTTGTTTCTAAACTATCAGTATGAGGCTTGGAAATAAGTTTCCAATATCTTTGAATATGAAATCCAGAGTCATTGTATATTGCAAAATGTGCAGGTTTTAGTTCATAAATATTTTTAAAAATAGTTGTTCCAGAAGTATGAGCAGGTCCTATTCCAAATAATTCACCCAGACCTTTAGCATCAATAATTTTTTCGATACCTGGATATTCAAAAATTGCCTTTAGTTCTGAGGCAAAAATTAAAGAGTTATTAAAAAATGTATAGAATAAAGGTTTAACTCCAAAATGGTCTCTTGCTATAAAAAGTTCCTGCTCTTTTTGATTCCAAATGGCAAATGCAAAAATACCATTTAGATGATGTATAACATCATTTCCGTAATGAATATAGCTTTTCAGCAGAATTTCTGTGTCACAATGTCCTTCAAATGTAAATCCATTTTTTATTAATGTTTCTTTTAATTCTTTTGTATTATATATTTGACCGTTATATACAATTACATAATCTCCATAATTGTATTTTTCAATCATTGGTTGCTTTCCGACCTTTAGGGTCTATAACAATTAATCTTTTGTGTGCCATACAGATAGAATCATTAATGTAATATCCTTCTTCGTCAGGTCCTCTTTTAGAAAGAGTATTATTCATTTTTTTTAATAAATCAATTTCTTTAGTATATTCAAATTTTTGTTTTAAATTTACAAATCCTACAAATCCACACATAGTTACCTCCATTTATTTATATTATATATATTATGATAAAAAAATATATATGTTATAAAAGAATTGACATAATTTTATACAAATGATAAAATAATAAAAAACTTTGAAAGGAAAAAATTATGAAGAAAAAGAATCGGATTAAAAAAATTTTAGTAACACAAA
>UMJR01036590.1_pt1 | contig 14268 bp, 7 predicted proteins | sample 1966121 | NCBI WGS metagenome assembly UMJR01 (sample SAMEA4836155, study PRJEB28245) | human gut metagenome | biome: gut microbiome; material: fecal sample | place: Denmark | collected 2008
GGCATGCGCGTGACGCGCCACAGTCCCGATGTGCCCGGCACGTCGGCCAGCAGCAGCGACGGCATCCAGGCTCCGGCGAACACGGAGGCGACCGACCCGCCACCCAGCGCACGTTTCCAATCCTCGGACCAGACTTTGAGATGGGTGTTGACCAGTCCCTCGTCGATCATGCGCTGCCAGAATTCGGTGAACGTCCTGGTTCCGGCGTCGCCCTTGAGATCGACGGTCACGGTCTTGCCGTCGGATGACGTATGGAAAGGCCGACCGCCCGCGAGCCATATCATCGCATTGTAGAAGCTGGCGTCACCGGCGTCTGCGGCGATGTACACGCCGATGTTTTTCAGCTTTTTCGCGGCCTCGTAATAATCATCCCATGTGGTGATCTTGGTCGCGTCGACACCGGCCTGGCGGAATGCGTCATCGTTGTAGAAGAACGCCATAGGCCCGGAATCCATGGGTAGCGCGTACGTGCGCTGCGCGAGCTGCACCGACGCCCAGGTGCCTGGGGTGAAGAACGAGCTGTAGCTGCCGACACGACCGGTGAGGTCCATCAGCTGGCCGCTCACCGCGTACTGCGGCAGGGCATAGTATTCGAGCTGCACCACGTCGGGTGTGCCGTACCCGTCCTGTATAGCGCTGTTGAGGTGGTCGTAGCCGCTGATGTTGTTCAGCTTCACGCGGACGTCTGGATTAGCCTTCTCGAAATCGGCGATCAGCGTCGTCATGCTGGGTTCCCACGACCAGACGGTGATGACGGTGCGCGTGTCCGGCTGCCCGCAGGAGGCGACTGCCAGCGTCATCGCACAGATCGTGAGCAACGCCGAGATACGCAGGCGCAGCCGCCGCAACCGTGCCGATATCGTCATGTCATCTCCTTAGCGTGCTCGATGTATCGGGAAGAATTTGCTCATCGTAGAGTCTACACGCGCGCTGCAACAGGTGAAGATGCGTGAAGGCCCCTCCCTGATGAGGGGAGGGGTCTTCACACGAGGAGGGGATGACCGAAGGTCACCGTATTCCGGTCATTACCACGCCAGATTGTTTGACCGCGAAGGTTACTTGACAGTGTAGCCCTGATCCTTCGCGTAGTCCTTCAGAGCCTGTTCCCAAAGCGGCGACGCCATCGCTCAGCTTCTGGTTGCCGGTGTAGGACTTGCCAAGGTAGTCGCCGAAGATACCGCGGGCCTTGACCTTCGGGTCGCCAGTCAGGTTGATGGTGACCGTCTCGCCTTCGGTGGAGAACGGCGTCGCACTGGCCAGCCAGGTCATCGAGTCGTAGAAGCCGGCGCCACCGGTGTCGGACGTGATGTAGTAGTTGTCGCCAAGGGTGTGAATCTTCTTGGCGTCCTGATAGAACTCGTCCCAGGTCTTGTCGCCCTGGCCGGTGTTCACCAGGTTGACATTGATGCCGGTCTCCTTTTTGAAGTCCTTGGCCACCTGAGTCAGCGTGGGACCCCAAGCCCACACGGTGATTTCCTTGACATCGCCTTCCTGCTTCGGAGCGGAGCTGCTGCTTGAGTTGCCGCGCGCGGCGACGCTGACCAGCATCGCCGCAGCCCGGTAAGCGCCAGCGCCTTCTTTCCCATAAGGCGTATGTCGCGTGTCACCGCAAACATACGCCTTTCCTAAGCCCTTACAGCCCAGTGTTTCCAACGATTATCGTCTGAGCACGACAACGCCCGTCGGATCGATGGTGGCCCGCCCGTCGTCGACATGCGCGAGCGAAGCCGCGATGGCCTCCCCTTCAACGTCGACGGTCACCGGTTCATGGGTGCGGTTGAACACGAACTCGAAGTGGCTCGCCGCCGCGGCGTCGGCGCGTTCGACACGCAGCACACGGCCATCACCGGCGAGGTCCGACAGCCCCATGGAACCCAGCATCGCCGGCAGGCTCTTCGCAAGCCCCTGACGGCCCAGACGGCATCCGACATATACGGTCCGCCCGTCGCCATACCCGTTGGCCACGATGGCCGGCACCTCGTTCATGCCGGTCCAGCGTTCCGCCTTATAGGAGGCCAGTACCGTGGACGTGTCGGCCGTGGACGTGATCACGTCGGCGAAGTCATGCGCCACCGTGCCATTGTCCAGGTCGAGGTGATCCAATGCGCCCGGCATGTCGTTGCCCATCGGGGCGAACTCTTCGACGCGCACGCCGACGACGTCACGAATCGAGCCCGGGTAGCCGCCAAGCCAGATGTGGTCGTTCTCGTCGCTCAATCCGGTGTAGTACGTCACGAACAACTTGCCGCCGTTCGCCACGAACTCCCGAACCCTGCGGCTCGTCTCTTCGGACAGCAAATACACGCACGGCAGCACGGCAATCTCGTAGGAATCCCAATCGGACCGCACCGGAACCACGTCGGCGGTGATGCCGTTGTCGGCAAGCGCGCGGAACCAATCCAACGGCTCGGTCCAATGATCGACCTGCTGGGTCGGGTTCGCGGTGTACTCGGTGGCCCACTGGGACTCGTAGTCGAACACGACGGCGACCTTGGACTTGACCGTCTTGGTGCCCATCAGACCCTCGTCGGACAGACGTCCCAGATCGGCGCCCAGCTCGCACACATCACGGAAGATCTGCGAATCCTCGCCCGCATGCGGCACCATCGAGGAGTGCCACTTCTCCGCGCCGGCCTTGGACTGTCGCCACTGGAAATAGCAGATGGCATCGGCGCCCATGGCGACCTGCGCGAGGGAGTCGCGCACGACCGAGCCCGGCTCCGCACGGTAGTTGATCGGACGCCAATTCACCGCGGAGGTGGAATGCTCCATCTGGAACCACGGTTCCTTGCGTGAAATGCCGTCCATCAGCGACGCGGCGTACGCAACCTCGTCGAAATGGTCCTCGCCCGGCGTGAAGTAGTGGTCGTTGGAGACGAAATCGACCTCCGCACCCCAGTCGTCATAGTCAAGCATCGAGCCGCCGGCGGACACCATGAAATTGGTGGTCAGCGGCAGACCCGGCGTGATGGACTCCAGCACGTCACGTTCGGCGATGTAGAGCTCCTTGAGCGCGTCGGAGCTGAACCGCTTGTAGTCGAGCAGCTTGCCCGGGTTCATGAAGTTGCCGTCACCGATGTAGCGAGGCGGGATGATCTCGGAGAAATCGTTCATGTGCTGGGCCCAGAACGCTGTTCCCCAGGCCTCGTTCACCGCGTCGATGGTCTTGTAGCGCTTCTTGCACCACTTCTGGAAGGCGCGCATGGCGTCGTCCGAGTAGTCGAAGCGGTTGTGGCAGCCGTATTCGTTGCTCACGTGCCAGGCCACCACGTATGGGTTGCCCTTGTAGTGCTCGGCCATACGACGGCACAGGTTCAGCGCGTACTCGCGGAACACAGGACTCGTCGGGCGCCAATGCTCACGGGCACCCGGCCACACAGTGTCGCCGCGCTCGTCCTTCCACAGCACCTCCGGATGGGCCTGGGTCAGCCACATCGGCGGGGAGGCGGTGGCGGAGGCGAGGTCTACGGCGATGCCCGCCTTGCCGAGCTTATCGATGGCACGGTCCAGCCAGTCGAAATCGTACTTGCCTTCCTCCGGCTCGATCTTCGCCCATGAGAAGATGCCGACTGATACAAGGTTGACGCCGGCCTTCTTCATCAGACGGATATCATCGTCCCAGACCTCCTCCGGCCATTGGTCGGGATTGTAATCACCGCCATACCAGAGACGGGATTCGGCGCCCTTCAGCGGCTGCGGCCAACTGTGCTTTCTGCGTTTACTCATGTTCCGCTCCATTACTTGTTCATTGTCTGACGCCCCCGGCCGAACCGTCGCATCGACGAAAAATCAACTGTGACATGCGAGCGGGCTGGTGCCATATCGCGCCAGCCCGCATCGCACACGGTGAGCGTCCCTCCATATCATATACATGTTCCGTATGGAGAGCCAGCCGCTAGGCGCACGTCAAGACCGTCAGACGAACGTGACGCATGCTGCAAGCGGACACTGGCCCTCCCGCGAGATCACTCCTTGACGGCGCCGGCGGCGAGGCCGGACTGCCAGTACTTCTGCAGGCACAGGAACGCGATGACCAGCGGGATGATCGTGATCAGCGAGCCCGTGATGACCAGGTTCTGGATGGCTTGGCCGCCCGCAGTGGACGCTTGGTCCTTCCACTGGTTCAGACCGATGGTCAGCGGGAACCAGTCCGAGTCCTTCAACATGATCAACGGCAGGAAGCAGTCGTTCCACGGGGCAACGATCGTGAACAGGGCCGCCAGCGCGATGCCCGGCACCAAGATCGAGCCGATGATCACCGCGGACACGGCCTTGCGGCCCGGGAAGCGGAACTTCGCCAAAGCGTAGCCGCCCACGATCGCCAGCAGGGTCGCGCCGCCCGCGCCCACCACCACGTAGATCAGCGTGTTGACCAGCCAGCGCGCGAAGATGCCGTCGTCATAGGTGAACACCGTCACGATGTTGTCCCACAGCGCGAACGTCTTGCCAAAGCCCAGGCCGAACGCGCCCGTGAAGTCCGATTGGGTCTTCGTCGCGTTGATGAGCATGGAGACGAACGGGAACAGGCAGCAGACCGCGAAGATCGGCACGATGAACACGAACACCAACGCGAACGGCCACATGAACTTCCAACCACGCCAATCCCGCTTGTGCTTATTCACACGAGCCAAAGGCGACACACTCACCGATGTCATGCCCCTCTCCTTCGAAGGACTCGAAGCGAAGCACACCGCACAGAACTTGCCACAACGCAACAGCTCATTGAACTTGTTCCGCGAAATGCACCCTCTATAAATGTTTGCGTTACCATAATATCAATATTGTTGGAATTGTCCACTTGAGGGTACGGCAAGTCATCAGGAAATGGTCTATACTGATGGTAACCAAAACATAGAAATGCCCAAAAAAAGAAACAAAGCAGGAACCATGGATCATTCGCAACCCGCCTCCATGCAGGACGTGGCGAAAGCCGCCAGCGTGTCGCCCCAGACGGTCTCACGAGTCGCCAACGGAAGCAATGCCGTCCGGCCGGAAACACGGCAGCGTGTGGAAGCCGCCATGGCCAAGCTGGGTTACCGGCCCAACTATGCGGCCAGGGCGCTTAAGCACGGCAAGTTCAAGGATGTCGGCGTCGTGCTGTTCAACATGCTCACCTATGGCAACGCGCGTATCCTCGGCGGCATCGCCGACGCGGCGAACAGCAATGGCTACGCCATCACGATGCAGTCCTTCGGACGCAATCGGGAACGCACCCTGCATGCCGCCATCGAGCGTATGAAGCAGCTTCCCGTGGACGGCGTCATCGCCGTCATGGAGGAGCACGTGACGGACTTCTCGGAGTTCCGCCCGCCCAAGGAGCTGCCGGTCGTCATCATCTCCGAGGATCCCGCGAACTACTGCCCCACCATCGATGCCGACCAGTACGGCTGCTCAGCCGCCGTCGTGGACTATCTGCTCAGCAAGGGGCACAAGACCGTCTACCACATCGCCGGGCCGTCCTCATCGCGAGCCGCGGAAAGCCGCGCGCAGGGGTGGCACGACACGCTCGACCAACTGGGGCTGCGCATCCCTCCGACCTATATGGGCGACTGGGAGGCGGACAGCGGATATCAAGCCGGACTCGCGCTGGCTCACGACCCCGATTGCACCGCGATCTATGCGGCCAACGACCAGATGGCGTATGGCGCGATGCTCGGATTGCAGGCCGCCGGCAAACGCGTGCCGGAAGACGTCAGCATCGTCGGAGTGGACGATTCGCTGAGCGGGACGATTCCACGGCTGTCGCTGACCACCATGCGCATGAAATTCAACGACATCGGACGCGAGGCGTTCTTCATGACCAAGCGTCTGTGCGAGGGCCTTCGAGTGCCTTCGGGCGTGAAGACCGTGGTTCCCGCGGAGCTGGTGGAACGCGGGTCGGTGCGCGACCTGGAATCCTAGACGACGAATCTCAAGCGATAATGGCCTCGGCCTCGCCGGTGTCGAACGGGCGAGGCCGAGGCCATTATCCGTTCAGCGCCGGCGATTCGTCAGAGGTTCGCCGGCTACATAACGCCTTACGTTCTCCAATGCGATACATCCGGTCGATGCCTTCCGCCGTGCGGGTCGGGTCACGACGCACTCCCAGCGTGTTCGCGCCCATGGCCTTGCATATGCTGGCGAAATGCGAGCCGATGTCCCCGGTGCCGACCACCAGCACCGTGGAGCCGCGCACGCTCAGCGCACGGCCGACATCGTGCCATCGCCGCTCCCCTTGTTGACGGGCATATATCGACATTGTAGGCGCACGGAATATTGCCGCGACGCCGGTGATAAAAATGACGATGCGCCGGCCCGTCTTTTCTAGGAGACGGGCCGGCGCATCAGACGGCCGGAGAACCGATGTTACCGGTTGGACTTACGCTTGGCTTCAAGCGTCACGACCGCACCCGCTACCATCGCGAGTGCAGCGAAGACAACGCCCATTGTGGAGGCGCCGGTCTTTGCGATCACGTCGCCGGGCTTCTTGCCGTCGCCGGGCTTGTTGCCTTCACCAGGCTTTTCACCTTCACCGCCGGGGGTCGTCGGCTTGGTCTTCAGCGCGTCGATCGCCGCAGACAGAGCCGCCTCGGCGGCATCGACATCATCCTGGCTCACCTTGTCGTCGTCATAGACCTTGAGCGCTGCGGCGAGCTTGTCATCAAGCACCTTGAGCGACTCGTCCGTATAGGCGGAACGGTCGATCGCCTGAGCCTTGGTGATCGTGGCGTGCAGCTTGTCCTTGTTGACTTCGGTCGGAGGCTTCTCGCCACCCTTCTTGGTGAACGTCAGCTCATACGTGACTGGGGACGTCACACCATCCGGGAAGCGGTATCCGTCGGCGGGCTCGGCGGTGACCGTGACGGTCACGTTCTCATCGCCCACGTTCACTACGGAACCAGCGGCCAACACCTTGCCGTCGACCTTGTACACGACTCCCTCGATGTCGGGGATGGTGTATGTATCGGCATCATCGTCCACTGTCGGCTTCTGCGGGGTGGCGACCTTGTCCTCCTCTACGGCCGTGGGCAGCAACTCGACATTCATTTCCGCCGCGGAGCCGAAGTTCGATCCGGAATAATCGGTCTTGATGACAAACTTGACGTACCGTCCGTTCTTGGGGGTCAGCTTGATGCGCTGCGTGTAGGCGACGTTCTTCAACGTGCCCGAGGCCACAGGGGCTCCAAAATCGTTGGGATCGTCGGAGACATACACCTCGTAATCCTTGGCGGCACCGTTATTGTTGCCGTCGATACGGGCGAGGTAGTCGAAGTAGGCGACGTTCTCACGCGATTTGCCGAGATCGAGAGTCACCCAATGCGGGGCGGGCGAGGTGGCCGGGCTGTACTGGGAGTGCCAGCTCGTCGACGAGTCGCCGTCGAGCGCCCTCGCCGCCTCTGCGCCGGAGTTCTGCGACGACTGGGCGTGCACGCTGATCTCATCCTGCGGGACATACACGCGGGAGGCCGGTGCAGTGGCGGAATCAGCCACGACCCAGCCGGCGTCGTCCTTGCCGAGCGCCTTCAGCGCCTGCTTCAGCGTCAGCCCGGCGGTCATGCCGTCGAACCTCGCGGTGGTGGCTTTGTCGCTTTTGCCGTATGTCGTCACGGTGATGGGCTCGTCCTTGGTGCCGTAGCCGAAGACGGCGAAGTCCCCGGTCAGCTCGGTGCCCGCCTTGACGAAGATCACGGAGCCTGGCGCGACGGTCACATCGTGCAGCTGCTCGATCGACGTCATGGGCTTGTCCTTCGTAAATCCATCTCCCGCGGTCTGCGCCGTCGGGTCGATGTAGTAGGCGCGGGCGCCGGTCTGAATCTCGGATTCGGTGTGGAACACCTCAAGACGGCTCAGACGCACCGGACCGCGGGAGGAGTTGACCACCAGACGGATGGCATCGATGTTCTGGGACGTGAAGCGAAGGTCGCGCTGCTGCCCGACCGTCGTCATAGTCGCCAGATTCGTCCATGTTCCATTGACTCGTCCCTGCAGGGTAGCGCTTTCGATCTGCTGGCCGGCATTGCGCACGTCCTCGGAGATCTTCACTGCATCCACGGCGACAGCGCTGCCCAGATCGATGGTGTACGTCGGCGTATTACCCACGGCCTCGTCGGAGGAGAGCTTCGAACCGTCGGTCAGCTTCGGGGCCGCTACCGCGGTGTCGTTCGCGGACGCGGCGACGGTCGCGCTCTTGCCCAGGGCAAGATCGGTGCCGTAGCGTCGGGCGAGCTCCTCGCCCAGCCCCTTAAGTCCCGCGGCATCCGCATCGGCGAGCTTGCCGGTATCGGACGGTGGGACGTTCAGCAGATACTGCGAGTTGCGTCCCGTGGACTGCTCGTAGTACTTCACGACTTCGGCTACGGACGCCGGCGATTGGCTGGCATGGTAGAACCATCCGGGCCGGTTCTTGGCGTCGACTTCGGCCGGATACCAGTGCAGCTGGTTGGCGGCGCCGCTGCGGATCTCGGACAGCACGCTCGACATGGTGCCAAGCGTACCGTCGGGGGCCATCTGGCTAGGCTTGAGCGACACCTTGTCCACGCCGTCGTTGTATGCCGCCTGCGGGCTCCACTCGGTCTGACGGGCCCAGCCGTCCTCGTTGCCCACCCATCGGGCATCGTATGCGGCGTTGGCCTGAATTGCCTGAGGCTGAAGCCGGCGGATCATCTCATAGAACACGCCATAGTCGTAATGCTCAGTGCCTGCGGTGTTGCCTTGGGCACCGTCGAACCAGACCTCGGAGATGTCGCCGTACTCAGTCAGCAGCTCATAGAGCTGGTTGAGCATGTAGGCGCCGTAATCCGTGGCCTTGTACTTGAACGTGGGCAGTTTGCCGGAAGCCACCTTGTCGGCGCGGTCGTCGTTCTCCACCAGCGTGGGGATCGTGCGCTCGACGCGTGCGGAGTTGTTGCCCCAGACGCCCTTCCTCTCCATGTAGGAATCGGCCGGCGAATAGTAGATGCCGACCTTCAGGCCGTACTTCTTCGCCGAGGCGACAATCTTGCGGAACAGATCCTTCTCCCCCGTGCGCTTGGCGACGGCGGTGTTTGCCCAGTCGTGCTCGGTGTTGTACCGCGAGTCGTACAGCTCGAAGCCGTCATGGTGCTTGACCGTCACCATGATCATCTTGAAGCCACCGTCGGCGAAGGACTTCGCCCACTGGTCGGTGTCGAGGCCGGTCGGGTCGATGCGGGAGGGATCCTCGTTACCGTGACCCCACTCCTGGTTGTAGTACGTGTTGATGCCGTAATGAAGGAATCCGATCTGACCCCAGTCGATGTAGTCGGCCTGCCCTTCGGTCGGACGCAGCTTGGACAGCTTGGTCTTAAGCGCGGCCTCGCACTCGGCGGGCTCCACGTCGAAGGTATTCGCCTCCTTGATGCCCGACGTGTCGCAGCTGACCTGAGAGTAGACCAGCTTGAATTCGTTGGTGGTGAAGTTCGCGGAGGTTTTGGCCAGGCGGATCTCGCTCAGCGAGCCGACGAAGCCGCGGCTGAGCGCGGCGGAATGCACTTCGTTGCCGAAGCCGACCTTGCCCTTGATGCCCGAATTCAGGTAAGCCAGACCGGTGATGTCCTTGGTCTGGGCGTCGCCGCCATCCACGCGCATGACGAGCTTCGCGCCGGTGCCGGCCTCATTGGGCACGTACGCCACCGACACGACGTGCTCCGCACCCGTGGCGGCCGCGGACTCGATCTTGTGGTCGGTCCAATTATTGCCGGACTTGGTGGAGGCGCCGAACACGAGCTTGTTCGACTCGTAGCGCAGGAACAGGTTGCCGCCCGCGCCGAACAGGGTCTGGTTGTCGCCGGTCTGCGTCGGGGTGAAGCGCAGCTCCGCGACCAGCGGCGTGGTGAGGGCCTCGTTGTTACCGAGGGTGAAGTCCGTGGGCGTGAAATCGAATCCGGCCGTGCCGCCGCCCAGCGTGACGGCGGAGTTCGAGATGGACGGATTGGCTGAGCGCGACACCAGCGAGCCCAGCATCTGCTCGCCGCTCGCCGCGGTATATGAAGTGCCGCTGAACGTGCCGTTGAAATCGACATGCAGCAGCTGGGATGCGTCAAGAATCTCCCACGGGGCGTTCGAATCGGCGACACGCACGCGGAACACGTCACCGGCAAGACCGCGGCTCGCCGCGCCGGAAGCGGGGTTCACCTCGTAGCCGATCCCGAACTTGTTCCCGACGGAATCGCTGACGGCCGCGAGCTCACCGGCCGCGGAGGTGGCGATCTCGCCGGCCACGCCATCCACCGACAACTGCAACGTCGAGGCAGCGCCGTCGGCTCCCGGCAGATATGTCAGCTGGATGATGTGCTTCACATTGTTGGAAGGCAGCGTCACGGACTTCTTGTAGTCATTCCATGTACTGCCGGAAGGGTTCGTGGAGAAGCCGTATTCGAGGTTGCTGCCGTTCGCCCGCACGAAGATGTTGCCCATGGCGGAGAACAATGTGGCGAGGTTGTTGGGCGTCTGCTTCGTACGGTATTCCATTTCGGCGCGGAATCCCTTGTTCACCTTCCCGCTCGCGCTGAAGCTCTCGGTCGAGATGAAGGTCACGCCGTTCGTGCCGCCAGCGAGGGTGATGCCGCCGCCGCCAAGCTTGGTCGGTATGCTGCCGTGCTTGGTCACGGAGCCCCTCGCCACCTCGTCGCCACCTGTGGTGTAGGTGTCTTCAGCGAACGTGCCGCCGAACGACACATCGAGGTATTCCGTCGGATTCGCCGCCACCGCGACGTTCGGCAATGCCACGAACGCGAGCGCCGAAACCGCTATCAATGCGGTGAGTCTGCGCATCCACGAACGCGAGCATCCTCTTGATGCTGTGTGTAGCATATTTCAATCCTCTATGATTTTGAACATTCTTGTACTTCTTGCCGGAATCTTTGCCCCGGAGGCACGATATCGTTCCGCCAAGTGTTCAGATTCCCGCAGACAGTCTATCAGATCAGGCTGATTTAAGGTACCCTATGCAGGAGTTCGACATATGACGATGCCGGAGAGCATTGGACTCTCCGGCACCGGTCATGTTCAGCCCCTACGGCGCTTGATGGTCAGCAGCACCGTCGCAGCGCTGGCGAGCGCCATGACCGCGACCGATATCGCGGTCACGTTCACGCCGGTCGCCGACAGCGGAGGCTTGGGTTTGTCGCAGGTCTCATACCCATGATCGCTGGTTCTCGCATAGTACGTCGCACACATTATCATCACCTCGTCAATCGCCCGGTAACGCAAGCATACCGCGGAACAACAAAAGTGGTCCCGCCGTTGAACGGCAGGACCACTTCATGCATTCCACGCGCCCGTGCGTCACGCAGCGGGCGCGGTCGGCTCACCACGGCGTCACGCCTTGACGACCTCCACACCCAGTTCGGCGCCTTCCTTCACCGCGAAGGAGGTGGCCAGCGTCTCATGGGCGATCAGATCGCGGAACCGCTCGACATCGGCCACATTGGCGGACGGCACGGTCAGCACCAGGGCGATGCGATCGGCGATGTCCAGGTCGGCGGCCTTGCGGGCGTCCTGCACGGCGCGAATCACATCGCGGGCGTAGCCCTCGGCCTCCAGGTCGGCGGTCAGCACGGTATCGAGGATCACGAAACCGCCGGTGGGCAGAGCGGCCGACACGGAAGCGTCGACCTCGGCGGCGTTCTCCTCCTCCACGCGGTTGATTAACTCGTATTCGCCGGCCTCCAGCGCAACCTCGCCGTTCGGCGTCTCGACGACCGGAGCACCGGTCGCGGCATCAACGTGCCAGGCACCGGTCTTGGACGCCTTGATGGCGAACTGGACCTGCTTGCCGAGGCGCGGGCCGGCGGCGCGGGCGTTGACCTTCAGCTCGTGCACGATCTTCAGCCCCTGCGAACCGGCATCCTCCATCGTGCAGAACTCAATATCCTTTATATTAAGCTCTGACTTGAGAATTTCGTCGTACGCCTTGACGGCGTCCACATCCTCGACCACGACGGTGAGCTTGGCGAGCGGCTGGCGCACACGGATCTGGGCGGCCTTGCGCAACGACAGAGCGCCGGAGACGATCTCGCGCACCTTCTCCATCGCGTCCACCAGTGCCGGGTCGTCGACCAGCACACGGCCAAGCTCGGTCGCCTCACCGGTCTTCTCGTCCGCGACGTACGGCCAATCGGCCAGATGCACGGATTCGCCGCCGGTCAGGCCACGCCACACGGATTCGGACTCCATCGGAGCGAGCGGCGCGAGCACGCGCATGAACACCTCAAGCACGGTGTACAGCGTGTTGAACGCGTTCGCGTCCTCCTTCCAGAAGCGGTCGCGGGTGTTGCGGATGTACCAGTTGGTGAGCACGTCGATGAAGTCACTTGCCGCATCGCACGCGTCAGAAATCGCGAACTCGTCGAGCGACTTCTCTACACGCTCTACGAGCCTGCGGGTGCGGGCCAGCAGGTAACGGTCCATCTCGGGCAGACCCGCCACCTCGTCCGCGCGCAGCTGACGGGCGTCGAAGCCGGCCCCGCCATTGGCCGCGTTCGCATACAGCGTGAAGAAGTAGTAGGAGCTCCACACCGGCAGCATGACCTGGCGCACGGTGTCGCGGATGCCCTCAGCGGTAACAATGAGGTTGCCGCCGCGCAGGATTGGTGACGACATAAGGAACCAGCGCATGGCGTCGGAACCGTACTTGTCGAACACGCCGTTCACGTCCGGGTAGTTGCGCAGGTGCTTCGACATCTTCTGGCCGTCGGAACCGAGCACGATGCCGTGGCAGATCACGTTCTTGAACGCCGGGCGGTCGAACAGCGCGGTGGCCATCACGTGCAGCAGGTAGAACCAGCCGCGAGTCTGGCCGATGTATTCGACAATGTAATCGGCCGGGAAGTGCTGCTCGAACTTCTCCTTGTTCTCGAACGGGTAGTGGAACTGCGCGAACGACATCGAACCGGATTCGAACCAGCAGTCGAGCACGTCGCTGATACGGTGCATGTGGCTCTTGCCGGTCGGGTCGTCCGGGTTGACGCGCGTGAGGTTGTCGATCCACGGACGGTGCATGTTGACGTTGCCGTCCTTGTCGCGCGGGTAGTCGCCGAAGTCGGCCTTGAGCTCCTCCAACGAACCGTACACGTCGACGCGCGGGTACTTCGGGTCATCGCTCACCCACACCGGGATCGGCGAACCCCAGAAGCGGTTGCGGGAGATCGACCAGTCGCGCGCGTTGGCGAGCCACTTACCGAACTGGCCGTCCTTGACATTCTCAGGAATCCAGTTGATCTGCTGGTTGAGCTCCAACAGGCGCGGCTTGATCTTCGTCACCGACACGAACCAGGAGCTCACAGGCTTGTAGATCAGCGGCGTGGCGCAACGCCAGCAATGCGGGTAGGAGTGCACATAGCTCTTCTCCTGGAACAGGATCGCGCGATGCTCGGCCGGGATCTCGGCCAGCGGGCCGTCTCCGTTGCGCAGGTTGCGCAGAATCGGCTTGTTCGCGTCGAACACGTACATGCCCTCGTAATCGGGGCACTGCGCGGTGAAGCGGCAGCCGGCGTCGAGCACGTCAGTGCTCTTGATGCCGTGCGCGTTCAGCGTGTTCATATCGTCCTCACCATAGGGAGCCTGGTGAACCAGGCCGGTACCCTCGACGGTGTCTACGTAGTCCGCGGTAAAGATTTGGTAGCCTTCGGGCCCCGGCACGTTGCCCTCAGACTCGGCTTTGTCGCCAGCGAAGTACGGGAACACCGGCCAGTAACGCCAACCGGCCATCTCGGAGCCCTTGAGCTCGCGCACGACCTCGTAATCCTCGCCGAGCTCCTTCTCGTACTTGGAGAGCAGGGGCTTGCCGAAGTAGAACTTCTTGCCGGCGTACTTGCCCTGCGTCGGGCGCACCTCGACATAGTCAATGTCAGCGCCGACGACGATCGCGAAGTTGGTGGGCACGGTCCACGGCGTGGTGGTCCAGAAGACCGCGTAGGCGTCCTCCTCGTCGCGCAGCTTCACGGCCACCGACACGGTGGTGTCCTGACGATCCTGATACACGTCGGCGTCCATGCGCAGCTCGTGCGCCGAAAGCGGCGTCTGATCCTTCGGGCAGTACGGCAGCACGCGGTAGCCCTGGTACGCCAGACCCTTCTCGTACAGCTGCTTGAACGCCCACATCACCGACTCCATGTACGGGATGTTCAGCGTCTTGTACCCGTGCTCGAAGTCGACCCAGCGGGCCTGACGATGCACGTAATCCTGCCATTCGTGCGTGTACTTCAGCACGGAGGCGCGGCAGGCGTCATTGAACTTGTCGATGCCCATCTTCTCGATCTGGTCGACCGA
>UMJR01003300.1_pt1 | contig 14239 bp, 13 predicted proteins | sample 1966121 | NCBI WGS metagenome assembly UMJR01 (sample SAMEA4836155, study PRJEB28245) | human gut metagenome | biome: gut microbiome; material: fecal sample | place: Denmark | collected 2008
TTATAATTTTTTATAAGCCTATTTTAACAGTTAAACACCTTCCTTATTATAGCAGTTAATAGTTATTCTCATTATAACACGATTGATAGCCTGAAGCTATCAAAAAATACTAAAAGATATATTGGAAGTATCAATCAAGATGGCATATAATATAGCCATAAGGTTGTTAAAAAATTAACTTTTGGGTGAATGAAACTAATAACAAGCATATTATTTAAGGAGTAAAAATTATGGCAGAGAGAATCACAGGACATACTGAATTAATCGGATTAATGGCTTATCCAATCAGACATTCAAGCTCACCTGCAATGCACAACGAAGCATTCGCAACATTAGGACTTGACTATGCATACTTAGCATTCGAAGTTGACAACAGCACATTAGAGGATGCAGTCAAAGGACTTCGTGCTTTAAAGATGGTTGGATCTAACGTGTCAATGCCGAACAAAACAGTTGTAGGACAGTACTTAGATGAGTTATCTCCAGCAGCTAAAATGGCAGGAGCTGTTAACACAATTGTAAATGACAACGGAAAACTGATCGGACATATCACAGACGGTATCGGATACATGCAGTCATTAAAAGACAACGATATCGATGTGATCGGTAAAAAAATGACAATCGCTGGTGCTGGTGGAGCTGCTACAGCAATCGAGATCCAGGCTGCATTAGACGGTGTCAAAGAAATGTCAATCTTCAACATCAAAGATAAATTCTGGGCTAACGCTGAAGAAACAGTAAAGAAGATCCGTGAAAACACAGATTGTATCGTAAATCTTTACGATCTTGATGACAAAGATAAATTAAGAGAAGAAATCGCAGACAGCTACTTATTCGCACAGGCAACTGGTGTAGGAATGAAACCATTAGAAGGACAGACAGTTGTTCCTGATGAAACATACTTCCGCCCAGACCTGATCGTAACAGATACAGTTTACGCTCCAAGAGAGACAGAAACATTAAGACTTGCTAAGAAAGCTGGATGTAAGACAATGAACGGTCTTGGAATGATGTTATTCCAGGGAGATGCTGCTTTCCACTTATGGACAGGAAAACATATGCCGATCGACCATATGAAAGAAGTATTAGATATCAAATATGACTAAGATCAGTCATAACCATATAGCAAACGAGAGGAATTATTAAAATGGATAAAAAATACATACCAAGTGCCTTAGTTCTTTATCTGAACTATTTCATTCATGGAATCGGATGTTCCATCTTAAGTCAGCAGGTAGTAAAAGAAATGCTCGCAAGCCAGTGGGGATTAAAAGATGTTATGGCAGTAACTTCCATTGCAGCAGCATTAGGATTGGGACGTTTGATTTCCCTTCCATTTGCAGGACCTTTATCTGACAAATTAGGACGTCGTTTATCAGTGATCATTGGATGTGCTTCATACGTTATTTTCTTAGTAGGGATCGCATTCTCACCAAACACAACAATTGCCTATATCGCAGCAGTTCTTGGTGGTATCGCGAACTCATTCTTAGATACAGCAACATACCCAGCTGTAACTGAAATTATTTACAAATATACAGGTATCGCAACAATGGGGATCAAATTCTTCATTTCTGTTGCACAGTTATTAATGCCTTTCTTCTTAGGTATTGTAGCAGGAACAAGCATGTCATACTTAATGCTTCCAGTTATCGCTGGTGTATGCATCGGTATCATGGGAATCTTAGCAATCTTTGCTCCATTCCCAGCAACATCTGAAGCAGGAAAATCTGAATCTTTCATCAGCAACCTAAAGAATGCACATTTCTCTATCGAGAGTATTGCATTGATCCTGATCGGATTCACAAGTACAGCTACATTCCAGTTATGGTTAAACTGTGCTCAGACATTTGGTACTGAAATTGCAAAAATCCCATCTCAGAACGTATCTGTGATGCAGACATACTATTCTGCAGGTACAATGGTAGCATTATTCGTAACAAGTGTATTGATCACAAAATTCAAACAGGTAAGATTCCTAGTGATCTACCCAGCAATCTCTCTTGTAATGTTAGCATTAGTTTACATTATTAAGACACCTATGATCTGCTATGTTGGAGCATTCGTGATCGGATATGCAGCAGCAGGTGGAGTCCTTCAGATGGCTACAGCCGTTGTCAATGATCTGTTCCCTAAGATCAAAGGAACGATCACAAGTTTAGTTATGATCGCATCTAGCTTATGTAACTACACAATCTTAACAGCAGCTGCAAAAATGACATCTACAAGCGTAATCATGATGAATATCGTAATTACAGCAATCGGAATCGTATTAGCACTTTTCGTAAACGTACGTTATGGTGTATTATTAAAGAATGCAGAAGAGGCATCTAAAAATTAATTAGTATTGGTAACAGGAACTCCCGAGGTTTATGCTTCGGGAGAATGTTCAGACAATAGGAGGAAATTGTCAATGAATACAGTAAAAGTAAGAAATATTGAAATCGGAAGCGGAGTTCCTAAAATCTGTGTACCTATCGTAGGGGTTACAAAAGATGAGATCATCGCAGAAGCGAAAACATTTGACAGCATCCCAGTAGACGTTGTTGAATGGCGTGTTGACTGGTTCGAAGGAGTTTTCGAATTTGATAAAGTAGAAGATGTATTAAAAGATTTAAGAGAAGCTTTAGGTGAAACACCAATTCTTTTCACATTCCGTACATCAAAAGAAGGTGGAGAAAAAGCAATCGAAGCCGAACCTTATAAAGAATTAAATATCGCTGCTGCGAAAACAGGATATGTTGATCTTGTAGACGTAGAAGCATTTACAGGGGATGAGATCGTAAAAGAGATCGTAGCAGCAGCTCACGAATGTGGAGTAAAAGTTGTTGCATCTAACCATGATTTTGACAAAACACCTGAAAAAGATGAAATCGTAAGAAGACTTTGCAAAATGCAGGAACTTGGTGCTGATATCCCTAAGATCGCAGTTATGCCAACTTGCAGACGTGACGTATTAACACTTCTCTGTGCAACAGAAGAAATGTATACAGAACATGCAGATCGTCCGATCATTACAATGTCTATGGCAGGAACAGGACTGATCAGCCGTCTTTGCGGTGAAGTATTTGGATCTGCTTTAACATTTGGAGCAGCGAAGAAAGCATCTGCACCTGGACAGGCAGCAGTGAACGACTTAAATAATATGCTTCAGTTCCTTCATGAAAATCAGGGATTATAAGAACTGAATCTTTAAAAATTAAATGCAGAAGAGGAGAAGATTCGTAGTTATTCTTTTCCTCTTTTTTAAATACATAAAAAATATCTATTGATTTTCGAAAAAAGATTTATTTGTTTTATGCATAAATAATTGTTATAGTATTAACGAGATTGTTAAGGAATTAACCTTGGGTGAAATAGAAATATTGGTTTTTCAATGGGGAATATCTGATATTAATAGATAAAATCTATGATATATATAGACGAAAAATATTTGCTGAAATCCTATTTTTTCAGTATAATTTAGTAGAGCAAATTGTTAAAGTTTTGCCATAGTTTGTGAAAATAAAGACTTTTGTTATAGAAAGTAGAAAGAGGTGAATCATGCTAAAATGGCTTGATGAGAATCTGGAAGAATTTCTAATGGTAGCATTATTGATCGCCATGACAGTGATCATGGGAATCCAGGTATTTGCAAGATATGCACTTGGAGCTTCCCTTTCATGGTCAGAGGAACTGACAAGATATTTGTTTATCTGGTCAGGCTTTATCAGTGTTAGTTATTGTACTAAGAAATGTATTTCCATTAAAATTGAACAGTTTGTAGCAATGTTTCCAAGAAGAGGGAAAGCATTGTTCAAAGTGGTGAACCACACGATCGAACTTGCCTTGTTTTTATATCTGATTCCATATGCAGTTCTTTATCTAAAGAGTGCATTTGAAAGTGGACAGGTAAGTCCCGCATGTCAGATTCCAATGTATTATATTCAGGCAGCCCCGCTGTTTAGTTTTGTTTTAGTAGCATTTCGTATCATCCAGCGTTGGATCATCGAATTTAAGATCGTGATCCGCAAAGGTGAAGAAAAGGAGGAAAAATAAATGTCAGCAGCAGTCGTATTTTTACTCTTCTTTGTTTGTTTGATCATTGCAATTCCGATTTCAATCGCCCTTGGGATCGTATCTGTACTTCCAGGAGCATTTGATCCGTCATTTACAGCAAGTGGACAGTTTGTTATTCGTTCTATGCTTGGAGGAATCGACAGTTTCCCATTACTTGCAGTTCCAATGTTCGTATTATCTGGAATGATCATGGCAAAAGGTGGAATCTCTAAGAAGATTTTTGATGTTTTTGCATTTTTTATTGGAAAATTAACGGCAGGAATGCCATGTGCAGTAATTGTAACCTGCTTATTTTACGGAGCAATCTCAGGATCTGCACCTGCAACTGTAGCAGCAGTAGGAAGTATGACAATTCCGATCTTAGTCCGTTTAGGATATGACAAATCATTTGCAACGGCGATCGTAGCGGTAGCTGGTGGACTGGGAGTTATCATACCGCCAAGTATTCCATTTATCATGTATGGTATGGCATCCGGGGAATCTGTAAGTGACCTGTTTATGGCAGGAGTTGTACCAGGATTATTGATTGGTGCCTTATTGATGGTGTATGCCATTTATTATTGTAAAAAACATGGAGAAGATAAGGAAAAGATCGCAGCAGAGATCGATCAGTTACATGCAAAAGGATTTATTGGAGTATTTAAAGAAAGTTTTTTTGCAATCTTAAGTCCGGTTATCATCCTTGGATGTATTTACACAGGAATCGCATCCCCAACAGAAGCAGCGGTTATTTCTGTATTTTACTCTTTAGTAGTCAGTTTATTTATCTATAAATCCATGAAATTTAAAGATATCTGGGGAATCATGGTAGAAGGTGTGAGAACATATGCACCTATTCTGTTTATCTTGGCAGCATCCATTGCATTCTCAAGAGTATTAACATTGATGCGTGTACCACAGTCCATTAGTGCATGGATCTTAGGTAACTTCCATAATAAGATTGTGATCTTGCTTGTGATCAATATATTCTTGTTGATCGTAGGTATGGTCATGGATACGACACCAGCGATTCTTATTTTGACACCAATTTTATTACCGATCGTTACAGCAATCGGTATGAATCCGATTCATTTTGGTGTTATGATGGTTGTAAACCTTGCAATTGGTTTCGTTACACCACCAATTGGAGTCAACTTATTTGTGGCATCATCCTTAACGGATATTCCAGTGATGAAGATCGCACAGAAAGCAATGCCGTTGATCGTCTGCTTCCTTGTTGCATTACTTCTGATCACATTTATTCCACAGATCAGCCTGGCACTTTTATAAGGAGGTTTAGGATTTCATGAGAAAAATCATAAAAAGATCCGTCGTAGTTCTTCTTGCAGGAGTCTTATTATTCAGTTTATCAGGATGTAAGAAGAAACAAAAGAAAGACGAAGTACAAAGATATGCATGGCCGCTTGGAACTTCCAGCCCGGAAGATACGGTAACACAGCTTTATGCAGAGAAGTTTGCAAAAGAAGTTTCCAGATTAAGTCATGGAAAGATGAAGATCGAAGTTTATCCAAACAGTACACTCGGAGGAGACCGTGAGCTTCTTGAGAGTTGTAAAGATGGGGATATCCCATTTGTCGTACAGAATACTGCACCACAGGTAACATTCCTTCCAGATACCGCAGTATTTGACCTGCCAAGTGCATTTATAACAATCCAACAGGCACGAGCAGCTGTTGATAATGAAGAGTTCTATCAGAAGATGGAGAAAGTATATCAGAAGGGTGGATACAAATTACTTGGATATGCTGATCAGGGATTCCGTGTTATGTCTACCAATAAGAATGTTAAGAGTATTAACGACTTCAAAGGGCAGAAGATCCGTACGATGGAGAACAGCTATCATTTGAAGTTCTGGAAGACACTTGGAGCGAATCCAACACCAATGACATTCAGCGAAGTTTATATCGGACTTCAGCAGGGAACGATCGATGCACAGGAGAATCCTTACGAAGTTATCGTTTCCAGCAAATTATATGAACAGCAGGATTATGTTGTAGAGACAAACCATTTGCCACATTATATTTCGCTGATCGTCAGTGATGAATTCTATAACAGTCTGTCAAAAGACCAGCAGAAGATCATCGATCAGGCATCGCAGACAGCGAAAGTGTATGCAAGAGAAGCATCTGACAAGAGAATCGCAGACCGTATCAAAACCATTGAAGACAGTGGTACAAAGATTGTGAAACTTGATGCAAAGACACAGAAAGAGATGCGTAAGCAGGCACGGCCAGTTTATGATGCGATTAAGAAGAGTATCTCAAAAGATATTTATAATGCATATTTAAGTGGTGTAGAGAAATAAAATGAATGATATGAGACTAGAATTTTTGAAAAAACTGGTCGCATATTTTGTTTTCTTCTTGCTAATTGTAAAAAGCTGTTATAAAATAAACAAGATTGAACAATGTAAAGATGTAAAAAGGAAGATAAATTATGTTTCAGAAATTCTACCCGTCCGAAGATATCAGAAGTACTTATGATATTGATTTCGAACGATACTACAAAGAAGGATATCGAGGAGTGATCTTTGATGTCGATAATACGTTAGTACCACACAATGCACCAGCAGATGAACGTGCAAAGAAGTTATTTAAGAGACTGGATGCGATGGGGATGCAGTATTGTTTTACAAGTAACAATAAAGAACCAAGAGTGAAAGCGTTCTGCGAGGCAGTTGGTGGAAAACATTATGTATACAAAGCAAATAAACCATCGATCAAAGGATATGAGACAGCAATGAAATTGATGGGAACGGATAAGAAGAATACATTCTTCGTTGGAGATCAGTTGTTTACAGATGTTTATGGAGCGAACAGAACAGGTATACATAGTATTCTTGTAACACCGATGAATCCGAAAGAAGAGATTCAGATCGTCATAAAGCGTTATTTTGAAAAGATTGTGTTGTGGCAGTACCGTAAGAAAAAACATTAATGAAATAATAAAAAACATGGGTCAGATCTTTGTTATCTGGTCCATGTTTTTTATTATTTACAATATATTTTTTATCTTTCAAAGAAAGGTTTGAAATCAAAATTATGATCTTAGATGAAATCCTGACGTTCTAATGCAACTAAAATGTCACGACCTTCTTTTACACCTTCGATGATACGACGTGTCTGAGCACTGTCACCGATATTAAGTACTTCAACACCTTCATAGATGAAGTGGTTGTATAATTCCTGAAGAGAAGGAGTTGCAGACTGCATTCCAAGACATACAAATCCATAATCGAAGTCTAATTCAAGATCTTTATAGTCATGTCTTACAATAAAGCTGTGATCTTTAACTTCTAATAAAGAAGCATTTGGATACTGATTTACTTTATTCTTATTCATGAATTCGATAGAACCAGTCTTAGTGATAAAGTCAAGGTTCTCACCGAAGTGAGCTTTCTGCTCAACGATCGTTACATCAGCTTTTCTAGGAACAAAGAATTCAACAACGTCAAGTCCTACGTTACCACCACCGATCACAACAACTTTCTTACCAGATAAATCTTCTGGATAAGAATCTACGTGATCTACCAGATCAAAGATCGTAGATACATTACCTGCTTCTAAGTTCTCCTTTAATCCAGGGATATTTGGAAGAAGAGGAACGGATCCTGTTGCGTTAACAACGATATCTGGTTTGAAACCTTCGATAAATTCGATAGAAGCTTCTGTATTCTTACAGATAAACAGGTTCTTAAGTTTCATTGCACGACGTTCTAAGTACTGAGGGAAATATCCAAGACGCTGTTTGTTAGGCATCTTTCCTACACGTCTGGCAAGTCCACCGAGTTCTCCTGATTTCTCGATCAGAACAGTTGCACATCCAACTTCAGCAGCTGTGCATGCAGCTTCAAGACCAGCAGTACCACCACCAACAACGACAACGTTACATGGTTTCTTTAATTTCTTATCTTTATATAATGAACCTGAAATAAGAGCAGGATTGATGCTGCATCTGATAGGTTCATCCCCTAATGTTGCTGTACATCCATTGTTACATGAGATACAACGATTGATATCATCTGTGTTACCAAACTGAACTTTATTTACCCATTCAGGATCAGCGATCAGTCCACGTCCGATTGCAATCAGATCTGCTTCACCATCTTCAAGAATACGGTTTGCAACTTCTGGTTCACGGATATTACCACTTGTCTGACAAGGCTTTCCAGTCTTTTCTTTGATTGATTTAGACATATAAGATTTCCATCCATCTGGAAGGTAATCTGCATCATACTGGTACTGGATAGAACATGTAAGTCCAGCAGAAACATCAAATACATCAACGTAATCTTTGAAATATTCAACGATTTCTAATGTATCATCTAATGTGTTACCACCTTCAGCAAGTTCATCAGCACTGATTCCTAAGAAGATAGGAATATTTTCACCAACTGTCTCACGAACAGCTTTTAATACTAATGTAGTGAAACGTGCACGATTCTCTTTGGATCCACCAAATTCATCAGTACGGTCATTTGTTGTTGGAGATAAGAACTGGTTTAATAAATAACCATGTCCAGCCTGAATCTCAACAGCATCAAATCCTGCTGTAACTGCACGTTTTGCTGCTTCAGCAAATTTATCAACGATCGTGTAGATTTCATCTGTTGTTAAAGCACGAGGAATATCACCACCAACTCTGGATGGAATATCAGATGCAGATACTGGCTGGATGTTTGTCATCTTACCATTTGCTACAGAACCAGCATGGTTTAATAAGATGCTGATTTTGGATCCGCAGTCATGGATGCTTTCACATAATCTGTATAATCCAGGAATATAGTTATCGTGGTCGATACGAAGCTGGTATGATCCGCTTGCTCCCTGTGGTGAATAAACACTCGCAGCTTCAATTGTGATCAGACCTGTTCCGCCCTTTGCACGCTGTTTATAATAATCAATGATTCTCTCATTTACTTCTCCGGTATGCTCAGCAAAATTTGTTCCAATGGGAGTCATGACAATTCTGTTCCTTAATGTCATAGATTTTACTGTGTACGGTTCAAATAATTTACGGAAATTCTTTGCTGCCATAATTATGATCCTCCAATTTGCTTAATAGTTTTCTAAAAATAATTATAGCAAAGTAGATATATAAATGCAATGAAGAATATGGTATACTATCCATAAATAAATTTTATGAATTGAAAGGGAATAGATTATGAATTTGAATCATTTGTACTATTTTCGGGCATTAGCTAAGGAAGAACACTATACAAGAACCGCCGATATGTTGTCCATCACGCAGCCAAGTTTAAGTCATGCGATCTCATGTCTTGAGAGTGAATTAGGAGTGAAATTATTCGAAAAACAGGGGAGAAATGCAAAATTAACGAAATATGGAGCGTTGTTTTTACGTTATGTGGAGCAGTCGCTGGATATGTTGGATGAAGGAAAAAGGGTGGTAACAGAAACATCAGGAACCAGCGGTGGATTTATTGATATGGGGTATATCTTTACTTTGGGAAGTCATTTTATTCCAAATCTGATCAAAGGTTATCTGGAAGAAAAAGGGAAGAATCATATTCATTTTTCATTTGGACAGGGAACGACGAAGAAAATCGTGGAAGAATTAAAAGATGGGAAATATGATCTTGCATTTTCTTCTTATGTGGAAGGGGAAGATGAACTTGAATTTATTCCGGTTGGTCAGGAAGAACTGGTTTTGATCACACCAAAGGACCATCCATTGGCTCAAAAGGAAGAAATCGATCTTCTGGATACAATTGAATATGATTACGTATATTTTACAAAGAACAGTGGATTAAGGCCAGTGATCGACAGTTGTTTTTCAAGAATTAAAAGGCAACCAACGATTGCATATGAAGGGGAAGAAGATTCTTCTGTTGCAGGGCTTGTTGCAGCAGGATTTGGAATTGCGATTGTTCCAAAGATTCCGCTTCTTGATACAATGGATGTGTGTGTTCGTCCGATCATATCACCAGAGATCGAACGATATATATATCTTGTACTAAAAAAAGAAAAATATCTGACACCGGTTGTGAAAGATTTTATTTCATTTATCACAGATCAAAGTGAATTTGCCTAAATTATAGAGGCAATGAATTGAAAAAATATAGGAATGTATGATATACTGAACAAGACCACACTTCGTTATCTGAGAAGTATGGGGACATTTAGTATAGAAAAGGAAAGAACAAGAAGATGAGTCAGTTAGAAGAGATTAGAGAGAGATTAGATCTGTGTGATAAGAAGATTGTCTCTGTATTAGAAGAGAGAATGGATATCATCAAAGAGATCATGGTCTACAAGAAAGAGAATGGATTGCCAATCCTTCAGCCAGAACAGGAAAAGAGACAGCGTAAGATGCTGCTCACACATGTGGATGAGAATACCTATAAGGATGAGATTCTTGATATATTTACTTATATTGTAGAAAACAGCAGAAGAATTCAGGCAAAGACATTATTTACACATAACATCTTATTGATCGGATTTATGGGAGCAGGTAAGAGTACTGTTTCTACATATCTAAGTAAGATCCTTGCATCTCCACAGGTAGAGATGGATGAAGAGATCGTGAAGAAAGAAGGAATGTCTATCAATAAGATTTTTGAAGAATATGGAGAGACATATTTCAGAAACTGTGAGACAAACCTTTTGATTGAGCTTCAGAAGAAGAATAACCAGATCATCTCCTGTGGTGGTGGAGTTGCGCTTCGTGATGAGAACGTTGCTGAGATGAAGAAGAATGGAAAGGTCGTTTTATTAACAGCATCTCCAGAAGTGATCTTAGAGCGTGTCAAAGACAATGATGACAGACCATTATTACGTGGGAATAAGAATACTGAATTTATTTCTAATATGATGGAACAACGCCGTCCAAAGTACGAAGCGGCAGCAGATGTTGTAGTGAATACAGATTATAAGACTGTGGAAGAGATCGCAGAAGAGATCGTTGTGAAGTTAACAAGAGATGCAGATTAATCAGTAACATACAAGTTTTGCCCCTGTTTATGGGCAGATGGAGGATGAGCGAATGCATGGATTTACCCAGTATACACCAACAAGAATCATTTTTGGAAAAGAGACACAGAAGCAGGCAGGAGAACTTGCGAAAAGCCTGAAAGCTTCCAAAGTATTCGTTGTCTATGGTGGAGGAAGTGTTGTAAGAAGCGGATTACTTGATGAGGTAACTGCTTCATTAGAAGAAGCCGGTCTTGAATATATGACAGTTGGAGGCGTGAAGCCGAATCCAAGGCTTTCATTTGCGAGAGAAGCAGTGAAGAAATCCATTGAATTTGGCACAGATTTTGTATTAGCAGTTGGTGGAGGAAGTGTGATCGATACCTCAAAGGCTGTGGCACATGGAACAGCGAATCCAGATACAGATATCTGGGAGTTCTGGTCTAAGAAACAGACAGTGAAGAGATCTCTTCCTGTTGGAGTTGTATTAACACTTGCAGCAGCAGGAAGTGAGACAAGTGATTCTGCAGTTCTTACGAATGAAGAGACAAAGATCAAGAGAGGACTTTCCACAGACTTTAATCGTCCAGCATTTGCAATCATGAATCCAGAACTTACCTATACATTGCCAAAATATCAGGTAGGATGTGGTGTTGTAGATATTATGATGCATACATTAGATCGATATTTTACACAGACAGAGAATAATGAACTGACGGATGAGATCGCAGAAGGATTGCTTCGCACAGTGATCAGAAATGGTGCGATCGCGATCAAGGATTCGCATGATTACAATGCGATGAGTGAGATCATGTGGGCAGGAAGTCTTTCTCATAATGGAATTACAGGACTTGGAGCTGAGAAGGACTTTGCAGTGCATCAGTTGGGACATGAATTAAGTGCGAAGTTCGATATTGCACATGGGGCAAGTTTATCCGCTGTCTGGGGAGCATGGGCAGCTTATGTATATGATGCCAAACCATCCAGATTCGCCCAGTATGCAAGAAGAGTCTGGAATGTAGAAGAAGCTGACGATGTGAAGGCAGCACAGGAAGGAATCCGAAAAACAGTTACATATTTTGCATCACTTGATATGCCGACAAGTTTTTGTGAGGCGAAAGAAATTGGTTCAAAAACAGACGAAGAAGTAAAACAAATGGCACATGGATGTTCCTATGAGGGGACCAGAACGATTGGTTCTTTTAAGGTCTGTGATGAGAATGACATATACGAAATCTATAAATTAGCAAATAAATAGTTGATTCAACTATAGATTTAAGATAAAATAAAAAAAGATATAATTTAAGGAGGACAATTATAATATGGTTACAGCAGGAGATTTTAAGAATGGATTAACAATTCAGTTCGAGAATAATATTTACCAGATCATCGAATTCCAGCATGTAAAACCTGGAAAGGGAGCGGCATTCGTACGTTGTAAATTAAAAAATATCAAGAACGGTGGAGTTGTTGAGAAAACATTCCGTCCAACAGAGAAATTTGAAAACGCTCATATCGAACGTAAAGAAATGCAGTATCTGTACAATGATGGAGAATTATTCTACTTCATGGATAACGAAACATTTGATCAGATCGCATTAGGACCAGATGTTATCGGAGATTCTTTAAAATTCGTTAAAGAAAACGAAAACGTTACAATCGTTTCTCACGCAGGGAATGCATTCCAGGTTGAGCCACCAATCTCTGTAGAATTACTTGTTACAGAATGTGAACCAGGAGAAAAAGGAAACACAGCACAGGGTGCTACAAAACCATGTATCGTTGAAACAGGTGCTCAGGTAATGGTACCATTATTCGTTAACGAAGGTGATACGTTAAAGATCGATACAAGAACTGGAGAATATTCTTCAAGAGTATAATCTTGTTATGAAAGATAAGAATCGTGGAATTATATGCATCATACTGTCAGCTTTTTCCTTTGCCCTTATGGCATTGTTTTTAAAGCTGTCAGGAGATCTTCCAGCGATCGAGAAGAGTTTTTTCCGTAATTTAGTTGCGGCGGTCATTGCGTTTATCATGATCATTCGCAACAAGGAAAAGATTCAGATTCAGAAAAGAAATTTGCATTGGTTTATTCTAAGGTCCCTTTTTGGGACCTTAGGTATTTTCTGCAACTTTTATGCGGTAGATCACCTGGTGCTTTCAGATGCTTCATGTCTAAATAAGTTATCGCCATTTTTTGTTATTGTATTTTCTTATTTAGTACTGAAAGAGAAGATCACACCGACACAATGCGCATGCGTGATCGCAGCTTTTGTCGGTAGTTTATTTATTGTAAAACCAAGTTTCGCAGGCGGGATGACACCAGCAGCTGTGATCGGCTTTGCAGGAGGAATGTGTGCAGGTTTTGCATATACCTGTGTGAGAAAACTTGGACTTAGAGGAGAAAGAGGACCAATGATCGTGCTTTTCTTCTCAACATTTTCTATGTTGGCGTGTGTACCATATTTGATCATGGATTTTCATCCGATTTCAGCAAGGCAGTTATTCTTTTTGTTATTAACAGGATTAGCTGCTGCAGGAGGACAGTTTGGAGTCACAGCGGCATATACGTATGCACCAGCAAGGGAAATTTCTGTATATGATTACACACAGATCATGTTCTCAGCAATTATGGGATTCTTCGTTTTTGGACAGCTTCCAGATATGCTGAGTTTTGTAGGATATTGTGTGATCATTGCAGCAGGAGTGATTATGTTTCTTTATAATAAGAGACGTGGAGGAAATTAGATGAAATTCATATCATGGAATGTCAATGGGATCAGAGCATGTGTGAAGAAAGGATTTTTGGATTTTTTCAATGAGACAGATGCCGATATCTTCTGCATTCAGGAAAGTAAGATGCAGGAAGGCCAGCTTGACCTGAATCTTCCGGGATATCACCAGTACTGGAATTATGCAGTGAAGAAGGGATATTCAGGAACAGGCATTTTTACAAAAGAAGAACCGATCAGCGTTTTTTATGGTCTTGGGATAGAAGAACATGATCAGGAAGGACGTGTGATCACACTGGAGTTTAAAGATTATTACTTTATCACAGTGTATACACCGAATTCACAAAGTGAACTGGCAAGACTTTCTTATCGAATGAAGTGGGAAGAGGATTTTCTTGCTTATTTGAAGAAGTTAGAAGAGAAGAAGCCGGTGATCTTTTGTGGAGATCTGAATGTTGCAGTCGAGGAGATCGACCTTAAGAACCCAAAGACAAATAGAAAAAATGCTGGTTTCAC
>UMJR01004805.1_pt1 | contig 14157 bp, 22 predicted proteins | sample 1966121 | NCBI WGS metagenome assembly UMJR01 (sample SAMEA4836155, study PRJEB28245) | human gut metagenome | biome: gut microbiome; material: fecal sample | place: Denmark | collected 2008
ATTCCCGATAGTTTGCTTCCTCTTCGTTCATAAGATGATACGCAATGCAATTACATGCTTCATCAAAACAAAAAGCAGTATAGTCGTCGTCCAGTCCTAATACAGTACTTGGACGACAACCATACTGCTTCGCCATTGCTATAACGCTTTCGACTTTGCTACTCTGTACGAAAGTTGCTGAGAGCACGCACCCCCTGCTGACCGTATGTAAATAAGAACATAAGCTGCTCATCGGTCAACTCAACACCAGCATTTTCTAAGTCCTTCATGCTTGGCTCAACAAGTGTCTCGGATGCAAGAACGTAAAGAACATCGAACATCTGTGACATCATATCGGCTTCGTCAGGGTCTAAGCCTGCGCCTGCAGATACAAAAAGCGAATTAGCTTTTACAAGTAACTCGTTTGGAATCTTTCCATGCTTTACAAGACCTAACAATGACGGTCTTTTTAAACGTGCGAAGAATGGCTGACCCTCTGCGAATGGTGGCAATTCCACAATCTGACCAGCGCCATATGCCTGTAAATCAGCGATAGAAGTTACATGCGGCATATTTACCGCCTGCACGTGCTGTGCTGCTGTCTGTGCCATTGGGTGAGGGTTTGCCATAGTGTCCGGCGTATTTACAGGCGCAGAGCCTGCAAAATATCCCCCCGCGTTGATTACGTTGTTGTTGTTGTTTGTGTTGTCGTTATAGTTCATATACTATATCTCCTTTCTATTTATTTGTAGTACGTGCGCTCTTTTTGAGCGTTGAAACGTCAACATTTTTCAATTTGTTGGAGACGCTTTGCGGCGTCTCCTGTTCTGTTCATGCTTCTGCAGATGTAAAGTCTGGCAATGCATCCACATAAGTGATTGTATAAGGTGCTTCGCCAGTCTTCGGAGCTGAGTTGATTGTATACTCTGGTACACGGAAAGTGCCATCCTCTGTACTCATTGAGATTGGTAATCCCTGACAGTTAGGGTATGTAATCTTCTCATATTTGTCAATCAGTCCGGCTGCATCGTATACAGCAGAATAGATATCCATTTCGAATACTTCACCCTTGTCTGTGCTACCAGCTACAGGCGGCGTATATGTTGGATATTTGTTATCTGAACCGTTCGGTGTGATTGTACCACCCTGAAAGATTTTTACAAGCTCAGGGATAAACACGTTATCGGTCAAAGTAATCTGGCTTCCGGTAACGATTGACGTACCCAACTTCTGTGCGATAACTTTGTTCTTCTTTACAAGCTTGACCGCGTCGGTGTCTTCTGTCTGCGGTTCTACCTCTACTTTGTTCGCTGTATCTACAGCAATCTCTGTGATGTCTCCATTTTTTGCCTTTGTTCTTACTACAACCAGCTCGACATCAATAGTAGCAACGCCGACAGCTCTTTTCTTTGTATTTGCCATTTTATTATACCCCCATTCTATTTCGTATATATGCTATTTCATTATGTTACCAATTTGTTACCTTTCGACAGCCCTGATACTGAAAGCTAATCATGTGACCATCGATATCGTCATCGTAAAAGCTTGCCGTCTCATTTCCAACATATCGCACCAAAGGAAAAACCTTTTTCATGCTCTGCTTTACATCGTAAATCATTGACTCTAAGCGGCTGTATTTATTCGCGGGAACGTAACACATAAGAGTGTAAACAGGTCTCTCGCTTGATACATTTGTCTCGCTGACAGTTCCGCCAGTCTTTACGACAACATATTCCTTTGTGCATTTGCCGACGTGTTGCGACGGGTAAAAGCAATCAATGCCGTCATCCTGTATCGCGTCGCGTATGTTGCTTAGTATGCTCATTTCTTAAATATCTCCTTTAAAATCCCTTTATATCCGTTGATGATTTTCGCAGAGCAAGCGTTTACGGTAGGGTTTAGAATTTCAAATCTACGCTGGTGACACATTTCCAGATAATAACCATAGTCCACTCCGTGTCCTATGTTAATCTTTACACCTTTCGGCGTACGTTCTATCCAGCCATGCAACCGCTGGCGGGCGTGTCCTGTTCGGTCTGTCCATGGTCTGTTACGCTTTGCATAGTTTTCCATGACTTTTGCGCCCTCATTTGCGTAAAGCTCTACGGCGGTGTTCGCTCTTGCATTTGCGTTATCTAAATACGATAATAATTCATTTGCATCGAACTTAATTCCTGCCATTCGTAACCACCTCATCCAATGAAATGTTCACAACTATATTATATTCCATAATATTGTTTACGTCAACAACTTTGAACGTTTTGCCGTTAATTGTAAGCCAATCCGCGAGCTTTATGTCCTTAGCGTCGTCATATCGTGCCAGTATCATCGGTGTGCCTGTTGCGTGCGTTGTCGTTGCATCGCTTGCGTTTTTTGATACGTAAGAACGTTCTGTATGGAATATACCTTTTACATCCGCGATATTGCGGGTGGTGCCTGTTGGTTCTCCATACTTATCAACATCATCACGCCAAAAAACATAATTCTCGCCGTACTGATTTATCTCGCGTGTTATCTTATGCAATTCACCTTGTAAACATTTTTGTATGCTCATTGCAGTACCCCCGTGTTAGTCTCCACATACTTCGACGCGAGCATTTTAAAATAGCTTGAGCTGTCCTTTGTCGTTAGACCAGACACGCTCAAGCCTGTTGACTCTGCTTTCATGATAAGACCCTCATAGCTTGCGGCGTCCACGTCGCCCGCGTTTCTATCAAGAAGCATCTGCAGCTCGTCGTCGTCGAAATATGGACATTGTGACTCCCTAAGATTGAACCTTAAAAGTTTGAGTTTATCCATATCGACCAGCTCCTTTATTGCATTTTGCTTGCTTTTACATGTGCCTGAATCACTTTGCGGATATCTCTAACCGTTGTTGCGTCCTGTAAATCAATACCGTTTACACTTGCATACTGTAAAAGCATTTCCTTATTCATTTCCGAAATTGGTGTCGTGTTGATTTCATCAGCGTTCACCGTGTCGGCGTTTGCTGTGTCAGCGCTCGCTGTATCTGTTGGCACTGTGTCAGTGTTCACCGGGTCAGCGGTCACCGTGTCGGTGTTTGCTGTACCATTTACATCAATATCAAAATCAGATAAACGCTGTGCGGGCTGTGTTTCCACTTCCCCGCACTCAACGTATCCTATTTTCGATAATGAGTTCTCGAACGTCTTACGCGATACTTTTACAAAGTGCTCGCCGCGTCTTGCTGTTACCATACCCATATCGAATCACCACCTTACCCCTGTTCTGTAGAAAGAACATAAATCTGGTCGGCGGTTGGGAAGTCAGGCAGACAAATCTGTGTGACTTTTGTCTCAACCTGTACAGGGTCAGTCTTACGCATTGTGGTAATTGCTACACCTGTATCAGTGATAGTGACATTGTCAGCAGCACCAGACATAAGGTCAGACTCTTCCGGCGTAGTTCCGAACCATGTATGACCAAGCTCGCCCTCAGGGAACATAACAAAGATATCATCTTCCACATATCTCTGAGTGGCGTTGCTCTCGTCCTTGTATCTCTTGTCGTTTGTAACGACTTCGATATCCAGCTCATCCTTGATGAACTGCTTTAACTTCGCATCAGATACCCAGCCGACTCCGTTGGTGATAACCATGATAGCCGACTTGATTTCGTTGTTGGCTCTCATGTAGCCGAACACCTTAGAAGAACATACGGCACGCTTTACAGTTACGCCTGTGTCTTCCTGAATCTTTGCGATACCTTTACGGATATCCTCAAGGATTGGCGCTGTTGGGTCGCTCCATGACTTCACGGCATTGACCTTGTGGTCATTTGGCATACCGTAGTCATATTCGTAAACCTGACCGTTGGAAGTCATTACGATAGTACCTGTAGTAAGTGCCATCATTCTCATACGCTCACGCTGTGCAGCTGCACCTCTGAGCAATGACATCTCATCGTTAAAGATACGATTTACAACGGCATCGATATATGCCTGATTGCCGGACTCAATAACCTTATTAAGCTCCTGACGTAATTCCTCGTCAATGTACAAAGACTCTTTGAAGAATGGCATATCTGCACTCATCTTCTCGAATCCGATACGTGCTCTAGGTACTGCAGCAGCATCAAATGAAGATGCCTTCAAAACGACAGGCAAGCCGTTTGAACCTTTGAGCCATTTAAGTTCCAGACCTAACTTCTTATCGTCTGGAAAAAGTTCCTCACCAAAGTAAGGAGCGTCCTGTTCTGTGAACAGTTCCCAATATGCAGCGATTTCGCTACTGATAATCAAATCATAAATACTCATATCCAGTAAACCCCCTTTCTTATTTAATCAGCTGAATCATGCTTGGCATTGTTACAGTTGCGTAAGTAGCTGCAACAGTCTTATCGACCTTTGCAACATCTACAAAACCAAAGTCAAGCAATGTGCCGTTTGCTTTGCCGTCTGTTGTGTCAACGTCGTGCAATAATACGCCTACAGCTGTCTCGCTTGCTTTCGCTACTGTAAACTCTGTAGTTCTAGCCTGCAGGCTGCCTTTCATTGGCGTACCTGCCTTGACGATTTTACGACCGTTTACGTCAGTACCCTCGCCCTGTTTAATGACGATACCGACGCTATGCTGCAGGTTTACATCAGCAAGAATCTGAGTACCTGCGCCGATTGTTTCTTTCTTTACACCGGTTCTATTCAACATAACTATATACCCCCTGTGATTTATTTGAAATAATAGCCTTTCTTGGCTGTCTTACGTTTAGCAAGCAGCCTTGCTGCCATTGTTCCCGCATGTGCTTCATCGTCACCGTCTGCAGCGTTGTTGTTGTTCTGTGCTGCCTGCTGTGTGGTTGTTTTCTTATGAACCTGACCACGTGTGACGGTTCCGGCTCCTGCCGGATTTGTGTTATCATCTTTTACAAAGTAAACATTACCGACAGTGCTGTCTTTAATCTCTGTAATGACTGCATTGATATCCTTGTCTTTTGTTACTTTTGCTTTTGCTACAATTACAAGGTCATCAACAAGCTCCGGCTTTGCGCCTAATTTAATTGCCGCGTTCTTTGCTTCTGCAACGATACGGGCTTCCCTTTCTGTTGCAAGCTGTCTCGTCATTGCTGTTAAGGCTTCATCTTTCTTCTCTAAATCGGACTTCTTTGCGTCCTCTTCTGCTTTTGCTTTTGTTGTTACAGTTTTCAACGCTTCGACATCCTCATAGCCTAACTCTTTAAGCAAAGCAGATACTGCTTCTGACTTTACTTTGTCAACGTCAATATTTGACTGTGTTGCCTGCTGTGTCTTTGTTGTTGCGTTATTGGCTGCCGCTGTCTGCTGTGTTGTTGCTCCTGCAGCTGCTGTGGTTGTCTGTGTCGCGTTATTTGTTGCAGCCTGCTGTGTTCCTGCGCCGTTGTCGGCTGTTGTTCCTGCGGCTGTGTTTGTTACGTTTCCGTCCATTATTATGAACCCCCTTTTTTTAGTCAAAATATTTCATATATTTATGTCTTGCTCTGTCTGTTACATATTTGAGCTTCTTCTGCTTCGTGTTAAGCGTTTCCATATCACGATGCCGCGTGGCAATGTGTGCCGGGTCAAATATTCTATCACGTAAACGTCTAATATCTTCTTTAAGTTTACGTGTCTTGTCATCGTCAAAATACGATACGAATTTTGCATGACAGTTCTTACAGTAAAGATACGTCATGTCGATGCGCTGACCTTTAATGAATTTGCTGTCCGTCCTCACATCATCAACAGGATGCTTACAGTTATCACATAATACCATGCTTATCACCTGCCCTCTCTGCTTACAAAGCTTAAACGCTCCACAAAAACGCTGCCGTCATCATTGTACATCGTTTTACCCTCTGTGCGCTGTTTCAATTCTTCACGCATCTTAGAGAGCGTCTTCGTGTATTTGTCTTTTTTCTTTACATCCTTCGGGCTGATTGTCTCATGTTTCACACGCTTCTTCATAACCTTTATGAGTAAACTCTTAAAAGTACGATAGAGCTGCCGCGTCTCATTATTGTCAATCTGTACCACGTTGATTGCTTTGCACTGTTCGCATTTGAAATATAAAACGCGGTAGTGATTTCCGTCCTTGTCTGTTATGTCTTTACGTAAAAGACTATGGATATCAACGGTATTAATACAGCCGCATTTTGTGCAGGCGTTTTTTACTTCCATACTGTTCTCCTTTCAATATTACCATAATTCTATAATAAGTATAGAACAATAATGCAAGATTGTCAACAATAAAACACATTAAAAATCGGCGGCGTATGCGTCTATATCTGGATATGTGCCGGATGGTGCTTTATACCAATCCGCTATACGTTTCGCAATCGTGTTCATATCGTCATCCGTCACGGCTTCATATGTACACATGCCGTTAGGGTGGTCCATCGGGAGCGCATCCTTTGGAAATATTCCGGCGCCTAACCCGTATGCGTCTTTTGTTGCTCTGTCTGTACAGATAGGACAGACACGCCCATGAAAGTTCGAAGTGAGCCAACGATACCCAATCACAAACGGGTCCTTTTCATTGACTGCCATAAAACTCTGCTGATATGCATGGCTCACCATTGTGCGCGCCAATCGTTGCGCGTTGTAATCAACTTTACCAAAGCGGAACGTGTCCTTTATTTTGTTGCCGTTCTTATCGTATCGCCATGACTTTATCACATTGCTAGGGCTTGACGCGTCCACGTATTGCGCGATATCGGTGGCAATATCATACGCCGACTTTTCGGCGGCTGTATCGTATGCGATAATCTGCTGTATCATGTCTTGCGTCTTCTTATTGCTGTTCCATATAGCTTTATCCAGCGTCCATGCTGTGTCGTAAATATTGCCCGTATAAAGACTCCGAACGATATCACGCGGCACATAGTTGAAGGCGTTATTTACATCCTGAGCCGCAAATCCTGCACGCAATAAGAACGCGCGCGCGTCTTCTACAACGCTATCGGCAACGACACGCATATTGCTTACAATATTGTTTTTTATATCGTCATTGAGCGTCTGGATGCTCGTATTGATATTACGCTGCAAAAGCACTAGGCTCGCGCGCTGCATCCCTGTTTTGTTCATTGTTGCCAGTTGCTTCTTTATGTCTTTAGCTAATTGCGTGTACATGGCTAAGATATCCCGCTGCTGTTGCTGCGTAATCGCAAGCCGTACCGCGTCGGCGTTTTTGAATTTTAATACAGCCATATTGTTCTACCTCGCTTCCTATGGTGTTGAATAATATACATTTTACAAGAAGAGTACGCGGAATGTTACAGCGTCCCTTTTTTGTGTCCCTTTTTTGTGTCCCTTTTTTGTGTCCCTTTTTCATATGTAAAAAAGTCCCGCTAAATCTCTCCATATATGGGAATATTTTAACTTTTTACAGCAGTGTGTCCCTTTTTTGCCGGGTCTTTTTTAAAACTTTTATATATCTATTTTTATTTTTTACATATATATGTATAAATAAAAAAGGGACAAAAGGGACGGAAACCCGAAAACCATTGATATATGGGAAGATTCAGCGGGTATTTTTGTGGGACGTTTTTGTTTTTGCGTCCCTTTTTTCATGTAAAAAAGTGCCGGAAACGTGCCATACCTTATATCTGTAAAAGACACATAACGCATCGGCGTTATGTGTCTAATATGGCTTACATATCCTGCAAACTATCCCCGGCGTTCATCTGTGCTAACAGCTCTGTTATTTCTGCGTTTGTTCCGCGTCGGCTTATCTCTGTCATGAGTTCAGGATTTGCCGCCATAGCGTCAAACAGGTTATTCTCATACGCAATCTGTAAAATCTCCGCGTTGATTTGTGCATCTGTTTTAAGCTCGTCGCTTCTCCATTTCTTCATATATGATTTACGGCTTCGCGTGTTGTGTGCAATCTCCGTCAGGTCTGTGTCTTTCTCTTCGTTTTCGTCGTCTAATAATGCGTAATTTTCAACAACATTGACAACGAAAGCAGTCTCATCCAAAGACGATACGGCATAACGTGACATCGCATCCGTTTTATTCATAAAAGCAAAATCAAGGATTGTATCAACAATGAACTTGATAGCTGGCTTCCATGTCTTAAGCTTTTCATTGCATCGTACAGACAGCGGATAATATAACGCCTTCAACGCCTTAAAAGATGTAATACCCTGCAGCAATCCATCGGCGCTGATATCTGGCACGTCAACCGCGTCATGCATTGCCGTGTTGATTCTGTCCAGCGTGGTCTTTACGGCTTCCGTATGGTTCATCAGTGGCGCCAGCGTGCCAACCTGTGGGTGTACTACATTCTGGTTCTGTTCTGATTTCATTTCCCAAAACGCACCAGCACCAGAAGAAAGGTTCTTCGTTGTCTTGCTGTTCATATCCACAACAAAGCGCACAGGGTTCATACCTTTGCGCTCGCTGTCTACATCTGCGTTGCTCAACTTGCTGTAAGTACTCTCGTACCCTGTCAGTTCTTCAATCTCTGAGACTCCGCGCTTCTGTTCTAATGTGCCGTCGTTGATAATGACAACCGCCGGGATATATTTCAACTCTGTCGCATGTTCTGCAATAATCGTCTCAACAACAACGCCGCGCCCGTCATACAGAATAGAACTCATGTAAACAATGTTATCAATAAGCTCATATCTATTTACAAGATACAAGCGCTTTGACTCTGATTTTGTATCGTTTAGCGTCTCAAAGCTCACGAACTTCGTCAACTTGTCAGAGCCGTAATCGGTCTCATAATAGAACTGTAATGCGCTGTAAAAATGCACCATAGCTCCGTCCGTCGTTGAATAATCAACGAGACAAGCAACACGCCCACCGATAAAACAATCCTTTGCAGCTTTCAGCAAGTTGCTGGAAAAGTTTGACTTTTCCAGAACCTTATCAACGATGCGCTGATACTGCTCTGCCAGTTTTGTATTGGCGTCGTCAAGGTCGTACGCTGTGACATTAATATCCGGCGTCTGTGAAAACATAAAGCGCGCTTCTTTGTCAATAAGGTACTTTGCCTTTTTGTATTTTGTTTGAGACGGCACGTAATCACCTGCCGACCCCTCTGTCGTAAATCGTGAGCCTTCGTTATAGCTCACATATGCCTGCTTAATTTTTGCAACTTCTTGCGTATATAAATTGTAGCCCGTTGAAATCTCTTTACGTAAAAGGAAATACGGAAAGCCAATCACGCTACGTATTACCGCCATGTCTTCGCTCATGATATCATAAACCCCCTTTATAATATAATCTATTTTTATTATAGCATTTGCTGTCGCTTTTGTAAATTGAAAAAAAAAGCAGAACGATATTGACACAAAACGCAAAACGCAAATAAAAAAGGAGCAACGTTATAACGTTGCTCCTTTTGTTTTATTCTTTGCCTTTGTCTTCGTCTTTGCCCATCTGCTTAATAATCTGATTCACATACGTGCTCAAGCCTGCCACAAGTACACCCTGTACAATCGCCGTAAAGAACGCTAACGCGACCGCCTGCCCGGTAGTAAGGCTACTCGTAGCAAGTACCCAAATACCGCACAATACGATGCCTACAGCGCCGTTAATGAGCGGGATATACTTATCCTGTACGGCGTTCGAACTTTTGAGCCATGTGCCTAAGAAATAAAGCACGATAGCAACGACAATAAGCTCCGGTTTTACATAACTGATAATCTGTTCCATAATCTTGCACCTCTCTTGTTTAATGTGGTTTAATGTGTATTATTCATCATCTGCAGTATCACATATATCTAACTTATCTACATCGGCTTTCATATGTGTGACCATATCATTGCCGCCGAGTTCATGATATGCATTATATGCGTTGCAGAAGTTTTTATAGATATGCGCGGGCATTCTGCCTTTCTTGCAATACTTATCATGGTACGCAATCAGCTGTATCTGTAAAAGTATCATCGTGCCTTTGCTGTTTGCGTCTCTGCGTTCGTTCTGCTTTTTCAATAGCCATACGATATATCCCAACACAATCGGCAGCGCTATGTTGTATGTGTTTAATAAAATCTCTCGCATTTTGTAAATTCACCCCGTAAACGTCAACGGGCTTTACGTCGTATGCCTGATGCCACTGTACGCCCTCTCTGTGGCTCTTTGGCGGCGTTTTCCGCTGTGCCCGTGTGTATGTTAGCTTGTGTATAAATAAGGTTCGGCTCACGCTGTTCAAGCATCGCAAGTGCAAGCTCCACGCCGTTTGCAAGTCCAACGTTGTAATCATCTTTGGACACGTTCGCATTGTCGATACACATATCACGTAAAGTCTTCACGTTTTTTATTTTTGTACTTACCATGATATTTTAACTCCTTTCTATCATTTCATATTTTCATGATATCATGATATCATGAAATGTCAATATCATATTTTGACAGTAACGCTTTTACGTTCTTATCTGCAAGAAGTTTCTTGCGCTGTCCCTTTGCTGTAATAGCGTTGATAATCGTTACGATAGCCGCCGCCGTTTCGTTCTTGTACGCTTTTACACTTGCATCAAGCTGTTTCTTTTTCATCAACATTCACCCCCAAAGATTTCAAAGCTGTCTGATAGTCCTCGATTGTTGCTTCTGCGTCGCCGTCTGGTGCCGTGCCCGAACCGTCGCCGCTGGTGTCATTCGTTTCAATTTTTATATCAGTCTCTTTGTAAATTCGTCCGGCAGACGCTGGGTCTACAGCTTCGACGTAATCCCCTTCGGGATTTCCGCCGTGAATGTAATACCCGGCATCTGAGTATGCTTTTACGAAATCATTTGCCAATGTCTCATATTTTACCATAACTTTTACACCTCACTTTTTTAAGCTTCAACATATGTGGATAAAGGTTTAATTCTGTCCCCGAATGCGCTCCAATTCGTTGCAGCTTTAAAAGCGTCAACAAGGTCATCAGGTACGTAAACATTGAGCGTCTCTTTAAGCTCTCCAACCTTGTTCTCCATCGTCGGCACGGCTGTGATATCACGAATGATAAGCGCCTTTGATAAAGTTGTAGGGATAAAAATGGACGATGACGTTTTTACATCAAGTACCTGCAGCATAAGTCTGTCGAATGATGATGCTTGTATACTAACATCACCAAGCGTCAGCTTTGTCAAGAACCGCATCAAACTTATTGCTGGATTACCTAAGTTGACAAGATTAGGAAAATAAAGCTCTGTAACCCTTGACAAATCATAGATAGCACCTGTTGCTAGTGTTGTCACATTCGGTGCATTTAAAGTCGTCAACTTTGGACAACTATCCAGCCCCTTTCGCTCTATAGTTTTCAAAGATTCGGCATTAATCGTCACAACACTACTCTGAGATATTGCTCCATTTTTAAACGTTTCAGCCGCATTGAAATTGAGTGTCACAATACGACTTGTATTTGCAAAAGCAGAGTTACCAACTTCAGTGGCATTAGGGAACGTCACCGTTTCTGGTAAATATGCGTTTTGGAAAGCATAGGAACGTATTTTACTAGAGTTCAGTGTCCACTCTGACACTGTTTGACGTTCACCAGCTATACATTTCTCAAATATGTCTTTCCAGTCGTCTGTCGTTTGCCCTGCAACATTTACAGTAATATCGACGGAGCCGAAATCTGCAACGTCTTCCGTTGTTGTACCGTTCTCCGTAATCTCAACCGTCTTCTTTGCTGTCGGTTTTGGAACATTAACAACAACATGTGCTGTAGCGTAATCGGTAACATCATGGTCACTTTCGCCGTTTGCGTTTACGTTGATTGTTGTAGCTCCCGACGGCTGTGGTACATCAACAACAACATGTGCCGTCGCGTAATCAGTGACATCGTGGTCGCTCTCTCCGTTCTCATTTACGTTGATTATTGTAGACCCTGACGGCTGTGGCACATTGACCTCGATATCTGCCGTGGCAACCGCTGCAACGTCTTCCGAATATGTGCCGTTTGCTGTGTACGTGAGCGCCTTTGAGCCTGTCGGCGTTTCTGTCGGTACATTTACAGAAATATTAGCGGTCGCAATGTCAGCGACGTCTGTAGGATATTCGCCGTTCTGTGTAAACTCAAAAGCCTTTGAGCCTGTCGGCTTTTCCGTTGGTACGTTTACATTGATATTTACAGAGCCGACGTCCTGCACGTTCTCCGTGGTCGTACCGTTTGCCGTGATATCAATGTCCTTGCTGCCTGTCTTCTGTACGTCAACGGTTACAGCTGCTTTTGCGTACGTTGTGACATCGTACTCCGTTGTGCCGTTCTCTGTGATATTTATTTCTTTTGTACCCGTCGGAATGATACCGCCGCCCCCGCCGCTACCGCTGCCGCCACTCTGTGACAGACGACCATAAAGCGGAATACATTTCTTATTATCGTTCATAATCTTTACACCTCGCAAGTTCTAAAAGTCAATACTTGATACTTCAACAAGTCCAGCCTTTTCCGCTGTGACCGTTACGACGTTTGTAGCTTCTGCACTTGATGATACTTTGTTATCAATGTTATTGAAAACAAGCTCAAAAGAATTAGCAGCAATCATAGAGTAGCTGTCATTGTCTCCAAGCTTTACCCTGATATTGCCGTCCGTGAAATTCTTTACAAGGAACTGCGAACGCTTTAAACGCATATCGAATGCCGTTGCTTCGCCTGCTGTCAATGTTTTCTGCTGTACATCTTTCATAATTATATACCCCCTTTATTTAAGCCGAATGGCTGTTTGTTTCGATATCTTTTAAATCACTCATGGTATACGTGTCCAGCGCGTACCAGAGCGCCGACATCGTATGCGGGTCAATGTTGAACACGTCATATATTGCATTGCCACGCGAATCCTTTTTATAAGTCAGGTCACGCAATTCGCGTATAGTATTGATACACAATGGCGAGCAGATTATCTTATTGAATCGTTTGAGCTTCTTTGTGTTCTGTAAACGTGACCCCGGATATTTCTTTGCGCCATACATCGAATAACCCTGCTGTCTGTAAAACTGTATCGTCTTAGGTTCTGCTGCATCTGCCGCGATAGCTTTGTCGCAACGCTCCGCGCGCTGCTTGATACGCAAAACCTCAGGCAATTTGCAAAATTTATCATCGGTAATATGGTTCATATATACCTCATCATAAATATACAATATTTTATTAGCGTCGTCAACAGCACACGCCAATAGTGCGTTGTAAGACGTCTCAAAACCAAAGTCCAACCCAAAGAAATGATACGCCGCCGGAATATTGGTGACCGCCCTTTTGAACGTTGTGGCGTCTTTTGCAACGCAAAAACGCGGCAGCACTCGTATTCCATTCGCTCCGAATCGACCCCAACGGGCAACGGTCCAGAGTCGCGGGTCTGTAAATCGTAATTCATCCAGACGCTTGATATAAGACTCTGGCAGGAATGGGTTATCGTCCGGCACAGAATGATGATAGTAAACGCCGTTGCTAGGGTTTACAATCGTACGACGCTTATAAAGCTGCTCCGGGTCCTGTATGGTATGCTCCTTGCCCTTGTTGTCCATGTGTACAAAGAAGTTAGTATATACCCAGTTCTCTTTACCTACGGGGTTACATGACAGGATAAAATGGCAAGTAACACCCGGCTCACGGACACGACCTAAAATTTCCTTGTATGCGTCGTATGTCATTTCGGAACATTCTTCCATCCATGCGATTGATACGCCGTCAATAGATTTCAGCTTTTCCGTGTCGTCGGTTCCTCTAAATATAACCTTTGACCCGTTCGGGAATCGTAGCTCTAGCGGCGACGATATCGCAACAACTTTCGTACCTGATTTATTGTGGTACGTCGTACCCTCTGCCAGTAGGTTCATACGTGTCAGCACTTTCTTAAAAAGTGCAAAGCATGAATCTTTTATCGTGTCTTTTACGGCACGCGTTACCAGCACGGTACGTTTTTCCTGCAATAGTTTGAGTACTAACTTGGTTGCAATAACATCGGATTTGCCCGAACCATAACCCCCAATTAGTAAATACTTTTCATAATCCCAATCGTTCAGAAATGACATAAAACGCTGAGACACATTAATATCTATATTCATATTTATGTCATCACCTCTCGCGTTAATTTTATAAAACAAATGAGCGCGCCGTATGCTATTGCGCGGCATTGCCACGGCAGCTCCAACACGCCCACCTGCGTTCTATATATGATACTCCCCATGTCTTATCTTATCATTTACAGCACGCGTTGTCAATCACTTAAAAAGAACAACGCAGCAACGCGGGGACGTCTCTAAGTGTATTCTCTAC
>UMJR01017160.1_pt1 | contig 14097 bp, 10 predicted proteins | sample 1966121 | NCBI WGS metagenome assembly UMJR01 (sample SAMEA4836155, study PRJEB28245) | human gut metagenome | biome: gut microbiome; material: fecal sample | place: Denmark | collected 2008
AAGGATCGAGAGGCCAACTACGTTAATAAATTAAATCCCAACTAAATTAACATCCCTCTCTCTTCCGCAATCTTAAGCAGTTCCCCTGCTTTCTGATTCATCTTTCCGGTTTTGACTCCGGCATTGATCACTTTTTTGCATTGTTCCATCATTTCTAATGCTTTTCGGTAGGTCTCGCAGGATATTGGCTCGTATGGTTCTTCACTGATGATCTCGGATGCGAGCAGTCTTGCGAGCTGATAGTCGCACTCGCCCGGATATAGGATTCCGGCAGCAAATGGGATTCCGGCTTTCTGAAGTTTCCGGTAAACCGGAATTCCGGTTCCACAGGATGAGAGGACGAAAACTTCCGGTTTTCCCACTACCCTTGGAAGTTCCACACTTCCAAAGCATGGATCATAATAACCATTATCAATCCCATACAGCTCCCTTATTTTTTCTTCCGTAAATATTTCTTCCGGGTTTCCAAAGCCTGCAATCCTGTCTCCTTTTACGCAGACTACTTTATCTGAAATTTTCTGTGCCAGATCGATCTCATGCAGGGACATGATCACTGTTATTTCTTTTTCTTTTGCCATCTTTCTTAAGATTTCCAGCAGTTCCAATTTATGCCGGATGTCCAGATAGGATGTCGGCTCATCTAAGATCATGACTTCCGGTTCCTGACAGATGGCTCTTGCCAATAATATACGCTGTCTCTGTCCATCACTGATTTCCAGAAAATTCCGGATTCCTAATTCCTGAGCATGCACAGCCATCAATGCTTCATCCACCTTGTTTTCGTCTTCCCCGGAAAGGACTCCCAATCTTCCGGTATACGGGTAGCGCCCTGTCGCCACTACATCGTGACAGGTCATCAGTTCCGGTTTCATCCGTTCTGTCAGCATTACTGCCACCTTCCTGGCCATACTCTTATAAGAGAGCTTCCGTATCTCATCTGAATCTAGATAGACTTCGCCTCCGATCAGTTTCAACTGTCTGGTAACGCTCTTTAATATGGTAGATTTTCCCGCACCATTTGGTCCGATCAGGGTAACGATCTCCCCCTTTTTTATATCCAGATTGATATCACGGATCAACACCTTTCCCTGATATCCTACAGAAAGGTCTTTCGTCTTTATATAATAATCTTTCATTTCCTACCTGCCTTTCTGTCCGTGTACCATCATAAATATGACTATCGGTGCACCGAATATCGATGTCACCGTACTGATATTCAGTTCCATCGGTGCAAATGCCATCCTTGCAATCAGATCACAGATCATACAAAATACTGCACCTCCGATAAATGTTCCCGGTATCACAACCAACGGTTTCGATGTCTGCAGCGCATGCTTTATCAGGTATGGAACAGCAATTCCCACGAATGAGATCGGACCTGCGAAAGCTGTCACACTGGCAGAAAGCACACTGGACAAAAGAATCAGTGCTACCCTGAAAAATCTGATATTTACTCCCATGCTCTGTGCGTATGCTTCCCCCAGCTGATATGCCCCGATTGGTTTTGACAGAAAAAATGTAAGTACCTCCGTCACACCGATTACAGTAGCGGCAACCTCTACATTACTCCAGTTCATTCCCGAAAAGCTTCCCTGTGACCATCCATGCAGATTGACAATATCGGAATCTTCCGCAAAGGTTACAACAAAATCAGTAATTGCCGAGCAGATATATCCAATCATGATTCCACCCACAAGAAGGGTTGCCATATGTGTCATTTTCCTGGACAACAACAGGATAAATCCAGTGGAAATAAGTGCACCCGCAAATGCAGCAATGATCAACGTATAAGAAGATACAAAAGCATATCTCTCCAGGAAAAATATCATTACCAGCGCTACCATCATCTTCGCCCCGGAAGAAATTCCCAGAACAAACGGACCTGCAATCGGATTTGAGAAAAATGTCTGAAGCAGAAACCCGGATAATGACAATGCGCCTCCCAGGATTGCCGCCATCAGTACTCTCGGAAGTCGTATCTTCCATATAATGTTTGCCTCTGTTCCTTCTCCGCCTCTTCGAATCAGTATCTTGCATATTTCTGCTATTGAAATATGGACATTTCCCGTATTAATATTTAAAACTGTTACAACACAGAACGCCGCTGCCAGAACCCCGAATACCAGGATGTATCTGGAACGCCGCCTGAAATTCTCTTTCTCCATCGTTTCTCCTTTTAAAAAATCAGGTGAACACATCCAAACGCCCACCTGATTATTATACTGTATTATTTTACCCGATACAAGAATGTCATACCACTCTCATCTCCATCTGTCAGCATCAGATTGATATCCGTAATCAGATTTCCCACAATGTCCGTTGCCTGATACAGTGATTTTCCGGTGCACCACACATTTCCGTTCTTCACTGCCTTAAAATCTGCGAACAATTCACTCTTCGCTGTCAGATCTGCAATGCTATTGATCGGACTGTCGATCGATGCATTATAGATCAGATAATCTGCATTCTTTGCTTTTGCATAAAACTCTTCCATCGACAGTTCCACAGAAGCACTCTTGCTTTTTGTGTTCTTAAGATCCTGAAAAATGTATTTTCCTCCGGCAATATCGATCATCTTCGGAATATAATCACTACTGCTTCTTACGACCACTGTTCCATCTGTATTCACAAAGAAATAAGCAACTGTTTTTCCTGTATTCTTAAAATCTTTCAGACTGCCGATCACTTCTGTCTGTGTATCAAAAAATGTATCTGCTGCATCTTCTTTGTTCAGCATTGCTGCATATGCTTTGATCCACTCCGTCCTTCCAAGCGGATGACTTTCATAACTGGAACGGTCAATAAACACCGGAATATCCAGATCTTCGATCATCTCCTGAACCTTTGGTGTATGCAGGATCATCGTGGATTCAATTGCAAGATCACAGTCCTCATCTATCAGCATTTCATAATCCGGTTCGCTATATTTTCCTGCAAACAGGATCTTGCCGTCTTCCATTGCTTTCTTCGCATGATCAATATACCAGTCCGAAGCCTGTGCTCCCGACATCCGGATACTGTCCAGCCCATCCATCGCATCAAACAATGCCATTGCCGATGTTGCTGCGAGATAAATGTGCTCCAATGGCTGTTTTAATACCACAATTTCTTTATCCAGATCTGCCGGTTTCTTCTTACCTTCCGGCACGATCAGATACTGCCTGTCTTCGTGTACGTCCAGTAATTTATATCCTTCTTTATAATAATAGACATCAAAACCCGTAGCATATTTCAGCTTCATTGTTTTCTCATACTCAAGACCGTCTATCTTCGGAGCATGTTTTTCTGTCGCCCCTGCTTCTTCCGTCTGCTGTATTCCGTCACCTTTCGATACACCCGATTTGCCTGAGGTGCTGCACCCGGTCAGTGCTCCTGTTACCAGAAGCACTGTACCTGCAAGTACACACAACAGTCGATATGTTCTCTTTTTCATCCTTTTCTCCACTTTTTCTGATCACAAGAGCATTGTCCACACTCTGCTATCTTACGCAATCTCTATTCTGCACTTTGGCCGTCACATCCCAAAATCACCTGGTAGACCTTTTCCCATTCTTTCTGTGCATCTTTTCCTTTTTCATCTTTTGCACGGTCAACGATCACCGGAATCTGAAGAAGCGTCATCTTCTCTGTCATCTTTCGATAAGCTGTCATTTTTTTCTTTGCCGCTTTTTTGCTGCTTCTTTTTTCCGGCAGCACGCTGGATGAAAGGAGTGCAAGATTACATTTGTTTTTTACAAGTTTCTTATAATTTAATTTGCCGGACGTTCCCGCATAAATGACTTCTTTCTCAGCCATCTTTTCTTTGATAGTTTCATTCTTGCATTTATTTTTCTTCACACCGACTGTTGTCACTTTATCAAGCTGTCCCAGTTCTTCCATCAGGGAAATCGTCTTATTCGATCCTGCATAAACATGATCTGCCGGCTGTCTTACCACAATGACTTCCTTATCCAGCCCCGCCGGAATCTCTGCATTTTCCGGAACGATCAGATATTTGATCACTTTGTTCAGGTACAGTGCTGCCTGCTCCTGCTCTGCCGGATTCAGTCCGCTTATTTCTGATGCTTCTTTCCATTTCTTACCGGCTGCTTTTCTTCCGGTCTTTTTATTCATATCGATCTCCAACAATGTGATTCCCTGATCATAATGATATATCTTGAAATATTTCGCATACTCGGCTTTTGTTTCAGACTGATACTCCAGGCCGATGATCTCCGGTGCTACCTCGTCCATTTTTTTGTTTGCTGTTGCCGTCTTGCTGCTGTCACTTCCGTTTGCACCGATTACCGTTACTTCTTTTCCGTTGGCTCTCGCTGATGCATTGGCTTTTGCTGCTTCGGCAATGTATACAAAAATCGTATATTTAATCTCATGTGCCGTAGACATCGCCGTTGTCATACCCACAACCGAGTTATTCTTATTCAGTTCTACCGGAATTACAAAGGATGTAGAACTTCCTGTTTTCGCACTCGGATAATATACATTTCCATTCGCTTTTACATACTGGTAATGCGGACTGCTGAATGTGATCGTTGCATATGCCTGACCGCCTGTAACCGTTACCTTGCTGCAAGTGATGCTTACCTTTCCGGTTCCGCCTGACCATGAGAAGCTGTCCGGTGTGTATACACCGTCTTTTAATCCTGTGGTACTGTTGACTCTGGCTGTTGACTTATTCAGATCAGACTCGTATTTTGATTCCTGATCCGGTTTTCCATTGTTTGTCGTATTATTTCCTGTAGTTCCACTGTTTCCATTATTGTTTTCTGCATTTCCCTGGTTATTTCCGTTGGAACCATTTCCCGGATTGTTATTATTTCCGCCCGGTTTCAATGAGCCGTTGCTTCCGTTATTACCATTCGAAGCATTTCCATTATTGCTGTCCGCAATCTTAGTCATGCCTTCTGAATGAAATATCAGTGTTCTGGTGTCCCACTTATTACTCTTTGTCGTATGAACGGCAATTGTCATTACCTCATCCAGTTTCTCTACCGGAATCTGAAATGTATACTGCTCTGCAAGAAGCGAATCCGGAAGGATCCAGTTCTTTTCATCATCCGATGCGTTATTTACATCGCCCAGATAGATTCTGTTATAACCCTGACCGCTTAATGTAACTGCCGCCGTCATCTGTCCATTCTTTACAGTCATAACACAATCCGTAACACGGAACATCTTTCCGCCGGCTTCAGCATTCACCTGATAGGTTCCGTCTGCTATGATACGTTTTGCAGAGGCAGATGAAAATATAAGTGTACGGTCATACCATTTATCTTTTTTAATGGAATGTGCCGCAACTGCAATTCCTTTATCCAGACTTTCTACCGGAACTTTGTATGTATATTTTCCTGCCTCATCAGCCACATATGAAATGTAGTCTTTTGCTGCAGCTTCTGACGCATCGGCTGCTGATCCCATATAAAGATAATCATATCCGGTTCCGCTTAATGTGATTACAGCATACATCTTACCTTTTTCAGATGTCAGGATACAATTCGTAACTTTGAACATCTTATTTCCAGTATCCACATCTACCTGATAATTTCCATCTGTCAGGGTTTTATTTTCTGTTTCCGATGCTGTTACCGTTACCTTGCATGTGGCTTTAAGCTCTGTTCCTTCCGCATTATTAATAGACACAGTCACCTCAGCAGTCCCTGCTTTCACTGCGGTCAGCTCAGCCTGTGTTCCGGATTTTGCAACGGTTACAATCTTTGGATCAGAAGAAGTCCATGTCATATCCGGTGCTGTCTCAGATGCTGATAATGCCGGTGTGAACTGAGGTGTCAGTTCCTGAACTTTTCCCTCTTTCATGCTGAGTTCAGATCCCTCTTTGAAACTTAATTCCGTAATAACGGTCTGATCCGGTATGGATGGTGTCGACGGGACCGTATCTTCCGGGATTGCAATATTGATCGTATATGCAATATTTTTTCCACTCATGGAACTGGTATGTGCCATAAAAGTCATTGAACTATTTAAATTAACAGGAATCTCAAATGTAACTCCGGCCTCGCCTTCTCTCGGTTTTGCATGATATATGTTCTGGGTTCCATTCACTTTCACCCATACTTTATCATACTTAGAACTGCTAAAATTTATCCAGGCTGTTGCTTTTCCATTCTTTACGATTACTTTTTGACACTCAATCTTCACCTTGCTTGAACCACCCGAAGTCAGTTTTGCCGAAAAATGATCCGCATCAACACCATATTCTCCGTCTTTCAAAGCACCTGCCATACCGCTGATATCAGTAATGTTCTCAAATATTTCGTCTTCGCCAATTGGTTCCGTCTGTGGGGCGGTTCCGTCTTCCTGCGTATTCTGTACCTTTTCGACAGCTACCTGATTTTTCCCGGCTTCTTTTGTGACTTCCTGACTTGTATCTGTCGTCACACTGCTTTCTGTCTGTCCGGCAGCGGCTTCTGTCTCAGTCTGTCCGGCAGCGGCTTCCGACTCTGTCTGTCCGGCAGCGGCTTCCGGCTCTGTCTGTCCAGCTTCATCACTATCCTGTTTATTCTCACTCAATGTATCTCCTACGGCTGCATTCTGATCTTCCGCATACACTCCCGATACCGGTGCAACTGCCATAGACACAGCCATAAATAAGGCCAAAAATTGCTTGGAATTATGTTTCATCTTATACTCTCTCCCTACTACTTTTCTGTCAACCAAAATACCCTTCCACGAAATCATCCGTAAAAGGGTACAAAATGGCCTTGTTAATTTATTATAATTTTCTTCCATTTTTGTACAACCAATTACTCGTGGTCCGGATTTACTTCCATGTACACTACAGGCAGGTCTCCTGACTCACAGATCCATACATCAGAATCTTGTCTTCCCGTTATCCAGTGACTTTTTTCTTTTCTGATATTCCCTGCTCACAGTGACGAGTTCGCACAGGACTTGCACCTGTTTCCCTTTTCACCGGCTCTATCAATCTTATCCAGCCGGCACCTGCAGTTTTCATTCTATTTTTCTCATCTTGACTACGATACCATAAGTACCTGTAAAATGCAATTGTTAACCCAGATTCTGCTTCTGTACTGCCTCTTCGGTGCGGAATTTTTCAAATGTATGAACTACCTCTTCCGCATCAGAACCATCTACTACAAAAATCATCTTCTGATTCAGCGTAACTGTCATCATTCCCATAACTGATTTTCCATCAATGATAAGTTTATGTGCTGTATCTTCAATCAAGGTATCAGCCTCTACTTTCTGACACATTCTTGAAAATTCTACAAGCTGTTCCGGTGTTTCAAATTTTACATTCATTTTTATCATAATTAAGTCTCTCCTCTCAGGTGTATCCATCATTTTCATTACAAACACATCTGTTTATAAGAAAAATATAAATCAGTATACTACGTTTTTTTCTACTATGTAATATATTTTTTTATTTCTTAACATTGTCTTTTCACCTAGAATATATTATACTTATCTGGCATCATCCGTATTAAAGATAACTAACTATATATATATATCAATTTTATATATTATTTTGGAGGATATTATGAGCACATACGATTATTACCGTATTTTTTACCATGTTGCACAACATCACAGTTTTACAAAAGCGGCAGAGGTATTACACAATAACCAGCCGAACATTACCCGTTGTATGAATAATCTTGAGACAGAACTTGGCTGTCACCTTTTTGTCCGTTCGAACCGCGGAGTCTCACTGACGCCTGAAGGCCAGAAGCTTTTTAACCACGTTGCGATTGCTTTCGAACAGCTTGAACTCGGAGAAGCCGAGCTCAAGCGTGACCAGAGTCTTACAAGCGGACTCATCTCCATCGGAGTCAGTGAAAATGCACTTCGTATTATGCTTCTGTCCAAATTAGAAGCATTTCACAATCATTATCCACATGTAAGGCTTAAGATATCCAACCATTCCACTCCGCAGGCGATTGCTTCCCTGGAAAGCGGACTGGTGGATTTTGCAATTGTAACAACTCCACTTTCTGTTCAAAAACAGTTTCAGAAAATCTCCCTGGGTTCTTTCCGGGAAATTCTGATTGCCGGCCCGAAATACAAAGAACCGGCTTCCCGCATCTGCTCACTGGAAGAACTTACGGACTACCCTTTCGTCTCGCTGGAAAATAACACCAGCACCAGAGATCTTCATATTCAATACTTTTCTTCTCACGGGCTTCCGTTCCGTCCGGATCTTGAAGTTACATCCACCGACCAGTGCCTGGCTTTGATCCAGCACAATCTTGGTATCGGCTTCTATCCGGAGAAGCTTGCAGAAGAACCGCTCAAGCGTGGAGAAATTCTTCAGATCCATCTGAAAGAATCCCTTCCTGCGAGACAAATCTGTCTTGTACAGAATGCTTCCAGACCACAGAGCATTGCAGCGCAAAAACTAATCGAGACACTGATCCGTATCTGATGACGGATCAATGTCTCTTTTTTGTCCCTTTTTTATCTTTCGTTTCTCCGGGATTCTATATCCAGGAACATCAACAGGAAACTGACGATCAAAAGTCCGCAGGATACCCAGATCATATGGATTCCATAATTGGCTGAAAGATTGCCTCCGATTCCGGCTCCTACCGCAAAAAGAACTATAATTCCAAAATAATACATTGCCTGCCGCAATTGTTCCGGCTTTTTCTCTCTCAGATAGAAGGATAATGCCGCCGTTCCACTCCGTAAGTTTCCGATACACATAGTACTTGCATATGAAAATCCATTTACCTTCCGGAAACTCTGCACCTGCATCGCACAGGCAAAGGATACCAGAACAGTCGCGATCATATTTCCCCGCTGCGGAATAAATCCTACAACAAACAAAATGAGGATCTCTGCTCCCAGTATTCCCTGCCTCCAGTGCAGGCGCCTGGCATATTTGTACTTATTCTGGATCTGCTCCGCAATCAGAACACCTAAAGCAAATGCAAAAAGCGGAAATAAATATTTCAGTCCAGCCTCCCATTTTCCCGTCATGAAATTCTGGCTCATCAGCACCACATTACCTGTCTGTGCATTCGAGAATACTTCATTCCTCGTATTATAGGTATACGCATCCTGAAATCCACCCGACAAGGCCAGAAATGCACTACAGATGAATGCCTCCGACATCTGCTTCCCGGAAAATAAATTTTTCATTACTCCCATGTTTTCATCTCCTTAGAATAAAAACGGAGGATGATTCTCATACGTTCTTACGTTTTCCGATCCATCCCCCTCAGCAGACTATTATACGGAAGAATATCAAAAATGTGAAACGTATATTTGATATATCTTCCATATCTTTTTTATATATTCAATTTTATATTAAACATCCCAGACTTCTTCCGCAACTTCTTTTACAAATGAAACCTTTCTCCACTGCTCTGCTTCTGTCATGATATTACCCTCTTCTGTAGATGAAAATCCACACTGTGGACTTAAGCAAAGCTGATCTTTCGCCACATACTTTTCTGCCTCTTCAATTCTTTTCTTTACATCCTCTTTGTCTTCCAGTTCCGGAAACTTAGAAGTGATCAGTCCCAATACCACCTTCTGATCCTTAATATAGCGAAGCGGCGAGAAGTCTCCCGATCTTTCGGAATCATATTCGAGAAAGAATCCGTCTACGTTACAATGACCGAATAATATCTCTGCAATCGGTTCGTACCCGCCTGATGAGAACCATGTAGATCTGAAATTCCCCCTGCAGATATGCATTGTGACCGTCATATCTTCTGGTTTTGCTTCGAGTGCAAGATTGATCATGTCTACATAAGATCTCGCGATCTCATCCAGATCAAAGCCTCTTTCTTTATATGTCTTTCTCTTTTCCGCATCACAGAATTCTCCCCATGATGTATCGTCTAACTGCAGGTATCTGCATCCCGCATCATAGAATGCACGGATGACCTTCTGATAAGCGATTGCAATGTCATAATATAAATCCTTCATGTCCTGATAACGTTCGATCGGTATATACTCTTCTGCACGTACACAACAGATCAGATGCAGCATAGATGGTGAAGGAATTGTCATTTTGCAGAGAGTATCTCCTGCAACACTTTTCAGATATTTAAAATGCTCCAGAAATGGATGTTCTCCGAAATCAACTTTATCTGCTATCTTAAGTGTTGCCGCTTTCGGCTGATGCCCCTTAAAGTGTACAGACCAGTGATCCGACTTAATCTCCTCTACACCATCCAGATCTGCAAGGAAATCCAGATGCCAGTATCTTCTTCTGAATTCCCCATCTGTCACAGCCTGAAGTCCGACTTCTTTTTCTTTTTCTACCAGTTCTTTAATTGCTTTATCTTCTGTCTCTTTTAACTGTTCCTCTGTGATCTTTCCTTCTGCAAATTTTGCTCTTGCGTCCTTCAGATACTCTGGACGTAAGAAACTTCCTACCACATCATAACGGAATGGTGCCTGATTACTCATATTTTATATCCTCCTGTACTTTGCTCGTTTTCTCTGTTGAAAAGTATAACCCATCTGTTTTTTTATGTATAATACAAAAAAGCAGCGGTTCTCCATAGTTTTAAACTATAGCACTCCACTGCTTTTCACCATTATTCTGAATTATTCTTACATCCCGCCTGTGTATTTTTTCAACGCTTCCATATACACCTTTCCATACCGGCTCAGTGCCACATCTTTCCGCACAATCGTTCCGATCCGCATATATTCATCCACCAGAAGCGGCTTCCCGATGATATTCTCACCGTTCAGCTCTTTACTGATCACGCCGGAGCTTACCGTATACCCGTCCAGGCCGACCGCCAGATTGAAAAGCGTTGCCCGGTCTCTGACTTTGATGTTCTTATTCCGGTCCAGTGTGCTTAATATCTCTTCGGAAAAATAAAAGGAATTATAATCCCCCTGCTCAAATGACAAATACGGATACTCCTCCAGATCTTCCAGTGTCAGTGCTTCCTTATCTGCCAACGGATGCTTTGAACTGATAAATACATGTGGCTTTGCTACGAATAACTCTTCGAATTTCAGATCATTCTGACGGATCAGTTTCATGATGATCGTCTCATTCTGTGAAGAAGTATACAGAATACCTATCTCACTTTTTAATTTTGCCACATCCTCGATAATCTCGTAAGTCTGCGTTTCTCTTAAAGTAAAATCATATTTTCTCGCATCAAATTTACGGATCACATCTACAAATGCATTGACCGCAAAAGAATAATGCTGGCAGGATACGGAAAATCTCGGGTTCCGTTCATTTACATTCAGATACCTCTCCTGCATGAGGCCGACCTGATCCAGAATCTGTCTTGCATAGGCGAGAAATTCATCTCCCTCTGCGGTGATCGTCACCCCTTTATTCGTCCGGTGAAAAATCGTCACCTGCATCTCCTGCTCCAGTTCCCGGATTGCATTGGTAAGACTCGGCTGGGAAATGAACAGCTCTTTTGCCGCCTCACTTATCGTCCCCTTCTCCGCAACCATGGTAATATACCTTAACTGCTGTAATGTCATAAATTCTTCCTCCCTACAGCATATAGATCAGTGCGTTACAGATACATGCCGCAATATTACTTCCGCCTTTTCTCCCCCTCGCTACAATATACGGGGTATCTTCCAGAGTCAGGATCAGTTCTTTGGACTGTACCACATTTACAAAGCCGACCGGTACACCGATCACGAGCTCCGGACGGATTCTTCCGTCTTTGATCAGTTCATACAGGTGAATTAGTGCTGTCGGTGCATTTCCAATGGCAAAGATCAGCTTTTCATTCCGTTCACACGCTTTTTCCATACTGGCAACGGCTCTTGTTGTTCCATTCTTCTTCGCCGCCTGCGCCACATCTTCATCCGACATAAAGCAGTATACCTGACCGCCATACTGTTCCAGTCTCTTTTTGTTAATTCCGGAACGTCCCATCTGTGTATCGGTTACAATGGAAGCACCGCCTCTGATCGCTTCAAGTGCTTTCTCCACCGCATGCTCGGAGTAGACCAGATTCTTTGCATAATCGAAATCTGCGCTGGTGTGTATGCAGCGCTTTGTAATTGGTGCCTGAATCTCTGGAAGGATAATACCTTCCTGCTCCAGTTCTTCCGTAATGATCTCAAAGCTGCGCTTTTCGATCTCTGTCGGAAGGACATTTTCTATCTCTATTTTTGTATGTGCCGCGTAATCATTTTTCTGTATATTCAACTTTTTCTTCCTTTCTTTTCATAGTCCGTCATAACCCACATCTCATCTTTTCTAACTACAAAACTTGCCATCGGCAACTTCTCTTGCATACTTTGGTATCTACAGCTCCTTACGAATACATAGTAATCCCGAAAAATTATTTCTGCATTCCCATGATCTGATAGATTGCCTTCATGTCCAGATGTTTTCTGAGTGTATCTGCAAGAAGATCATACTGGCTTTCTTTGAATGCTTTCAGGTCCACACCTTCCACTTCTTCCATTGAAAGTCCTTTCTTTTCTGCCAGGGATTTTACGATCTCCGATACAATTTTCTCCTTATCAAAAATGCCGTGGATGTATGTTCCGTATACATTTCCATGCGAGATTCCGTCTGTACTGTTCTCTATTCTGTTTTCCGGCTCCATATCCGGAATCTGTCTGTCCTTTTTCTTCACCGTATCGTGAATCTGATTCATCGGACATCCTTCCAGAAGTTCGGTCTTTCCCATATGGATCTCGTATCCTTCAAACTTCAGATTCTCAAGTGCTTTCAGATTCCCCTCCACATGAAGGAGTGTTCCATTCACCCTTGTTCTGGTCTTTTCTGTGGTAAATGTAGTCGTTACCGGCAAAAGGCCAAGTCCTTTCATACTGCCGCCATCTTCCACGCCTTCCGGATCACTGAGCGACTGCCCCAGCATCTGATAGCCGCCGCAGATTCCCCAGACCACACAGCCGCCGGCATGCGCCTTTAGAATCTTCGCTTCCATTCCGCTCTGTCTTAACCATTTCAGATCTCCCATCGTATTTTTTGTTCCCGGAAGGATAACCATATCAGGATTTTCCAGTTCTCTTGGATTCTTTACATAACGCAGATTCACTCCCGGAGCATTTTCCAACAGCATGAAATCCGTAAAGTTCGAAATTCTCGGTATCCGGATGACTGCGATATCCACCAGACCGATTCTTTCTTCTGCACCTTTTCCACCCTTTGTCATGTTAAAACGCTCTGTCAGACTGTCTTCATCTTCAATCTCGACCTGCATATACGGTGTAACTCCGACTACCGGAATGCCGCCTCTTTCTTCCAACATAACAATACCGGGATCCAGGATTGTCTTATCCCCGCGGAATTTGTTGATGACCAGTCCCTTTACACGTTCTTTCTCATCATCTTCCAGGAGCATAAGCGTCCCCAGAAGCTGGGCAAATACTCCTCCGCGGTCAATATCTCCGACCAGAAGCACCGGCGCATCTACCATCTTCGCCAGCCCCATATTTACAATATCATCTTTCTTCAGGTTGATCTCTGCCGGACTTCCCGCTCCTTCGATCACAATGATGTCATTCTCTTCTTCTAATTTGTGAAATGCTTTCATAATGTCCGGTATGAGCTGCTTTTTATAAGCAAAATATTCTCTTGCACTCATATTCTTCAAGACTTCACCATTTACGATCACCTGTGATCCTACATCGTTGGTCGGCTTTAACAGGATCGGATTCATCTCTACCTGCGGCGCCACGCCTGCTGCCTCTGCCTGCACAACCTGTGCACGTCCCATCTCCAGTCCATCCTCTGTAATAAAGGAATTCAGTGCCATATTCTGGGATTTGAACGGAGCCACCCGGTATCCGTCCTGTTTGAATATTCTGCAAAGTCCCGCACACAGAAGACTCTTTCCTGCGTTGGACATTGTCCCCTGTATCATAATTTTTCCAGCCATGTTATCAACCTTTCATTCTCTTCTTCAGATCTTATTGCAATCCGGTAATGCCCTTCTGTCAGTCCTTCATAGTTACTGCAGTCCCGGATCAACAGTCCGCTTTTCAGTGCCTTCTCATACAGCCCTGCTTTTCCTTTAAAAAATATATAGTTTGCTTCCGATCCCCATACATTCAGACCAAGCTTTCTCATCCGCTCTGTCATCCAGAACTTTTCTTTTTTTATATATTCTCTCGTTCTCTTTAAATATGCTT
>UMJR01028273.1_pt1 | contig 14086 bp, 8 predicted proteins | sample 1966121 | NCBI WGS metagenome assembly UMJR01 (sample SAMEA4836155, study PRJEB28245) | human gut metagenome | biome: gut microbiome; material: fecal sample | place: Denmark | collected 2008
CCTTAGAAGCCCATTATCTTTAGATGATGGGCAGTTCACGGTGCATTAGATAATTTTTTCTTAAAATAATTTTATTATAAGTTTTTGGTAAATTGCGTGCAAGAACAGCAGTTTACGTTAATACTTCAGACACTGCAGCAGTTGCGAGACGTGTACGGAGATTCTGTAGATAAGATAGTCCAAGGAAACACAAGTAACATCGTGTTTTTGAAAAGTACAGACGACAGTATGCTTGATACATTGCAGAAAATGTCTGGAACTACTCATAAAACGTTTATTGAGTCTAAGAATGTAACGATGGATAAGAGTCAGTTATTCATGCGTGTAAAGCCGGAAGTTACATATACTGTATCTACGAAAGAAGTGCCTGTTATTTCGTATAATGATATGGCATTTATTTCAGAACGTAACAGTATTGTATTCCGTGCTGGTGATAGTCCGATTTGGAATCGTAATGAAACGATATTACCAATGTCATGGCGTTTGTTTAAAGATACAATCGTTCATGCCGGACACGATTATACACTGCAGACAATACCAACATTGTCCTCAGCATTGGATTTCGATTTACGTAAAAATCAGCCTGATTTCAATGAAATGCTTTCGAAGAGAATGGCACAGGCAAATGTGTCCGAAGAAGCACAGACAAAATACAAAGAAGCTTATGGCTATACTGATTACGAATTATCAAGACTTGACCCTGATGTTTATTCAGATGAGATTATGCAGGTTATTGAAGAAAAAATTCGTCGTCGTAAAGCTGAAGAGGAAAATGTAGCTGAGTCTGATTTCGAAGATTACATGCCTGATATGACCGATGACCAGTTTGTAGCATCTGATATTGAAGACAATACGGAAGTATTGGAAGAAGCTGCAAAAGCACAGCAGGAAATGGAAGACAGATGTCGGAAACGTTATGCTGGTGGTCGTATTTCCAGAGAAGATTTGATTGCCAAAATTGGTGGTTATAATCATCAGTGGGATGAGGATATCATTCGTGTTTATGCAGATTTACGTGGCGACTTTGGTCGTGACACGGAATATTTTGTGGTGAAGCCACAGGATAAAGGTCTGTATGGCATTGATGGTACATGCTATATCAGAGAAGCAGGCGATTCTGATTTGGATAAACTTTACAATGAAGATGCAAAAGACCCGAATAAGAGGGTGTTCAAAGGTGTGGATGAAGCCACAATGACCGCTGAACAGAAACGTCAGTTTGCTGATGAGAAAGAAGTTTTTGCTGGATTCGTTGTAGAGGATGCATTTTACAAGTTCTTGGCGTCATTAGACCGTTGGGATTTTGTAAAGGGTCGTTTTGATTCAGAAATGGCTCGTCGTATTGATGCATAATCTGAATTGCTAAAAGTTATAAAAAGGGACTTTTTTGTAACACAAAAAGGTCTCTTTTTTGTACATGAAAACATGCGTTTTCTGTTGATAAATCAACGTATTTTTGGTATAATAATAGTGAATAATAAAGTACGAAAAGGAGTAAAATAATATGAATTATGGCTCATATTTGATTGGTGATACGGTCAATGTTGATGGTATAATTACGAAGATAGATAAAAAGTATGACGCTGGTGTTTTTGATTTTTGGTTTGTTGTTGAGAACAATATTGGTGAGACATTTTGTTGCTGTGTGAAAAATTTTAGAACAAAAATCAGTGTTGGTTTTCATATGAAATGTGAATTGGTGTGTACTAATATAAGACAAAATGGTCGATTTACTAATTATTATTTTGGTGTGAATTCTTATGAATTGTGTAATGTGGTTGGTCGTGCTGATATTGTTAAGTTTCTATCGTCATCTATTTTTGTAGGTGTTGGTAAAAAGACAGCAGAATCTTTGTATGATTTGTATGGTGATGATACCTATGATATGTTATGTAATCATTTTGATGTGGTACAGCAGGATATTCATTTAACACCAAAACAAATAGAGTCTTTATCATCTATTTCAGATAATCAGGCAGTTAATATCATACAAAAAGAATTTCCACGTTTAGGTTTATCACGTATACAAGATATTGTTGTTCATAGTAATGGTATGAGTCCTCATGGTATTATTTTACGAATTAAACGAAATCCATATGCTATAGATTCTTATTGTGATGTGAATATACCGATTAAGGTACGTGATGAGATATATTTGGAAGATATGCATGGCGATTTAGATGATGACAAACGTGTGAATTATTTATTTGCTTATTTTCTAATGGAATATTGTCGTGACTCTAAAGACACATATGCATCTACTTGTACAACAGAGGATATGTCAGGGATTGCAGGTATTTGGTTAAAAAGTAAGGTGCCATTTATTACATCAGTTCCTGTTGGTGTGTATGAAAATGGATATTATAGGACATTAACAGCTCAACAAAAAATTGATACTATGGCATCTTATTTGTATGATACAATTGTAGCTTTACATTCACGTTTGGGAAGTGACCTACAATTTAAGATTGTAACGGATAATGTTACGCAGGAACGTCGTATTTATGATATAAAAACGTATCGTTATGTATCTGATTTACAGAGTTCTTTAAGTTCTATGTTAGCTGGCTGTTATACAAAACAGCAAAAACAGGATAAAGTAAATGTGTTTCGGGCTTGGTATAAAAATGCTGTAAAGAACGGGTTAAAATCATTAACGGATGAACAGCTAAAAGCTGTAGAAACATCTGTTTCGTCAAAATATAGTATTATTACGGGCGGTCCGGGGCGAGGTAAGACATATACTGCATCTGCTATACTTGAGTTTGTGAGAGCAACTGGTGGAGATATGATTATGCTTGCACCTACCGGACGTGCGGTAAAGAAATTAAAAAATGACACTGGCTTTCAAGATGTCGAAACGATTGCACGTTTTCTTTTGATGAATCAAGATATGGTATCACATCCTGATGTTGTATATGATACAAATCATAACGAGATAAAATTAAAAGATAATACGTATGTTGTCATTGATGAAGTGTCCATGTTAAATCTTGCAGACGGTAGTCGTTTATTTCAAATATTGCGTAAATGTCATATCATATTGATGGGTGATATTAATCAATTGCCACCGATTGATGCTGGAAATGTATTGCATGAGATTTTAAAAGTTAGTACTATTTTTAAGAATGAATTTCCGATTTCATTTTTGACGAAGAATATGAGAACATTATATGCAGATATCAGTGACGTTGCTGATAAGCTGCAAAATGGTTCATTGACAATCCGTGATTTATATTCACAGCATGTTACATTTCATTTGCTTCAAGAAAATTTATTGCCAGCTGTTATTGATGAATTAGCAGCGGATGTTGCTGTTGATAAATATAAATCAAGTTTGGGCAAATATGGTTGTGAAGATATTATGTTAGTATCACCTAGAAAAAAAGGTGCTGCAGGTGTGAATACATTAAATAGACGTGTCAGAGATTTTTGTAATCCATTAAGTGCAACAACCATTGATAATGTTGTGTGGCATCATGATAATGCATCAGGTAATGATTATTTTGAAGATAAAGGTATGGAATGTCCGGGCTGTATTGCTTATTATGAAAAGAACGGCAATAAAAATGTACCTGTTATGTATCGTATTAATGATAGGGTCATTCGTATTAGAGATAATGATGCTGAGAAAGAATGGGTTGTGTATAAGAACAATAATATAAGTTCTGATGTTTTAGAGGTAGGCAATGGTTTTTATAATGGTGAATCTGGTACGATTATTCGGTTTGAACGTGGACCAAAAGAAACTTTCATCCATATTTTGTTAGATGATGGAAAATATGTTCGTTTAAGTGTTACAAAAAATGAATTGTCTGTTTTGTCATTGGGTTATGCAATCACAGCACATAAGGCACAGGGTTCTGAAGCACCTGTTGTGATTAATGTAATTCCAGAAGAAGTTGTGAATATGGATAGACATAAAATATTCAAGCGAGCATTTTATACGAAGAATAGTGAGTATACTATTTGTACACGTGCAAAAGAAGAATTATATATTATTGGTACAAAATCAGGATTTATGGATGTAATTCATTTGGAGCAATATATCAGTCGTTGTAAAGTTGGTGATAATGTTATTTTACGTGAATATAAGCGTCTGATGCGTGAAACGAACAATAATAAAGCATTGAGAGCCAATTTTGTAAATGAATTTACAGCAATGCGTGTGATGTATGGTAATGCATATGTTGATATGATTAATGATTACTTAGATAAGAATGACTATAAGTAATCAGTGTGTTGTGCCATGTTGTAATACATGACACAACAATAATAGAAAGTGAGATGATAATAAAGCTAGAAAATTAGTAAAAGAACTAATTGAAGAAGAAAGTGAATCAAATGATAAAGTCAATAAAAGCGAGATTAAATCCAAATAATAAACAATTGACTAAATTGTTTCAATATGCCGGTTGTGCTAGATTTGCTTATAACTGGGCAATTGCAAGAGAGCAAGAAAATTATAAGCAAGGAAATAAATTCTTGTTAGATTGTGAATTGCGAAAAGAATTTACACAGTTAAAGAAACAGTCAGAGTATCAATGGTTAAACGAAGTAAGCAATAATGTAACAAAACAAGCAATTAAAGATGCTTGTAATACTTATAAGAAGTTTTTCAAAAGACAATGTAAATGTCCTAAATTTAAGAGTAAGAAATACTCTATCTCATCTTTTTATCAAGATAATATCAAGATTCGATTTACAGATACGCATGTGAAGGTTGAAGGATTTTCCATGAGTAAGAAAAAGAATAAACAAAAACTGAATTGGATTAAACTTTGTGAAAAGGGAAGGATACCAACTGACTGTAAATATATGAATCCACGTTTTACATATGATGGATTACATTGGTATGTATCAGTTGGTATTGAAGTAAATGATAATACTGACATTTCATCAAACGAAGGCGTTGGGATTGATTTAGGCATCAAAGATTTAGCAGTATGTTCTGATAAGAATAAGTATCAGAATATAAATAAAACACAAAGAGTTAAAAAACTAGAAAAAAGAAAACGCAGGTTGCAGCGTTCCATATCGAGAAGATATGAGAAAAATAAGAAAGGAGCAAGTTACTGTAAAACAAGCAACATTATAAAAAGAGAAAAAGAACTTTTAAAAATAACAAAACGATTAACGAATATTCGTCAGAATTACTTACATCAAACAACATCTGAAATCGTGAAACGAAAGCCAAGTTTTATCTGTATTGAAGATTTGAACGTGAGTGGAATGATGAAGAATAAACATTTGTCCAAAGCAGTACAACAGCAAGGCTTTTATGAATTTAGAAGGCAGATTGAGTATAAGTCAGCATGGAATAATATTCCAGTAATTATAGCAGATAGATTCTTCCCAAGTTCTAAGTTATGTAGTTGTTGTGGACAAATAAAAAAGGATTTGAAGCTGTCAGACCGTATTTACAAATGTAAATGTGGAAATATCATAGATAGAGATTATCAAGCCGCTTTAAATCTAAAACGGTATGGAGAGAATGTTTTAAAACAATCTGTAGGGTAACACTTTCAAGTTATTACAGATATGTACCGAGCGTTAATCGGGAATTTACGCCTATGGAGAGTACCAGAACTTGTGAGTAGTATCTGGATTTATTCAGTATGAAAGTATATTCGATGAAGTAGGAATGAAACATAAAAGTTTATAACTTTTTATAAGTTTTCAGTAACGATTTTGAAATGGGATTTTATGACGATGATGAAGATGTGTCTGTAGATTCGAAAACACTTTATCAGTTGCGTGTAGAAAAGTCATGGTTTAGAGGGAAAAATGTATTTACAGACCGCATGTATGATTATGAGCGTCAATTGATAAATGCAAATAGTGTACAGATGCCTATTAATGCGGGCAATATGATTTATGTTATGATGAGACGATTAGACCCTTCTGATTTTGAACGACAGGACGCATTAATTGATTCTTATCGAGATTTGATGTATAAGTTGTCATGGGTGAATGTTATCTGGTATCGAAATGATAGAGGATATTTACATATTGAGGGCGAAAAGTCTGATATTATGTGGGCGTTATCTTTTATTACACAGGTATTTCCTGATGAACCGCTTTCATGTGAGAATATTTCACAAATATCGGAGAATGGTGTAAAAAATGTAGATTTTGCGGTGCAAAATGGTTCTTATACTGGTGCGAATATGCGTGAAGCACAGAAGCAGAATGATGTATTACCAAACATTTGGGAATTAAAGAACGTAAAATCACCTGTAAATGACACAGATAATTATGCTGGTGCTGGTGTGGATTATTCTTATATGCATACACCGGAAACTGGTGAATTGTTTGCAATTTCTGATGGACGTGTAGCTGAGTATATTCGTATGGATGAACGTTATTTACTTGGTGACCAGTATGGTGCTGATATTGACCCTGTAACACGACATAATATTTCGGCAAGTTGTATTAAAGATTTTGAGGATATGGTTCACACACAGACAACCATTCCATATGATTTGTATCGTATGCGTTATGTTGCATTTATGAATAAGATTCATAATTTGGAAAAACAGATTGGTGGATTTGAAGTCAGCTGTTATGATGTTCTTCCGATTGGAGAACGAGGTCTGCCATATGCATCTTCAGAGACTTTAGAGAGAACGAATAATTTGGATTGTGGTTCTTTGAAATATCAGTTAGATAAGATTAAGAGAAATAAACAGCATCTCACACAGGTAGAACGTAAAGAGTTAATGAAAACGATAGGTCATTCTATTTTGTATCGTATTGACGGATATGATATTGAGTATCAGACTTATATGATTACAGGTTCCTCACCGGATATATGTGCAAATGTACGTATGCAGATGGTTTGTGCATTGTATGCTGATTTTGCAGAAATTGATTCTTATAATTTGATGGCATTTCCTAATTCGGTATATCGTGCGTTGTGTAATGACCCTGAGAATGCAACGTATCAAATGACGGAATTTGAGAAACAGCGTTTACAAGTGTTTGGTCGTGGTTATTATAATTTTTTGCTTTATCAGATGGATAATGTAAAGAATAAGAGACTGCGTGCTGTTTTTGAAAAAGCTTTGAAAATATTAGAGAAAAGATATTTAAAAATCTCTTGATATATCAGTATATTTGTGCTATACTTCGATTATAAAATTCACGTAGGAAAGGAAATATGAAATATGACTAAGTTAGGTAAAATCGCAATTGTAGGTGCTGCTGTCGGTGCTGGTGTTTATTTGGCTCAGAAATGTATGCCAAAGATGTCTGTGTTCTTTGCTCATGAGGATGACGGTGATATGGATGCAGCTGATGAAACAGAAGATGTAAAAGAAGACAAAAAAGAGGATTCTTTTGACGGCTGCGATGGCTGTGACGGTCATTTATGTGAGATTCATGCAATTCCGTTATCAGAAGCTCCAGCTGATGTAAGAGCAGTAGTTCATGCAATTGATGATGCATTACGTCAGTGTCATGCTGATGCTGAGAATGCTGATGAGAATGATGAAGATTTGAATGTAGAGGATTACGGCTTAACAGACGAAGACTTTGAGAATTTGGACATGCTGTTCGAGAGCGACGATTTTGAGCAGCCGAATGGTCAGTTTGAGGAACCATATTTTACAGTATAATTGCTATACTTTAATGGGTGGGTAATTTTACCCACCCGTTTTTGTTTGTAAAAATACGTTGATATATGACTGTATTTTGTGTATAATAGATATTGAATTTATAGAGAAAGTGAGGTTATTCATTTTGGGAAAGAAAAAGAACGAAGATTTGGAAGAAACGAAAACTGCTTCCGTTGTTCAAATTTCAAATTGGGATGATTGGTTTCGAAATTGTGGCGATGTTTATAAGGACTTGCTGACATATGAGGATGATATGCAAAAGTATTATAATTTGCAGAATTCAAAAACAGAAGCAGGACGGATGCAGGCATCACGTAGTTTTCAATCAAATCATGTATCAAAGTTTTACGAGAAGAATGTAACAATTCCTATGTGGAAAGGAAAGAAAATTCTTCTTGCTAGTGTTATATCATTAGGCGTTGGTCTTGTGGTATTTGGATTATTGTTTTTTTTACGATTTGGGTTAGATTTTATAAAGTCAGCAAGTTATGGTGTTATTTGTGGTGCTGTTATTAGTATTGCTATTAGTGCCATTATGTGTTTTATCCATAGTTTTCAGGTAAAGCGTTTGACAAATGATATGGATTTGTTAGACGAAAAGCTTCGTGACCGTGTAAGTTATATACCGCCAAAATATCGTAATTCACAAGCTGTAAACATTTTTTATGATTTATGGAGTACATACGGTATTGTAACGTTCAATCAGGCTGTTGCTGCGTGCGATGATTATTTACTTGGTAACAATATGATTGGTGCATATATGGCTGAACTGTTTGATGTTCCGTATAAAAATGCAGGTGTTGCACAGGATTATGGTGCATCGACGGATAGAGGTCTTTATGCAAGTGGTGAAAAGCCAAATGACCCTAATCTTCCTGATGATATTGTTTCAAAGACATACAAAGGACCGGAAGATGCAGATGCGAAATTGAATGAATTGATTGGTCTGGATAATGTAAAAAATCAGGTTCGTCAGATGAAGAATCGTATGAATTTTTATGGTCAGGCATCTATGGAAAAGATTTCTGGAAATCATATGGTATTCTTAGGACCTCCGGGTACAGGAAAGACGACGATTGCACGTATTATTACCAAAATCTTGTATGATTTTGGTTATATCAAAGAAAACAAGTGTGTTGAGGTTGACGGTGGTTATATGAAGTCACCATATGTTGGTCAGACACCGGAACGTGTATCTGCAATTTTGCGTTATGCTATGGGCGGTGTATTGTTTATTGATGAAGCATATATGATGATGGATGATAAAGCAAGTGGCTCTGCTGGTTCAGAAGCGACTGGTGTTTTATTGAAAGCAATGGAAGATAACAAGAATGATTTTGTTGTTATCTTTGCTGGATATGAAGACAGTGTCAACCGTTTACTTGCCAGCAATGAAGGTTTTGCATCACGTATTAAGCATAAGTTATATTTTGATAACTTTTCTGTTGATGAATTGTGTCAGATATTCAAAATGATGCTTGGACAATATACTCAGAATGGAGAGTATACAATCGAAGATGATGCAATGGATTTATTGCGTAGACACTTTGATAAAGAGCGTAATATTCCGGGCTTCGGTAATGCACGTGTTGTTCGTAACTCTTTGGATAGCATTTTGGATAATCATGCAGACCATTATATGAATCATGAGATTGCGGAAGATAAGAAGTTTGTCATTACGCTGCAGGATGTAAAATCTTATGTTGATGTAAGACAGAAACAGATGGTCGAAGATGGTCGTAACTTTATTGCAAGTAAGAATCTTGATTCAACGATTGTATCTTTACAGGAGTTAAAAGGCAAAACAAAGGCTGGTTCAAAGAATCCTGATAGGGATTTGGAACGTTTGACCGGATTGCAGGTTGTAAAAGATGAAATCAGTCGAATGAAAGCTCAGTTTGAATTTTACGATGGTAAAATTGATTCAGAAGGTAATCATATGGTGTTCTTGGGACCTCCGGGTACAGGAAAGACGACTGTTGCATCTATTATGACTGGTTATCTGTATAAGATGGGCTTGATTCAGGAGAATTCTTATCTGGATATCAATGGTGATTTCTTACGTGGTATGTATTTGGGACATACAGGTAAGCGTACAGAAGCTGTTGTTCAGTATGCACAGGGTATGGTACTTTTCATCGATGAAGCATATCTGCTTGCAACAAGTGATGGTCAGGCTGATAGTTTTGGTCAGGAAGCAGTTGGTGTATTGCTTGATGCAATGGAAAAATATCGTAAGAATTTTGTTGTTATCTTTGCTGGATATGAAAAAGAAATGAACAATTTCTTGGATATTAACTCAGGTTTGCGTAGCCGTATCAGTTTACAGTTCCATTTCACATCTTATACGCCACATGAGTTGGCTCAGATGTTTAAGGGTATTGCCAGACAGCATAAGTTTACGGTTGAAAAAGATTGCTGGGTTCCATTCCAGCAGTATATGAAAACACAGGTGACAAATCCTAGATTTGCCAATGGACGATTCGTAAGGTCATTCTTTGAGAAGGTAAAGAAACAGCATATTATGAATTATTCTAAGAAAGCATATTCTGATGATAAGAAGTATGTTATCACATTGCAGGATATGGAACCGTTGTTTACAGCAGATTCTCTTGAAGAGTCTGATGTTTAACATAGATGTGGGTGCTGATATATCAGCACCCATAATTTTTAATAAAGGAAAGATGATGACAAATAAATTATGAGTAAGGAAAATAAGACGTTTAAAAAAGATGTAATATGTAGCATAGGTATGTTACTTTGGTTTTTTGGTTCGATTGGTTATATGATATATGTATCAAGTTGTGATAAAAATGGTATGCTAAAATTATTGATTTGTTTTGGTCAGGTGTTTGCTGTGATGGGATTGGTTGCTATGGTATCCTGTATCAAGGCACGGCAGAAAATGGCGGTTGGAATGAGTAGTGCATTTGTATTAATCGGATTAGGTATTATGGTTGGTGGTATTTCAAATTTAGTAAATAATGCTGACATTCAGTCAACTATTATGGCAATTATACAATATTTGATTCCTATTGCATTTTTTATTACAGGTTTGAGTTTGATGTCATATCCAATCCATCAGTGTTATGTTGTAAAAACAAGATATACGGACAAAGTGCATGTGGAGTGTATTCGTGTTAATTCTCATTTGAGTGATTCAAGTGGACAAAGAATGTATACACCTGTATGGCTTGGTTGGTATCATGGAGAATATCAGATATTTACCTGTAATGAGTTTTCGTCGCGAAAATATACGGTCGGACAGTCGGAAGAGATTCTTGTGAATCCAGAGAATGTATCTGAATATATGGATTCGGAAAAGCGATTGTCTTGTTATGTAATATTTGGCATTGGCATTGTGTTTTTATGTATTGGCTGTTTTACATTCTATACTTTCATATCTTAATGAAATACGTAAAATATGTTGATATATGGTATGATTTTGTGTATAATATGAGGTATGGATGAATAAAAGAAAGGACAAACAAAAACATGAATTTGAAAAAAGTTGTAAAGAAGATAGAAGCATATCGTGGTAAAATGATGGCTCTTACGGATGAACAGTTGCAAGCAAAAACGGATGAGTTTAAAGAACGTGTAAAGAAAGAGTCTTTGGACAAAATGTTACCGGAAGTATTTGCTGTTGTACGAGAAGCAAGTCGTCGAGTGCTTGGTATGGAACCATATCCAGTACAGATGATGGGTGGTATCGTATTATTTAACGGTCAGATTGCTGAAATGAAGACAGGTGAAGGTAAAACGTTGGTTGCAGCAATGCCGTCATATCTTATGGCTTTGACAGGTAAAGGTGTACATGTTGTAACGGTTAATGATTATCTTGCAAAACGTGATGCTGATGAAATTGGTCAGGTTCATCGTTTTTTGGGATTGACAGTTGGTTGTGTTTTGGCTGATATGCCAAATCAGGCACGAAAAGCTGCATATAATTGCGATATTACATACGTAACGAATTCTGAGTTGGGGTTTGATTATCTGCGTGATAATATGGCTATGAAGTTGGAAGAAAAAGTGCAGCGTGGACTTCATTTTGCTATTATTGATGAGGTGGATTCGATTCTAATTGATGAAGCAAGAACACCATTAATCATTTCAGGTGAAAAAGATAAGTCCATGGAATTATATCATTTGTGCGATGTATTGGCAAAAAAGATGGTTCGTGGGGAAACATCTGGTGAGCTTACAAAGATGGATATTCTGGCAGGTAACGAAGTTACAGAGACTGGAGATTACATCGTGAATGAAAAAGATAAGTTGGTTTATCTGACTGAAGAAGGAACAAAAAAAGTGGAAGAGTTCTTTTCTTTGGAGAATTATGGGGATGATTCTAATTTGGAAATTCAGCATCATATGATGATTGCACTAAAGGCGCAGAGTTTAATGCATCGTGATATCGATTATGTTGTTCGTGATGGTGAAGTATTAATCGTTGATGAATTTACAGGGCGTATCATGAATGGTCGTCGTTATTCTGATGGTTTACATCAGGCTATCGAAGCAAAAGAGGGTGTAGAGGTAAAGCAGGAGAGTCAGACGCTTGCTACAATTACGTATCAGAATTTCTTCAACAAATATGACCGTAAATCAGGTATGACAGGTACAGCTATGACGGAAGCAAAAGAGTTCCGTAATATTTATGATATGAAAGTTATTTCGATACCAACAAACAAACCTGTGATTCGTAAAGATATGGCTGATGTGGTGTACTTAACGAAAAAGGCAAAATATCGTGCAATTGTAGATGCTATTAAAGCTTCACATGTAACCGGACAGCCTATTTTGGTTGGTACTGTTAGTATTGAAGTATCTGAGTTGTTAAGTGATATGTTGAAAAGTGAAGGTATTCCTCATGAGGTATTGAATGCAAAGCAGAATGAACGTGAAGCTGAAATTGTATCATTGGCTGGACAGTTTAATGCAGTTACGATTGCAACAAATATGGCTGGACGTGGTACTGATATCAAGTTAGATGAAAAAGCCCGTGAAGCAGGTGGACTGTTTGTAATTGGTACGGAACGTCATGAGTCTCGTCGTATCGACAATCAGTTACGTGGACGTTCTGGTCGTCAGGGTGACCCCGGCAAATCAATCTTTTATATTTCTTTGGAAGATGATGTTATGCGTTTGTTCGGTGGTGAACGTACACTTCGTATGTTCAAGAGTATGGGTCTTGATGAAAATGCAGTATTGACACATAAGTCCTTGAGTAAAGCAATTGAAAACGCTCAGAAGAAAATTGAGGGTAATAATTATGGTATCAGAAAGAATCTGCTTGATTTTGATGAGGTTAATAATCAGCAGCGAGATGCTATTTACGCAAAGCGTGATATGCTTTTGAGTACAGATGATGTTCATGCTGATGTGTTACGTATCATTCGCGATGTAATGGCTGATTTGGTTGATGAGTATTGCGTTGGCAAAACGGCATTTGATTGGGATTTGGATGGTCTTGAATTTGAAATGAAAGATTTGACAAAGCTTGATTTTATGGTCGATGTGAAAGCCAGATTAAAGGTAGAAGATGTTGAAAAGCAGATGACAGATTGGATTTTGGCACGGTTTGCTGAGAAACAGGAAGAAAATTCTGATGAAGAAAATGCTCGTATTGAACATATTGCCATGTTACGTTCTATTGATACAAAATGGACTCAGGAGCTGACAGAATTAGAGCAGGCTCGTCAGGGTATCGGTTTGATGGGTTATGGTCAGAAAGACCCTGTTGTAGAGTATAAACTGCAGGCATATGAATTGTATGAAATTATGATTAAGGAAATTCATAAGTGGACTGTACGTATGCTGTTTAGAGCAAAAGTTATCAGACCTGTTATGGTTGACGATGTATTAGAAGATGTACAGACAATTCCTGATACGGATGTTGTTGACCCATCTTTGTCAGATGATATCTCTGCTGTATTAGATAATATGTCTGAAAACGCAGAAAACTGCTGATAAAAGGCTTGTTTTTACGTTGTATTATAAGATTTCATATGATATAATCAATATATGATATAGCGATTATAGCGTATTAAATCTAATGAAAGGATGGAGTTTCTTATGGCATATAGTTATAGTTATTCAAGTGATATGAGTAATGCTGCGACAGGCGGTTTGTTTGCTGCACTTGGCAGTATGTGGATTGTTACAATGATTGTTGCTGTTGTATCAATCGTTGCAATGTGGAAACTGTTCACAAAAGCAGGGAGACCGGGCTGGGCTGCTCTTATTCCGTTTTACAATACATACACGTTGTTTGATATTGTATATCCGGGTCATGGTATTAAGTTCTTGTTGTTGCTGATACCACTTGTCAACATTTACATTGGCATTAAATGCTATATTGATTTGGCAAAAGCGTTTGGTAAATCAGGTGCATATGCACTTGGATTGATTTTCTTAAATCCAATCTTTATAAAAAATCAGTCAGAAAACCCATCGGCTTTAGACGA
>UMJR01003499.1_pt1 | contig 14029 bp, 20 predicted proteins | sample 1966121 | NCBI WGS metagenome assembly UMJR01 (sample SAMEA4836155, study PRJEB28245) | human gut metagenome | biome: gut microbiome; material: fecal sample | place: Denmark | collected 2008
CGGGCCGGTGTGCCTCGCCGAAGCTCATTCGTAACGGTGGACGGGGCGCAGCCTATCTGTCTGGCGATGGCGCGTGGGCCGAGGCCTTGCTTCTTGAGGACTTTGATGGCTCCTCGGTCTTCCATGCGAAGATGCTGTCCCTTCTTGCGTTCTGCGGATTCTGTGATACAATGATGGCAGTCCATAGTGTTTGCCCTCCCTCTGTAGAAGTTGTGTGGTAACTTCATTCTACCACGGGGAGAAAAATCACTATGGATTTTTTACTCAAGTGTCCAACTTGATTTTACAATCAACCTTCATTTTCATATTCATTTCTCATGGCATATTCCTCCTGCGTGTGGCCCTCCTCTGAGGGTAAAGAGAAAAAATATCCCCGTCCCGATCATAGCTTCACCGCCCAGGTATAGCCGATGCCGTACACAGTTTTCAGATATTCCGGTTTGGAGGGATCGGTTTCCAGCTTGCTCCGCAGCCGCTTTACCGTGACGGACAGGGCGTTTTCCTCCACAAATTCCGCGCCATCCGTCCATACGCGGTCCACCAGTGTGGCCCGGGGCACAGCATGTCCCCGGTTCTCCACCAGCACCCGCAGCAGCTTCTGCTCAGTTTTGGAGAGCTCCACGAACCTGCCGTCCCGGCGAAAGTCCATCCGTTCAAAGTCAAAGGTAAAGGGCCCCACGGATAGGGGAGGGGAGACCTTAGGGGAACTTCGACGAAGCTGGGCGTTCACCCTGGCCCGCAGTACCGCCAGAGAGAAGGGCTTGGTGATATAGTCGTCCGCTCCGGCCTCCAGACCGGTGACCTCATCCAGCTCCAGATCGTTGGCGGTGAGCAGAATCACCGGAGTGACGTCGCCCTCCGAGCGCACCTGACGCAGCAGATCCAAGCCACTGCCGTCGGGGAGATTCACATCCAGAATCAGCAGGTCAAACCGTTCGTTTAATAGCGTTTCCCTGGCCTTGCCCAGAGTGGAGCGGCAGGTGACGGATGTCTCCGACCCTGTCAGAGCCATGGCGATTCCCCGGCCCAGGGTCTCATCGTCCTCCAAAAGAAAAATCTGTTTCATGTTTGGTCCTCATCGTTTGTTGTTCCCGTTCAGAGTAAGAGAGTTTTGTGATTTTCCATTATATCACAAGTTCCGACTTTGGAATATGGGAATCGGTTGCCGGCTATGAAGAGCTATGCTATGATAGGGGTTACTTACCGCGGCCAACCGAACCGGATTTGACGAACAGAATGGAGAACAGCATGAAAGAAGTAGATCCAAAAAGCACCTCCCGGGCGCTGGCTTTTGAACTCTGGATGAAGGCTCCCATGCCAATGGTCACCCTGATGAAGACGCTGGACGTAACGCCGCTCGTGCGTATGAGCCGGAAACGGGGCTATAAATTCAATATGCTCCTGTGCTGGTGCATTGGGAAGGCGGCGGCCCGGACAGAGGACTTCTACCTGCTTCCGGTGGGGGAGAAGCTCATTCAGTACGACCGGCTGGCCATCAATACGGTGGTGACCACCCGGGACGGTGGTATCGCCACCTGTGACATTCCCGTTTCCACTGATTTAGAGCAGTTTCATCAGGATTACCTAAAACTTACCACACAGGTCCACGAGAGCGGGGAGAGCTATGGAGCGGGCGAGGACTACATGGTCATCGGCACCTCCGCCCTGGCGGGGTACGAGATCGACGGCGCAGTGAACATCCATGCCGGGTGCTACAACAATCCATTCCTCATCTGGGGCAAGTACCGGAAAAAGTGGCTGCGGGCCCCCCTGCCGGTGTCCTTCCAGTTCCACCACACCCAACTGGACGGCATCCCGGCGGCGGAATTTTTGGAGCGACTGCAGCGGGAAATCCAAAAACTTTGAAAATTTCTCTTGACTTTGACGCTCCGTCAACTGCTACCCTGTTCCCAAGGAGGGATGCTTATGGAGTATTCCATTCAGGAACTGTCGCGCCTGTCCGGGGTGACCACCCGCACCCTGCGCTGGTACGACCAGATTGGCCTGCTGAAGCCCAGCCGGGTGGCGGAGAGCGGCTACCGCTACTACGGCGAGGCGGAGGTAGACCGGCTGCAGGACATTCTCTATTACCGGGCCCTCGGGGTGGAGCTGGCCCGGATCAAGGAATGTCTGGACGATCCCTCCTTTGACCGTCTGGCCGCCCTGCGAAACCACCTGGCTGCTTTGGAGGCGGAGCGGGAGCGGCTGAAACAGCTCATCCGATCGGTGCAAGACACCATCGGAGCGGAAGAAAGGAACGAGATCATGAGCGACGAGCAGAAATTTGAGGCATTCAAGCAGCGGGCGGTGGCCCACAATGAGGAAGTTTACGGAGCGGAGATCCGCGCCAAATACGGCGACCAGGAGGTGGAGGAGGCCAACGCCGCAGTGATGAACCTGACTCAGGCGCAGTACCAGGAGTGGACGGACCTGGGCCGGGAGATCCAGGAGCAGCTGGAAGCCGCTGTCCGGGCGGGGCTGTCCCCGGAGAGTGAGGAGGGCAAGGAGATCACCGCCCTCCACCGCCGGTGGCTCACTATCACTGGAAATCAGTACGACCCGGCCAGACACCGGGGGATCGCCGAACTCTATGTGATGGACGAGCGGTTCACCGTCTACTATGACAAACGCCTGCCCGGCTGTGCCCGCTTCCTGCGGGACGCCGTGGCTCATTGGGCGAAATAAGGATGAAACAGGCCCCCGGCTTTTCGCCCGGGGGCCTCTCTTACTCCGCCGCTATGTCCCGTTTTTTGAGATACCGCAGAGAAAGCAGCGCAAATAGAACAAGATAAGGCAGTACAGAGAGTGCGAAAGGCAACAAATCCAGCTCCATCTGAGGATTGTTGGCCCGCATCCCGATGCACAGAAGGGAGTAGGGAAAGGCGTACCCAAAGCCTTGGGCGGTGAAAAGAAGCCCCACGATGCCCCCTGCCAGACCGAAGGCCACCGGCGGGGCAAAGGCCCGGATCACCATGCTGAAAAAGAGCTGCACCGCGCAGACGGAAATCCCCCCCAGGGCCCCGCAGAGGAGCCACCCGGGCAGTTCCGGTGGCACAGGGGCAGAGATGCCCACGATTTTCCCGCTGATGACGAACAGCGTCCCAATCCAGGCTTGGGAGAGCAGGGAGAGAACGGAGGCCCAGACCAGTTTGGCGAGGTACAGATCCTCCACTGGCACCGGCGCGGTGAGAAAGCTGTTCCAATTGTGATCCGTGTGCTCCAGCCGCCACTGCCAGGCGCAGAACACCCCCAGCAATGCCGGAAGAAAGAACATGGAGGAGAACAGCGTGTGCTGGCTCCACAGGCTGTACCAGGCGTCATCCAGCACCTCTATGTTCCCCAGGTAATTCCCCGTTCCCAGAATAGCGGGAAAAATGGGCAGCAGCACAAAGGCCAGCCACACTGGGGAACGGCGGCACTTCTGCAGTTCCGCCTTCAGGCAACGAAGCAGCATATCTCACACCTCCTTTCGGACGAACAGCGTCCGGCCGACAGCCAGAAATACAGCCGCCCAGAGAAACAGCAGGATGAGATCCGTGCCTTCCGGCCACCGCCAGGAAAAGGCGGTGATCCGGGTGGCAGGGTCCCAGTCCATATCCACCAAGGCCAGGAGGCCGTAGTACCCCCAGGGTACGCACCGAATGAGAGCCGGCGGGAAGAGCATGGAGAGAATGCCAAGGAAACTCCCGGCGATGCCGCACACTAAGGCGGCGGCCTGATTTGTAAAGCGCAGGGACAGCCCCTGCTGGAGGGCGTAGACCATCATACTGACCGCCCAAGTGATCAGGGTAAACAGGCCAAACCTGCCCCAGGGAATGACCCCTTGAAAGCCCTGATACATCCCTACTGCCAGAAACAGCGCTGAGCGGATAATCAGCAGTACGGCCAGCACCAGGGCGCCCCAACTGAGTTTTGCGGTGTAGAGCTGCCCCGGCGCCGCCATGGTCTCCAGCAGTTTCCAGGTGCTGCCCTTATGCTCCAACTCACAATTGCGGCTGGCCAGAGTGGCCACACTGATGGGCAGGATGATGGCATCCACCATGGATAAATTGTAGAGCAGAAGCATCCAGCCCCATTTCAGGTCCTCGGCATCCTGCCGGGTAAAGAAGGCGCCTATCCAGATCAGTTCCACGGCCAGTACGGCGGCGCAGACCAGAAGGATCTTCCGGCGGCGGCACTTGAAAAACTCCAGTTTCAGCAGTTTCACAGGCTCGCCGCCTTTCCCGTCAGTTCCAGGAAGATGTCCTCCAGGCTCTTCTGCCGCTCCTCCAGGCGGATGACGCCCAAGCAGCGCTCTGCCAGCAACCGGGTGAGCTGGGCTGCCAGTTCGTCGGTGAGGATAGGTAGAATGAGGTATCCTTCTTCCTCCCGGCAGGACACGGACTTTTCCTGAAGAATAGCCTGGGCCACGGGGTTGTTGGTGGTCCGCAGGGCCAGATGGTGGCGGCTGCGGCCATGAAGGGCCTCCAGAGTGTCCTGAAACACCAATTCCCCCTCCCGGATGATGGCCACATGGTCGGCCATCTGGTCGATCTCGCTCAAAAGGTGGCTGGACACCACCACCGTCATGCCGAACCGGCCCGGCAGTTCACAGATCAGCTCCCGCATCTCCTGGATGCCCGCCGGGTCCAGACCATTGGTGGGCTCGTCCAGAATCAGCAGTTTGGGGTAGCCCAGCAGGGCCGCCGCCAGGCCCAGCCGCTGCTTCATGCCCAGGGAGTAGTGGGCCACCTTCTTGCCGCGCTGGCCATCCAGCCGGACGATCTGCAGCACCTCCCGGATATTTCGCTCCGGCACGCCCCTGAGAGTCTGGACGATCCGCAGGTTTTCCTCCCCGGTGAGATGGCCGTAGTAACTGGGACTTTCGATGAGGCTTCCCACCTGCCGGAGAATCGAGAGACGGTTGGCGCCGTCCATCTTCTTTCCCAGCACCTGGATGTTTCCCGCCGTGGGGCGAACCAACCCCAAAATCATTTTCAGAGTGGTGGATTTCCCTGCTCCGTTTGGGCCGAGGAAACCGTAGACGCTGCCTTCGGGTACATTTAGGTCCAGGTGGGCCACCCGCAGGGCATTTCCATACTGCTTGCACAGGTCATGTGTCTCAATGATATTCATGGCAAGACCTCCTTACGCTCCAAAGGATAGCGCTCCTGCCTTACACCCCGATGAAGCCCACCTTACGTTTACCTTACTTTCTCGCCCGAGACTGGACGGAGAGGAAAGTGGGGGTATAATGGTGACAGACGAGACAAAGGAGGCCCGTAGTATGGCCTATCGCATTTTGATTGTGGACGATGAGAACGCCCTGCAGAATATGGTCAAAGAGATTCTCACCCAGTCGGGTTATGAAACTGTGTCTGCCCTTACCTGCGCCCAGGCGCTGAAGCGGTTTCATGATGCCTCTCCCGATGGAGTACTGCTGGATGTGAACCTGCCCGACGGCGACGGCTTTACCCTCTTCGGGAAACTCCGGGAGGTCCGGGATGTGCCGGTGCTGTTCCTCTCCGCACGGGACGAGGACGCCGACCGGCTCTGGGGACTTGGCCTGGGGGCGGACGACTACATCACGAAGCCCTTTCTTCCTCAGGAACTGCTGCTCCGGCTGCGCTCGGTGCTCCGGCGGGTCTACCGAGAAACACCGGACACTTGCCGTCTGGGGGATGTAGAGATCGACTGGGGCAAAAGTTCTATTCGCCGGAATGGAGAGGAAATTGCTCTTACTGCCAAAGAATTCTCACTGCTGAAGAAGCTGTGGGAGGCCCGGGGCAACATTGTCACCATCGATGCCCTGTGCGCCGCCCTGTGGGACGGCCCCCTGGTAGGCTATGAGAACACCCTTATGGTTCACATCCGCCGCCTGCGGGAAAAGATCGAGGCGGCCCCCTCCCACCCGAACTATTTGCTGACGGTGCGGGGCCTGGGCTACCGCCTCAAACGGGAGGGAGAGCTGTGAAGCTGCGCAGTGTTTGGAAGGGAGCCGTGATGGTGACTGTGTCGGCGCTGCTCATTGCTGTCGTCACCGTACTGGGACTGCTGGCGTTTGTCTGGTACAACTCCGACGGCGGCCGGGACTGGAGCGCTCCGCTGTGGGAGATCTCCGACACACTGATCTGGGACGGGACAGCCTATCAATTCACCGGAGAAGAACTGCTGGAGGATCGCTGGGCCATGCTGATCAGTGAGGAGGGACAGGTCGTCTGGTCCTTCCGCAAACCCGCTGATCTGCCGGAGCAGTATTCCCTGACCGATGTGGCCTCCTTTACCCGGTGGTACTTGAACGACTATCCGGTGCAGTGCCGCATCCGGGACGATGGCCTGCTGGTGGTGGGTGCTCCCAAGGGGAGCGTATGGAAACACGATATCGCCATGAGCGTCGATACCCTGCTGCAGACTCCCTTCTGGGCTGCAGGCCTTTTCCTGCTGGCCCTGGGGGGCGTACTGGGCTTTGCCTATCTGATCGTTGGCCGCTGGTTCCGTCAGGCCCAGCAGGTGCGGGACGCCGCCCGATCAAACTGGATCAACGGCGTCTCCCACGACATCCGTACGCCTCTGTCTGTGGTCATGGGTTATGCTGCCCAGTTGGAGGAGGCGCCGGAACTGACTCCTGGGCATAAGCGACAGGCCTCCGCCATCCGGGCTCAGAGCCAGGTCATCCGGGATTTGGTGAACGACCTGAACCTGACCATGCGTCTGGATTGTGAGATGCAGCCCTTGCGGAAGGAGACGCTCCAACCTGCGTCCTTTCTGCGGCAGACGGCAGTGGATTTCCTTAATGGCGGTATGGCCTCCGGTTTTGATTTTGAGATGGAGCTGCCGGAAACGCCATTGCCTGAGATGGAAGCGGATCCCTTTCTGCTGCGGAGGGCGGTAAATAATCTGCTTACCAACTGTGTGCGGCACAATGCTCTGGGCTGCTCTGTCCGTATGGGAGCCAGAGCGGAGAGCCGGGAGCTCATTCTGTGGGTGGAAGGCGGAGCCGTGGAAGAAACAACGCCGCCGGATTTCTCTGCGCCACTGGAGCCGGACGGCGGGGCCGCTCATGGAACGGGTTTGAAACTGGTGGCCCAGATTGCCGCTGCCCATGGAGGAAAAGTAAAATGCTTTGGCGGTACGCCCTACCGGTGCGAACTTTGGCTGCCGGTCAAGGAATAAATTCGCGTTATAAAACAGGAAAAGCACATCCCGCAGGTGGCTTTTTTGCCATCCTGCTGATGTGCTGTTCTTTCTTATTGCTCGTAATGGTTTCTGGGCCGCGCACAGGACTCGATGATATCGGCAATCATCTCCACCTCGTCCGCGCAGTCCTGCCGCAGCCACTCTTTGACAATTGCGATGATACCCTCCACATAGTAGGCCATGTAGTAGGGACGATGGGAGGCGGGGATGTCAAACCGCTCCAGAATAGGGCCGAGAATACGCTGCTTTAGTTCCCCATATCGTGTATGAGCCTGTGCATGCTGCCTGGGTTCCGGAAGGCTGCCCGATAGACTTTTTTGTTGTCGCGGATAAAGCGGAGATAGGGGAGAAGATATTCCCGGGTGACCAGTACCAGATCTTCTCGCTCACGGCTGCCCATATTTCCAAGGACTTCCTCTTCTTGCTGGGGAAAGTAGGAGAGAAAGCGCTGGTTGATCATCTCCAAGGCTTCATTCACCAGGTCAGAGATCGTTTCGTAGTGCAGGTAGAAGGTGGACCGGTTTACGCCGGCCTGGCGGCAGATCTCTTTCACCGTGATATATTCCAGGTCCTTTTCCTCCAGCAGAGCCAGGAGGGCCTCGTCCATCCGCAGGGCGGTATTAAAATATTTACTTTCAGACTTGTTCATTTGCCGCCCTCCTCACGGGTTACTCCGCCGATTCGCTGATTTCCCGGGCCAACTGCATGATTTCAAAGGCGTACTTTTCCTTGCCGGTGCGGAGAAGCTTTTTGTAGACAGGGTAGTTCAGGCCTACACCGACAATGCCCAGAATGCCCAAAAGAATCCCGCCGCCTGTCATCAAAAGACTGCCATCTCCAATCACCTGCATGGAAAGGCACATTCCCAGCCCAAGGACCAGCGCCATCCCGATGCCAAATCCATAGGCAAAGAGAGTTGCCGAGCGCTTTGCCTTCCAATCCAGTTTTCTCAGAGCAACGACCTTGGAGGTGTCCTTGGGGGCATATTCGTTGGCGATGGCTTCCGCAAAAATTTTATCTGTGTTCATAGATGTTCTCCTCTCATAAGTTCATTCTCTGCAGCTGCTGATATGATCATAGAGGATGGAACAAGAAAAGAGAACGACACGGTTTGGATTTCATGATGATTTCAGAAGTTGCGTCGTTATAAAAGAGCCGCAATCTGATACTCATTGTATCAAAATTGCGGCTCTTATCATAGTCTAATTACATAAATACGCTTCTCTTTATTTCTTTTCCACCGGGATCCAGATCTCGCAGTAGTAATCCTGATCCTGGGTGCCGTTCTCAAACTTGCTGGCGTCGCTGTAAAGCTCCACATTGATGCCCGCGGCAATCTTGTAATCAGTGTTCGTAGGCAGCCACTGGGAGAAAATCTGCTGGTTCAGTCCCTGGAGAGCCTGAGGCATACGGCCGGTACAGGGAAACACCGCCCAGGTGTGGGCCGGGATGGTGCAGGTGATGAAACCGTCAGGAACTTCCTTGGTGGGATCGTAGTTGTCGGCGATGAGATATTCAAACTCGTTGCCGCCCATGCTCTCGTCTAGGTTGATGCCGTACATGCCGCACACCACCTTGCCGCCGCCTGTGCCGAAATGCTCCGCCCAGAACTTGGGAACCTGTGCGGCAGCGTCTTCATACTTGAAAGTCTTTGCCCGACAGAGCACCGTAAACGGCTCTTTTTTCATGATCTTGCAATCCATATTTTGACCACCTTCCAATGTCACTTTGATCCGAAGCGGAGCAAAGGAACGGACCGCGCCTCCGCTTTTTCGCAGTGCGGCAGGTGTGAGGCCATGGAATCGGGTAAAGGCTTTGGTGAAGCTGTCCGGCGAGTCGTAGCCGAACTCCAGCGCAATATCGATGATTTTCCGGTCCGTCGTGAGGACCTCCAGCCCGGCGGCGGAGAGCCGGCGCTGGCGGATGTAGTCGCCCACCGTCATACCGCAAAGCATGGCAAAGCCCTTCTGAAAGTAAAAGGGAGACAGGGCCGCCTGCTGTGCAATCTCCCGGATGGTCAGCTCCTCCCGGAGATGTTCTTCGATATACTGGATTGCCTGATGAATGCTTGTTACCCAATTCATAGGTCACACCGTCCTTCTGAAACCAGCATACCGGAGATCTGTACCCTCTGCCCGATTTTCCGTGCTCATATTTGTCCGGTGGCTTTTAAGAATCGCGGAGTTCAAATATTTATACTTTTTTCCGCGTCATAAAAATACCGACAAGTGCCGCGAGCAGCACAATGGGAGCCAGCCTGACAAACAGCCATTCAAATGCATGAAAAACCGTGCCGACAACGGCGGTTTCTGGGTCACGAAAGTCCCAACCCAAGTAAGGACTATTGATTACGACCAAAGCCGCTGAAACGACCACGATAACCGCACATAGTGCGATCAGCGACCAATGAAGGAATGCTTTTCGCATTGCCGTTCTTCGTGCAAACTGTAAATTGATGATCTCCAGTTTTTCAGAGAGTACCTTGACTGTATCCGCCTCCACCTCTGCCACGTTCTCTCCTAACAGCGTGCTCACAGGTGTCTCCAGGGCTTCCGACAGGGCGATGAGCAGATCCGAATCTGGGACAGACAGTCCCTGCTCCCATTTGGAGACCGTTTGCCGCACCACATTCAGTTTTACGGCAAGCTCCTGTTGGGAAAGCCCTTTTGATTTCCGGATTGTTTTTATATTTTCGCTTAACATGAGGGATAACTCCTTTCACTCAGGTGTTACCGCCATTGTAGGGAGAATGGCCCGTTGCCGCAAGCAACGCAGATTAACACGGCCTATTTCAGTAATTCCTTCCGTAAATCGTCCAGATACAGCTTCTGCTGTCGCTTTAGATAGCCGGGGACAAAGGGATGCATCCACCAGCGCTTGGCATTGACGGTCTCCGTGCAGGTCAGCTGGGTGCCGCCCTCGACCGCTTTGAAAATTCCTTCCCAGGAGCCGGACATGTTGCCGTTCTCCATGGTAAAGGCCCAGAAGTGGGGCGACTCACAGGCTGTGACGGTAAATTTCGTGGCATAGCCGCTTTTGGTGTGCTCCACAAAGTGAGTTTCATCCAAAACTTCCACCCGGGCCAAATCACTGCGCCAAGCGGTATGGGTAAGGTCGGTCACGGTCTGCCATACCCGTTCCAGCGGGCAGGGGAACTGGACGGTTACCTTGGAGGTCGCCATGGGATCACTCCTTCTTTGGCTTTTTGTTTAGTTTCAGGCTGATGCCCCAGCGGTCCGCCGTATCCTGAAGCAGTCTCACGGCAGCGAGGGCACGACTCTTAATCGGCTGTTCGCCCAGCTCCGGCTGGCTGGCCAGAGCAGCTATCACGGAGCGCAGATCCTCCAGGGGCAGGAGATACACCGCCGTGTTGAAAAAGGTCTTGCGGCGTCCATCGTTGTAATGGGCCAGAAGTTTTTCTAATATCGCTCGTTTTTCCTCCAATTGGGCAAGGTAAGCCTCCAGACCCAGTCCTTGGGTCAGAGTAATATCCTTCTGCCGGTTCCGGTGGGGGACAAAGGAATCTCCCTCGTCGAAGCCCTCGTAGTGGGGGCAGGGGTACTCCGGGCACTGCCAGCAAAACGGAATGCCGCCGTGCTCCAGAGAACAGCGGGCTATCGTGCAGCTCTGGTTGCCTGCTCCGCCGCCGCAGCCGGGGCAGTAGCCGCCCAGATGCATGGAGCACAGGGCACAGTTGAGACCACACAGGGAGAAGCGGGTTTCTGTACGGGTAAAGCCTTTCATGGTATTCCCTCCATATCAGCATGATTGGTGATGTCCCGCAACATTAGATATTCTGTGTCTTTTTCTTCTAAAATTCGAAATCCTGCTCGCTCGTACAGATGTAGAGCTGGATTCTCTTTCTGAACGGAGAGGGATGTCCGAAGCACCCCATTCTCCTGTAGCAAAAGCAAAAGGGCATTCAGCAGTTGGGTCCCAATACCCAGCCCGCGGTATTCAGGCAGCAACGAGATAGCCAGGGATGGCGTATTGTTGTCGATGTGACCGTAGTCCCCCATGATACGGCTCCATGCCGCACCCACCACTTTTTCCTCTGTCTCAGCTACCAGACAGTGGTCACCAGGCTGTGTGCCGAAGCCTGTAACATAGACCTGTAGCTCCGGCAGATCTACCACTGACCGGGGCGGCGGCTCAGCGCCCTCCGGGAGATAGATTGCTTGGTAGAGAAATTCCCGCAGAAGGCCGTACTCCTCCGGGCGTATTTTGCGAATAACCGTGTCAATCCGTTTCATAACAGTACCCTCCTGATTGGGTGCCGAATGACGGTTTTCAGCCGCTCCGGTTTGCACCGCCGCACATCGCTTAAATAAATCTCGTGGTGGAACCGACTTGCCCCAAAATCTGCCTCGTAACCCTGGGCCTTGGCGTATTCCTTCATGGCGATCACCGTGGCGGGCTCGTCGTCGTAGGGGCCGATGTGCATGCACTGGACGCACAGCCCTTCCTCCCAAGGAAAGAACTCTACCTTGGAGAAGTCCTGCTGTTTCTTTTCTGTGGCCTCTCGGATGGCCCAGTCAAAGACCTCTTTTGTCACAAACTTCGGCAGGCGGATGAGGGAGATCCACTGGAAATCTTTCTTACGGGTATAGTCCACCCCATGAACGCCCTCCTGCCACCACAAGCCTTCCAGAGGCGGCACCACATAGTCAAAGTAGCCCTCCAGCTGGTGTTTGCCCAGCTTGCTCATTTTAATGGTGAAAGCCACGGCGTAGAGCATCCCCAGAGCCTGCTTGTAAGCACCATTCTCATTATTGGGATCGCCATGGCCCCGTACAGCCAGAAAATTCATGGCAGGCACGGTGACGATGCCCGGCGTTTTGGGCGGCAGATAGAATTCCTTATACTCTTTCTTGTAGTCAAAAGCCATGGTCATTTCCTCCCCGTCTTTTGTGGCTTACTTTTCAACGCCTCGCAGGTTATGCGGGTCAGCTCTGTCATAAGCTTCCGGTTCTCTACATCTTCCACCAGAAAGGAGTCCTTGGCCCCCTCGTAGGGCGGAGCCTTGGGCAGGTCAGGGAACGCCACTTCACCTTGCGGGGTGACCTTTATAAAAAACTGATCGTCACAGATGACGGCAAAGAACACATCGTTGCAGTAGAGGCCATATTCGCCGAACATCTTCCGGCTGCGGATGGCGCCAGCCTCCCGCAGCTGCTCGGCCACATAGTCTACGAAGTTCGGATGAGACGCCATGTCAATCCCTCCTGTAACGATTGGCCAGAGATTTGCTCAAATCCACAAGTTGTTCCCGTAATTCCTGTGGTTCCAGCAGCTCCGCTTTATCCCCAAAGGTCAAAACCCAACTGAGCACGCTGTCCGCATCGGGAAAACCTCCGGTAAAACGCAGCTTGCCGTCCGGCTCTACGGTAAATCGGTCCGCGCCGTACTCCTCCACCAGACGCCAGCGGCAGGTGGAGTCAAAAAGAACAGTGACCTGATATTTTATCGGAAAGACCTGTTCCGGCTCCAGATTGGGCAGCGGTGCGCAGCGAGGGACAAAGGGCTCGCCGGTGGAGAGCTCCGTCATGCGGTTAAGTTTAAAAAGGCGGTAATCCTTTCGTATCCGGCACCAGCCCCACACATACCAAGTGGACCAGTGGAATACCAGGTAGCAGGGCTCGACGGTGCGCACGGACTCCTCCTTAGGGGAGAAGTAGGTAAAGCGGATGGTGTGGTGCTGCTCGATGGCTCCCTGGATGAGCTCAATTTTCGGCGGCAGGCTGGTTTTGTACCAGGAGGAGAGGTCAATGAGCATGTGGGCGCCGCCGGGTACCAGTCCGCCTGTCCCGGCGGACAGCTTCTCCATCAGTTGGGTATAACGTCGGGTGCCGCTGACGCTGTCCAGGCTGCGCAGTCCTGCCAGGATGGCCTGCATCTCTGGATCGGTGAGTACCGTGCGGTCCACCCGGTAGCCCTCCATGATGGAGATACCGCCGCCCGCTCCTTGAGCGGTAGAGATGGGAATGCCCGCCCGGCACAGAGACTCAATGTCCCGCTGGATGGTCCGGCGAGATACCTCGAACTGCTCCGCCAGCTCCGGGGCGGTGACTTTTTCTCTTTGAAGCAGGATGGACAAAATGCCGATGAGCCGCTCCATCTTCATGGAAGCCACCGCCTTTCTGATTTCTGCCTGTATTATAGCACAGGAACCGGACAACAGTCTGTCATGTTTCTTTTGCCTTGTTCTTTTCATCACTCTTGGGTACAATAAGGGCAACGGAGGAAATGGTTATGGGACAGGTTGTGTTATATCTCGCCATCAGTGTGGATGGATATCTTGCGGACGAACAGGGCGGCGTGGCTTGGCTGTCAGGCGACGGCAGTGAGCCGGATGCCCCTGGCAGTTACCCGGCGTTTTTGAATACGGTGGACGCTATTGTCATGGGCTGGACCACTTATCACCAACTGATCACGGAACTTTCCCCGAACAGCTGGCCCTATGAAGGACGGCCCTGTTATGTGGTGACCCACCGGCAGGAAGAAGATCAGGAGCACATTTCTTTCTGGAATGGAGAATTGACTGCCCTGGTGGACAAGCTGAAAGGGTCACATGAGGGCAATATCTGGATCTGCGGAGGCGCGTCTGTGGCTGGGCAGCTGTTGAAAGAGGGGTGCATAGATAAACTGTGGCTGTCCATCATCCCCACAGTACTGGGTAAGGGCGTGAGGCTGTTTCCGGAGCTTCCTCGGGAACTGCCGCTGAAACTGGTAGGGACGGAGCATTGGAACGGAATCGTGGATCTGGTGTATGAAAAGCGGTGAGTGCAGGTATGGAGATCAAGAAAATCGAAACGCAAATTGCAATAACAAGTTGGACACGCCGTGGTAGACA
>UMJR01033902.1_pt1 | contig 14029 bp, 9 predicted proteins | sample 1966121 | NCBI WGS metagenome assembly UMJR01 (sample SAMEA4836155, study PRJEB28245) | human gut metagenome | biome: gut microbiome; material: fecal sample | place: Denmark | collected 2008
AATTTGAATAACGAGCTCAAGGAGCTTTTCATAAAGGAGCAGGAGGAGATTGAAAAAATCCTTGCAGCGCTCAGCGACAAGGTTGCCATGAATGCAGCTGCTTTGGAGCAGGACTATGAGATTCTTTCAGAGCTTGACTTCATTTTTGCAAAGGCAAATCTGGCTAAATCATATAACGGTGTGGCACCGGAGTTCAACACCGAGGGGCATATCAATATCAGAAAGGGCCGTCATCCTCTTTTGGACGCTAAAAAGGTGGTCCCTATAGATGTACGGCTCGGCGAGGACTATAAGCAGCTCATCATCACCGGACCAAACACCGGCGGTAAAACGGTTTCACTAAAGACTGTCGGACTTTTGACTCTCATGGGTCAGGCAGGTCTTCACATTCCTGCGGCTGACAGGTCAAAGCTCGCCATCTTTGAGGACGTCTTTGCGGATATAGGCGATGAGCAGAGTATTGAGCAAAGTCTCAGTACCTTCTCGTCTCACATGACCAATATCGTAAAAATTCTTGAAAAAGCTGACGACAGAAGCCTTTGCCTGTTCGATGAGCTCTGCTCGGGAACCGACCCGACAGAGGGTGCGGCACTTGCCATCTCAATTTTAAACAGACTGCACCAGTATGGTGCCATCACCATGGCCACCACACACTACAGTGAGCTGAAGGTGTATGCACTTTCCACAGACGGTGTGGAAAATGCCTGCTGTGAGTTCAATGTGGAGACTTTAAGCCCTACCTACCGCCTGTTAATCGGTATTCCGGGAAAGAGTAACGCATTTGCAATCTCATCAAAGCTTGGTCTGGACGAAAGCATCATCGAGGATGCAAAAAGCAGGATTAATGATAACGACCTTGATTTTGAGGATCTGATTGCAAGCCTCGAGTCACAGCGACAAACCATCGAAAAGGAACAGCTTGAAATCAACAGCTACAAGGCCGAGATTGAAAAGCTCAAGAAACAGCTCGAAGAGAAAAATGAGCGCATAGACAAGAGCAAAGACAAGATTTTACGTGAGGCAAATGAGGAAGCCTACAAGATACTACAGGATGCAAAGGAGCTCGCCGACAAAACCATCCGCAATTTCAACAAATACGGACAGGGGCAGGCTCCTATGAGCCAGATGGAAAAGGAGCGCTCTGCCCTTCGTGACAAGATGAATGACAAGGAAAAGAAGCTGTCAGACATCAAGAAAAACACTGCCAAGGCAAATCACAAGGCGCCTAAGAAGCTGCGCATCGGTGATTCTGTGCTTGTGCTCTCCCTCAATCTGAAGGGAACTGTCCACACTCTGCCAAACGCCAAGGGCGATTTGTATGTGCAGATGGGTATACTGCGCTCGCTGGTTAACATTAATGACCTCGTGCTCTTAAACGACGATGTATCTCCTGCCAAGAAGTACGGCGGCAGCGGAAGCAAGATAAAGATGAGCAAATCGCTGTCAGTTTCATCAGAAATCAACCTGATAGGAAAGACTACGGATGAGGCACTTGCTCTCTTAGATAAATACTTGGACGACGCATATATCGCTCATCTTACATCTGTGCGCATTGTCCACGGAAAAGGCACCGGTGCACTGCGAAAGGCTGTGCATGGACTCCTTAAGAGGACAAAAACTATTGCGGAATACCATCTCGGTGAGTTTGGTGAGGGCGATGCCGGAGTAACCATCGCAACCTTTAAATAACGACAATGTACTTTTACGGAATATAAATAAATTTTAAGAAGGAGATTAGAAATGGCTGTTAAACAGAAAATACTGATAGTAGACGACGACAACAATATAGCAGAGCTTATATCTCTATATCTGACCAAGGAATGCTATGACACCAAAATCGTAAATGACGGTGAGCAGGCTCTTATCGCGTTCGAGCACTACAAGCCAAACATGCTTCTTTTGGACCTCATGCTTCCGGGCATAGACGGCTATCAGGTATGCCGTGAGATACGTGCAAAGTCCGATGTGCCGATTATCATGCTCTCCGCAAAGGGCGAGGTATTTGACAAGGTTTTAGGCCTGGAGCTTGGCGCCGACGACTATATACTCAAGCCCTTTGACTCAAAGGAGCTTGTGGCAAGAGTCAAGGCCGTGCTCAGACGCTTCCAGCCTGCAAAGCCGGAGGCCTATGCTTCCGTAGATATCAAGTGTGTGGAGTACCCAGGGCTTATTGTAAATCTGTCGAACTACTCTGTCACTTATGACGGACAGCAGATTGATATGCCGCCAAAGGAGCTTGAGCTTTTATATTTTCTTGCCTCATCTCCAAATCAGGTGTTTACAAGGGAGCAGCTTCTGGACAACATATGGGGCTATGAATATGTCGGCGACACACGCACTGTCGATGTGCATGTAAAGCGTCTCCGCGAGAAAATCAAGGACAAGCCAACCTGGCGTATCGCAACTGTCTGGGGTATCGGATACAAGTTTGAGGTAAAATAATAATGAAGCATACCATCTACTCTAAGCTGTTAATCAGCTACCTGATTTACGGTGTCATCGCTTTTTTCATTATATGCACCTTTACACAGCATCTCACCACAGACTATATCGAAAAGCAGGAGGCATCCAATCTCTACAGGGAGGCATCAATCATAGCAGGTGACTATGCCAGTGAATACTTTGGTTCATCCATGTCGCTAAGCGATTTCCAGAATCACATGAAAATCGTAGCCGACTATATGGATGCCAAGGTATGGGTGGTCAGCCCTGACGGTGAGCTGCTCATGGACTCAGATGATCCGTCAATAGGCATTGATATCCAAAATGACAGTTCTAAGCCTGTAGTGATAAATGGATTTGATGTCACCGATTTTGGCAGCGACAACTATATGATTGGAAATTTTTACGGCTCCTTCAAGCATAGGATGCTGTCCGTATTTTCCCCGGTAAATGTCTCGTACCAGAATATCGGCTACATAGTCATTCACAAGACAATGAGCCATATCACGGCAGGTGTAAACGGTTTTATGAATATCTCCTTTTACACTGTAGCGCTCATTTTTGTAGTGGCATTTATTATGCTTGTCACGATGAGCCGCTCCATTTACCGTCCTATCTCCAAAATCACAAAGACCGCAAAGAAGTATGCAAAGGGCGATTTCACTGCCCAGATTGATGTACATTCCAATGACGAAATCGGCTATCTGGCAAACACACTAAACTACATGGCAACTGAGCTTGATACGCTTGAGGAGGATCAGCGCAAGTTTGTTTCCAACGTGTCACACGACTTTCGCTCCCCTCTTACCTCGATAAAGGGCTACGTGGAGGCCATGCTGGACGGAACCATTCCTGTTGAGATGCAGGATAAATACTTAAACATCATACTTTTTGAGACCGAGAGGCTTAATAAGCTCACCAAGAGTCTTATCGATCTGAACCAGTTCGGTCATCACGGCATACATCTGGATATTGCTGATTTTGACATCAATACAATGATCCGCACGACAATCCTTACCTTCGAGGGTAAATGCAGTGAGAAGGGCTTAAGCTTTGACCTGCTGCTCACCGGAAAAGAGCTTTTCGTGCGCGGTGATATGGTCAAAATCCAGCAGATTCTTTACAACCTGATAGACAACGCTGTGAAGTTTTCAAATAATGATTCGAGTATCAAGATTGAGACGAGTATCAGAAATGAAAAGGTGTTTATATCAGTAAAGGATCACGGTATCGGTATACCAAAGGACAGCCTTTCAAAGATCTGGGAGCGCTTCTACAAGAGTGATTTATCCCGCGGAAAGGATAAGCGCGGTACGGGACTTGGCCTGTCTATAGTTAAAGAAATCGTGCAGGCGCATGGTGAGAATATAAATGTGATAAGTACTGAGGGTGTGGGAACTGAGTTTATATTTACGCTGCCGCTCAGTAAAAAAGAAGGGTGAGGCGCCTTGTGACGCCTCGCTTTTTAGGTTGTGAGGCTGCCGGCATAGCACACAGTATATTCCTCAGAAAAATGTGAAGTCAGCCGCGGTTATTTGTCCGGGCAGATTATGGTTTTATTTACATTTTCTTTCTTTTTTACTTTATGGAACTCCGCGGCAGTTCACATTTTTCTTCGGAACACACCGTATGCTCTCCGGCTAATTCAGGTTTATGAGCGAGGCGCTTTGCTACCTTGCATTTTGTCCGGCACTTTTTACTTTTTAAATTTAAAGCTCATTTCACTGATGCGAAATGAGCTTTATTTAGTAGTTATATATGGTTTATAAATAAATAATTCTGAGCCGCCTTGAAAACACAAGAAAAACTGATTTTAAATAATGACGCTTATATCATATTTTTATGGTTCGTATTTGCTGCCGGACGGGTCGGTTACTGTGTAGTCGCCGCCGGATATGTCGGCTGTGGTTTCAAAGTCTGTGATGTCCTGATTTACGGTACCCTCGAACAGGTCATATGTGAAGGTGTAGCCCTGTGCCGATACTGCTTTGACATATATTTTGATATTGCTTGCGGCTGTGACAGGGATTAAGTCTTCGATTTTGACTGTGCCTTCGAGGCTATGGAGCTTACCATCGTCCTCTTTTGAGGCATCAGGGGTATCATTTTCCGTGTTATTCTTTGAACCATCTTTTTTGGCATCATCCTTCCGGCTTAAGGCGGATGTGATGGAATCTGTGTCTGCAGAGTCTGCACTATCCGTGCCGTTTTCTGCCAACAGCTGTCGGATATCGTATGTCTTTAGCTCTGTATCTGAGCTTGCAACTACGAGCTGCACACTGTTAAAGTCAAAGTAATCATTTCCCATGACCGCTACATCTACATCCGTGCCAAGCTTTATGCTGCCATTGTCAAAGGTTGGTTTATCGGCAAGTATGCCGGATGCTACATTTTTGAACACTGATGTCACACCTTCAAACTTATCGAGCACCTCTGTGCTTCTCTTATTTCCGTCAACAAACAGAAATGTCACATTGCCTGCATAGTCCTCAGACAGCGGAAGTGTGGCCTCGCCCGTATACTTGATGCCGTTTAGCTCGAGCGGTATCTCGTTTGTCCCGAAAAATACACTGGTTTTTGTATCCTCTGTGTACTCCTTTGGCACCACCGAGACAGAGACTGTGTATATCTTATCGGTAAAGTCTGCACTTTTTAAGGAAATATCCCAGTCTGTTATGAGGCTGGCCTCCTCCTCAAGGGTGGACTTGATATCATCCTGCATGGTCTGCACATCGGAAAGTATCACCGATGTGTTGTCTGATGTGTATGACGTCTGTGTCTCGAGCTTTTTTATCCTGTTATTAAGCAATACTGCCCCCGCAATAAGTGCGGCGAGCAGTATTATGGTAATCGCATTGAAAATATTTTTTTTCAAATTCATATTATAGTGTTATTCCTCATCTTCCTCTGCAGCTATAGCTATTCCAAGCTCCTCAAGCTGCTTTGGATCTACAGTTCCGGGTGCCTCTGACATGAGGTCCGAAGCGTCCTTTACCTTAGGGAATGCAATAACCTCCTTGATATTGTCTGTATGTAGCATATGCATGCAGATACGGTCAACACCGAAGGCAAGTCCTGCGTGTGGCGGTACACCATATGAGAATGCATCAAGCAGGAATCCAAACTGCTCATGTGCACGCTCCTTTGTGAAGCCAAGCACCTCAAACATCTTCTCCTGGATGTCATCCTGATGGATACGCACTGAGCCTCCACCGAGCTCTGTACCATTGAGTACGATATCATATGCCTTTGCACGAACTGCGCCCGGATCTGAGTCTATCTTGTCCCAATCCTCCTCCATAGGCATAGTGAATGGATGATGCATTGCCATAAATCTGTTTTCCTCATCAGACCACTCAAGGAGTGGGAACTCTGTTACCCAGAGGAAATTGTACTTGTTCTCATCAATCAGGCCAAGCTCAGCTCCGAGCATGAGACGAAGTGCTCCAAGTACATTCCATACGATTTTATTCTTGTCTGCTGCGAAAAGGAGTAAATCTCCCGGCTTTCCGTTCATCTTTGCAACAAGTGCATCAAGCTCAGCTTCTGTCATAAACTTGGCAAATGATGACTTGTATGTGCCATCCTCATTTATGCACAGATAAGCAAGTCCCTTTGCTCCACAGCCCTTTGCATGCTCTACAAGCTTGTCAATCTTCTTACGAGGCATCTTTGCCTGTCCCTCTACATTGATACCGCGGACAGAGCCACCGTTTTCAAGAGCTCCTGTGAATACTCCAAAGCCACAGTCCTTTACCACATCCGAAACATCGCAAAGCTCCATACCAAAGCGTGTATCAGGCTTGTCAGAACCAAATCTGTCCATAGCCTCCTGCCAAGGCATACGCTTAAACGGAATCTCAACATCCACATTTATGACCTCTTTAAAAAGGTGCTTTAACAGTCTCTCATTTACCTCGATTACATCATCGATATCTACGAATGAAAGCTCCATATCTGCCTGTGTAAACTCAGGCTGTCTGTCTGCACGCAGATCCTCGTCACGGAAGCATCGTGCAATCTGGAAATATCTGTCATAACCTGAAGCCATCAGAAGCTGCTTAAAGAGCTGTGGTGACTGAGGGAGCGCGTAAAAATGTCCGTGGTGTATACGGCTTGGCACAAGATAGTCTCTGGCGCCCTCCGGTGTAGACTTGCAAAGGATTGGTGTCTCTATCTCCAAAAATCCCTCGTTTGCCATAAAGTCACGCATCACGCGAAGCACATTGCTTCTGAGCATGAGGTTTCTCTGGATATCAGGGCGGCGAAGATCCAGATAACGGTATTTAAGTCTGATGTCTTCGCTGGTCTTTGAATTCTCCTCAATATGGAATGGAGGTGTCTGTGCCTCTGAAAGCACTCTGATCGATGTAGCGATAACCTCGATATCACCTGTCTTTAAGTTCTCATTGACAGCAGCTGTTCTCTTCTGGACAGTTCCCTCAACTGCGATGACGAACTCACTTCTTAAGGTGCCTGCCTTTTCAAAGCCCTCTGCACCTACATTTTCCTCACCGAATACTATCTGAAGTATTCCGCTTCTGTCTCTTAAATCTACGAAAATGAGACTTCCTAAATTTCTTCTCTTCTGTACCCAGCCCATCACGGTGACCTTCTCACCGATATTGGCATTTGATACCTCTGTACATCTATGGCTTCTATGTAAGCCCTGCATTGATTCTGCCATTTTATGCTCCTTATATTTCTACTATATATTTATTCTAATAACTGTTTGGTACCGCTGCTACACAGCTAATCTGCTGTTTATCAGATTCCTATCTGTTAAAGAACTCAACAAACTCCTCGTAGCCCTCTTTCATAAGCTGCTCCTTCTGGAATTTCTTGTTCTTGTTCATGCGCACAACAAGCACCTGCTGTCCGTTTGCTCTTGCGTCTTTTGCCTGGTTCATGACATCAACAAGCTTGTCTGCCGGATATTTCTTCTCAACCAGATAAGCCACCTTCTTTGGACTCTCAGGAATCTTGAAGCCGCTCTCCATGAGAAGCAGGATAATTCTCTCAAAACCGATTGAAAAACCACAGGCAGGTACATCATTTCCGGTGAACTTTCCAATCATCTTGTCATATCGTCCGCCACCGCCACAGGCTGCGCCAAGCTCAGGCATTGATATCTCAAAAATAGTTCCTGTGTAGTAGCTCATTCCACGAACAAGTGTAGGGTCAAATACGAGCTCAAACTTTGCTCCCTTTGTGGCATTGACAGCAGTAGCTATCTCTGTCATATTTGTAACCACTTCTTCGTCTAAATATTCACCGAGCTTTTCTGAAAGTATATTTACACCCTCAGTGACATCCCTTGTCTGCTCCAAAAGCTTGAACAAATCAAGATATTTGTCAATATTTTCCTGTGGATAGCCATCCTGTGCAAGCTCACTTGCAACGCCTTCCACTCCTATCTTGTCCATCTTATCGAGTGTGATAAATACGCTGTCGTAGTTCTCCTCAGCAAAACCACTGTAAGCAGCCATTGCCTTTAGGATTCTTCTCTCGTTGATTCTTATCTCAAAGTTCTCGAAGCCGAGTCTGCCGATCGTGGTAGTGGTTGCTGTAATCAGCTCTATCTCTGCCAGATTGCTTGGCTCTCCGAGTATATCTATATCACACTGTGTAAACTGTCTGTAGCGGCCTCTCTGAGGTCTGTCTGCTCTCCACACACTGCCCATCTGAAGTGCCTTAAACGGCGATGGCAGGTTGTTGGCATTGTTTGAATAATATCTTGAAAGTGGCACTGTAAGGTCATAGCGCATTCCAAAGTCTACTACATCCGACTCTTCCTTTGCAGTCTCCAGATTCAGCTTCTCGCCTCTCTTCATTACCTTGAAGATCAGCTTCTCATTTTCTCCGCCCTGCTTGCTTGTGAGATTTGCTATATTCTCCATGCATGGTGTCTCTATCGGTGTAAATCCGAAGCTTCTGTATGTATCCTTGATCACGCTTGTCACATAATCACGGATTTCCATCTCTGCAGGTAGTATATCCTTCATGCCGTTAACCGGCTTTTTGCTCAGTGCCATTTGGTTTCCTCCATCTATATTAAAATATTGAATTCATTAGCTATTCTATTATACTTTTCGGTTTTGCAATCGTCAAGGGTTTATGGCAATTATACGGACTGCAAAGCTAACTAGCATCTGCTGTGAACGGTTGCAAATGCTAATGCATATCTACTGCGGCGGATTGCAGATGCTAATGCACATCTACTGCGGCGGATTGCAGATGCCACACGGAGACAAGCCCATGGATTTTGCTTCATCAAGCGTTACCTCTGTGTCACTCTTTTTCAAGGTTCGACAGCCCGCACGGTGATATTTCTTGCCGGTTGCAGTGATATGAACCATCGTCTCACTGTTTGAGGAATCTGCAGCGCTATTTTCTGCTACTGAGCTGTCTGAGCCTGATGATGCACTTCCTGTGGTGCCATCCAGCCAGCTGTCACCATTCTCATAGTTTATTCCGACTCCGGGCTGCACATTATAGCAATAGACATTAAAAAGTATGCCGCCACCGTTATCCTCAACCGACTTTGCCTCTATGAGAACGCCGTTTGCAACAAGATTGCTGCCCGAGAACATCGGAGTCACCCTGTAGAGCACATGATTGCCTGTATTGTTTACATAATCCGCTACCAGATTCTCAAACGGAAGCATGCCCTCCACATTCAGGTATCTCGTACCGGTAATAAGGTTCTTTGGATTGGCATTCTCCCCGGCAAGCTGATATCCAATAAGATGACAGCGATTGTATAAATACCTGTCCTTTATCACATCATACTTCACCGTATGCCAGCCTGATGGCTTTATCATGCCTATCTTGCCACGCTCCTCAGTCGGCATGATATCCTTGCAGATATTGGCATAAGCCACACCGCATCTGCCAAGTGAATCCAAATCACTGTAATTTTCAAAAGCAGTGGTAGTCATATCGCTGTCCGTAAAAAAAGGCTCATTATTGTTGACAGCCACGTATGCCTTGCCATCATATGCCGGAATCGCATCGAGGGAAACGTAGGAATTGTTGTTTACAAGATCCTCCTGTGGCCCATCCACTTTATCCTTGCTGTCTAAAGCACCGGAAGAATCCTCACCTGCCACTACAGCTCCTGCGGCATGCCCGGCACCTTCAGTGCCGGATAAATCAGCGGAGGCACAGCCTGTAAAAATTGTAGCAATTGCAAGTAACTCACATAGTGCAATTGCAGCTGTTTTCCTTAACTTTAGCCATATGCTCATATAAAATCACTCTTTCTATCAATCGATTGATATTGGATTTTCCCTAATTACAATAAATTAAATGAATACTTAAATTACTAAACCTAATATACTTTTATTTCCTCGCTTCATTTATTATAGCAAACATTTGTTTGTTTTTCAACCCTTGCTGTAAAGCTATACATTTCCGTTTGCACCACGACCGGGCGAGGCTTACGGCCCGAACCAACTAAAAAAGCCACCCCAGGCATAACACCCGGTGTGGCTTTTAATTGTGTATTATGAAATTATGTGAATCACCTAATGTGAATCAACACTGCTATATTGCAGAACCAATCTACTCGCAAAGCTTAGAAAACTCATCTGCAACAAACTGAACCTTGGTTCCGATAATAACCTGAACAGAATTCTTGCCAGGCTTCATAACGCCTGCAACACCTGCAGATTTAATCTTCTTGTCATCAACCTGAGTGATATCCTTAACCTCAAGTCTAAGTCTTGTGATACAGTTGTCAATGCTTGCAATATTGTCTTTGCCACCGCAGCCCTCAAGAATAGTCTTTGCTACTGCTGTGTAGTCATTGTTAGAAAGCACTGCCTTCTTCTCTGCCTCGACATCATCGTCCTCTCTACCAGGGGTCTTAAGATTCCATTTCTTGATAGCGAAATAGAATACAATGTAGAATACGATAAAAGCTGCGATTCCAAGAGGAATGATGAGCCATGTCCTTGCTGCAGCCGGAAGTGAAGATGAGAATAATAAATCCATCGCACCGGCTGAGAATGAGAAGCCTGCTCTAAATCCAAGAGCTACTGTAACCATTGTGAAAATACCATAAAGTAAAGCATAAATCACATAGAGACCAGGAGCAAGGAACATAAATGCAAACTCGAAAGGCTCTGTAACACCACAGATGAATGCACAGATAGCTGCAGAAGCAAGGATACCGATGGCAGCCTTTTTCTTAGCAGGCTTTGCGCACTTAACCATAGCAAGTGCTGCACCAGGAATACCAAACATCATACATGGGAAGAAACCTGACATGTACATTCCGAGGCTCCATGAAACATCCTTTGATGTCTCGCCTGCCCAGAAATGTTTGAGGTCTCCAAGTCCGATAGTATCGAACCAGAATACATTGTTTAATGCGTGGTGTAATCCTGTAGGAATTAACAGACGGTTCAGGAATGCATAGATACCTGCACCGACTACATCAAAACCAACGATTGCTTTACCGATAGATACAAGAGCACCGAAAAGTAATGGCCATACAAACAGTAATACTACAGATACAAGGATTGAAACAACACCTGCGATAATTGCTACGCAACGCTTGCCACTGAAGAATGACAGCCAGTCAGGAAGCTTTGTATCCTTAAATCTGTTGTAACACAAAGAACCAATAATACCGGCCAAGATACCAATAAATGGGTTTTGAATCTTGTCGAATGCAAGTGTCTTTGTAGCGCTGTCAGCGATAGATGGCATGATTGTGGTAACAAAGCCTGTAGACAGGAGTGTTGTCATCATCAGCCATGAAGCTAAAGCTGCAATACCGCCAGTACCGTCGTTCTTATCCGACATACCGACACCAACGCCGATTACAAAAAGGATGGCCATGTTGTCAATCAAAGCGCCCCCGGCTTTAACTAAAAACAGACCTATTAAATTTCGCGCACCTTCGATATCACCACCTTGCATGGTTGCAGGACATAAATAATATCCAATACCCATGAGGATACCACAGATAGGAAGCACCGCTACGGGAAGCATTAAAGCTTTACCCAGTTTTTGAAGAAATTTCATAAATTTCCCCTCCTTTACATTATGTATACTAAACTGGAGATACTCCAATAAAGTTCGTTATTATTATATAATTATATTTAAATCTACGCGAGACTTAAAATCTCATCACCGGCGGATACATTTCCCTCTTTGAGCATCTTTATCTCACTATAATCAGCAGTGTTGCCAATTAAAACCGGAGTGATGACATTAAGATCTGCTGCCTTAATCTGCTTCAGGTCAGCCTCCATCAAAAGGTCACCCTTCTTCACCTGATCACCAACGGAAATATGTGATTTAAAAGGATCACCCTTTAGTGTCACTGTATCCAGACCAATGTGCAAAAGCAGCTCGACTCCCTGAGTGGTCGTCATGGTAAAAGCATGCAGCGTATCAAATACAGCTGTCACCTCACCATCCGCCGGAGCGTAAAACCTGCCCTCAGAAGGAATCACGGCCACGCCGTCTCCCAATATCTTCTCAGAAAAAGTAGGATCCGGAACCTCTGTAATAGGAACCACTCTGCCGTTGCACGGAGAACAGATCACCTTTCCCTTTGACTTATTCTTAAAAAAACCTAACATGATATCTCCTTTCCGTCGATATACACACTCACAATATCCAAATCATCATTGAGAAGCACAAAATCTGCTCTCTTTCCTGCAGAAATGCTGCCTGCTTCATCATAGATGCCAATCTCCTTAGCCGGATTGGCTGTAGCACACATAATTGCCTCCTCAAGCGGAATACCTGCCTGCCTTACTGTGAAACGCATACAATCCATCAGATTGGTTGCCGAGCCGGCAATTGTCCCATCATGAAGTGTGGCAAGCGGACCTCTGACCGTCACTGCCTGTCCACCGAGTGTATACTCTCCATCCTCAAGCCCTGTGGCTCTCATGCTGTCACTTATTAAAATCATGCGCTTCGCACCAAACATGGCAAATGTCGCCCTGATAACCGACGGATGAATATGCACTCCGTCACAAATGAGCTCCGCATGACACTTTTCTGAATCTCTCACAGCCCCGATAACTCCGGGATTCCTGTGATGAAGCGGTGGCATCGCATTATACAAATGTGTGGCATGGCTTGCACCATGCTCAATAGCCTCTACCGCTGTGTCATAATCAGCCGCTGTGTGTGCTATTGAAACCACAACACTTCCTCTTACCCCGTCTATAAAATCAATCGCGCCCGGCTCCTCCGGAGCAATATCTACAAGCTTTATCAAGCCATGGGCCGCATCCTGAAGCTCACAGAAATAATCATAATCACATCGCATGATATTCTCTGCCGCCTGTGCGCCCTTTTTAGAAGGACTGATAAAAGGTCCCTCCATATTGATACCTACAAGATGTGCACCACCATGATAAGTATAATCACCGGCATTTTTCATGACACTCAAAAGCTCATCCCTTTGAATGGTCATAGTAGCCGGACACACGCTCGTCACTCCGATAGAAGCCTCGTATGCTGTAATCACATCAAGTGCCTCTTTGGTGCCATCACACATATCAGCTCCCTTGCATCCATGAAAATGAATATCCACAAGACCCGGTATCATGATAAGACCTGATGCATCTATAATCTCCTGCGGTGCGCTGTCATTAGCCGAGTCCGTGTCAGCTGTTCTCTCCAAAACACTGTCAAAACGGCCATCCTTAACGACAACATCACCTTGCATAAAGCTGCCATCCTCTGTAAATACCCTTGCATTTTTTATTATCATATACATGCACCTTCTCAACTAAAAAATATCTACAAACAACTCAGTGCAGCCTCATCCGCTACAAGCGTAACATCATTGTGCAACTGTAATACAGAAGCCGGCACCTGTGGTGTAATCGGTCCAAAGAAAGCCTTGTGCACAATCTCTGCCTTATCCTCACCACTTGCAACAATAAGAATCTTCTTAGCCTGCATGATGGTCTTGATACCCATTGTATAAGCCTGCTTCGGAACATCATCAGCCGATGCAAAGAAGCGCTTATTGGCCTCAATAGTAGACTCTGTCAGATTCACACAGTGTACCTGCTTGTCAAAAGACTCGCCCGGCTCATTAAAACCGATATGGCCATTGTGTCCGATACCAAGAAGCTGTAAATCAACACCGCCAAGAGACTGAATCAGCTCTGTATAGCGCTTGCACTCCTTCTGAGAATCCGGCTCCATGCCGTTTGGCAGGTGAGTATTCTCAACCGGAATATTCACATGATCAAACAAATTCTGATGCATAAAATAATAGTAGCTCTGGTCATTCTCACGGCTTAATCCCTTGTACTCATCAAGGTTCACCGTCATAACCTCTGAGAAGTCCAAATCCCCCTTCTTGAACCACTCAACGAGCTGCTTATACAAGCCGATAGGTGTAGAGCCTGTAGCCAGTCCCAATACACAATTAGGCTTCATAATCACCTGTGCCGATACGATATTTGCAGCCTTTCTGCTCATATCTGCATAATCTTTCGCTTTGTATATTCTCATGAATTTCTCACTCCATTTCACATATTTTACTACGGACATTCAGTACCATGGACGGTGCCACACTGAGTTCATCAATTCCCATCTG
>UMJR01045920.1_pt1 | contig 14028 bp, 6 predicted proteins | sample 1966121 | NCBI WGS metagenome assembly UMJR01 (sample SAMEA4836155, study PRJEB28245) | human gut metagenome | biome: gut microbiome; material: fecal sample | place: Denmark | collected 2008
ATAACAGAAAATGGAATTAAGTACATTAAACAAGATGGAAGTGTGGGATATTACCAAACGGTGAATAAAACGACTCCGGTAGCCGGTGACGTGAAGTATGTGGATAGAAATGGAGATGGTGTAGTGGATGACAATGATCGCGATATTATTGGTAACCCGAATCCTGATTTTACTTATGGTTTTCAGACTAAAGTATCTTGGAAATCCTTGTCGTTGTCTGCATCCTTTAATGGGGTACAGGGTAGGGATATTTTAAATGTAGGTAATCGTTACAATAACACTCCGGGAACTAAATCGAATAATGTGACGCGTAAAGCGTTCCAAAATATGTGGACGGATGAGAATCCAAGTAATTTATATCCGAAATCAACATTTGTCGTACAAAATATGGTGATGGATCGTTATGTGGAAGATGGCAGTTATTTGCGTTGTTCTGATATTACACTGAGTTATGTACTTCCTGCCAAATGGACGAATAAGATTGGTATAAAGAATACATCTGTTTATGCTTCTGTAAAAAATGCGTTTGTGATAACAGATTATAGTGGTTATGATCCTGAAGTAAATAGTTTTGCTTTTGACGGTTTACGTCCGGGTGTTGATATGAACTCATATCCGACTCCTCGTTCATTTGTTTTTGGCTTAAATTTAACATTCTAATTTCTAAAATCACGAAGACATGAAAAGAATTAAATATTATATTTTATTATTGGCGTCAGTTGGCTGTTTCTCAGCCTGTACCTCTTGGTTGGATGAAGATCCGGTCTATTCTCAGAATAATGCAGTTGTTTTTTCATCAAGGAGTAATGCCGAATTGGCTCTGCTGGGATGTTATGGATATATGACGACAACAGGGGCGTATGGACAAATGTGGCAGGAACTGCCTATCATAGCTTCCGGATTTGCTTTCGGACAGCGTACTGCTTCTACGGCAATTTCATTGGAGGCTGTACCTAGTGATGACTTGATTCCTATAGCCTGGAATGGGATGTATAAAGTGGTGACTGAAGTAAATGCTTTTTTGGAAAGTTTGGACAAAAGCAGTTTGAGCGATACAGATAAGGTACAAATGGGAGGGGAGGCTAAATTCTTGAGAGGATTAGCTTATTATAATTTGGTTTCTTTGTTTGGTGATGTGCCATTAAAAACGGCTGCCTCTTCATCGGATGGTATTTCTGTACCTCGTTCCCCTCAAGTTGAGGTTCTGGCTTTGGTAGTTCAGGATATGAAAGATGCTATGGCTATTGATAGTAAGATTGTAGATGGGCGTGCGAATTCATGGGCTGCAAAAGCTTTTTTAGGTAAGGTTTATTATAAAATGGCGTGTCTGGGTATTGACGAAACTGCAAATTGGACGAATGCCAAGAATATGTTTGACGATGTTTATGAAGCTCATATTTTCGATCTTGAACCTAAATTCGGAGATTTGTTTGGTGATTATGTGACCGGATCAAAGGAGGCTATTTTTCAGTTGAATTTTACAACTTCTTCTACCGTTTGCTTTAATCGTGCAAGTAATCGTTTTGCTCCTCCGCAGGCTACTACGGGAATTTCTTGGGGAACTTATAAAGCGTCTAAAGCTGCTTATGATTTACATGAAGGTACTTATCCGGGAGATCCTCGAATTAATGAGACATTTTTGACTCGCTGGAGAAACCGTAGCGGTAACAACCAGGCTAATCCAAAGCCGACTGTGGGAGATGTACTTTCACCTAATGACTCTACTTACTTGTATCCTTATTTTGCATATGTAAATGGTGATATTGACGAGTATGTGATGAAGAATGGTGTTGCTACCAAAGAAAAAAAGAAATATGTAGGAAAGTTGCCTTATAAAGCATTCATTGATCCCAAGAACCCTACTATTGAGACTATTGAAAATTATGCTTCAACGCATGGCGTTACATTGGAAAATGTAGCTATCACCAAATGTTTAAAAGAAGTTTTTGTAAAAACCGGATCTCAAAATGCTTGGCCATGTTTTCAGAAGTTATATGATCAGAATCAGGTAGGTACAGCGAGTCATAAAAACTTAATGGTTTACCGTTATGCTGAAATGTTATTGTTGATGGCAGATGTGTACAATGAATTGGGGGACACTCCTAAAGCCATATCATTAGCAAAAGAAGTTCTAAATCGTGCACGTAATTCGGGTATGAAAGTTTCTGCTCAGCCGGCTGACTGGCCGACATCCTTGAATCAGGAAGAAGTAAGACAGAAATTGTTTTTTGAGCGTATCATAGAACTTTGCGGTGAGCCCGGAATGTATGAAATGCCTCGTATTCGTGGGACAAAGTATTTTAAGATGGCTTTGGAGTTACATAATAATCATGAAATAACGATAGCATCTGACGCATTGTATCCTGCTAGTTCTAATGCTTGGTTAGATCGTATTTATAATGGTACAAGAGGATTGACGGATGAATTTTTGAAAAAGAATTTGTTATTGCCAATTCCTAGTAGCGAGATTGACGCCAATCCGGCCCTTACTACTTCAGACAATAATTTTGGCTATACGAATTAAGTAGAAGCTTAAACCCCTTAAATGACCTGATAAATTTCCGGATGCGGGGATATTTGTCCTGGCATCCGGAATTTAGGGTTATAATCAGTCCTTTTGAACATTTATGGAAATAAAATGGCGATAAATGGAAGTCGATTATTAATCAAAAAGCTTATTTTTGCCGATGATGAATTCTTCGTTTACTTAATTTATTATATATGAAAAATCTACAATCCGGACTATTTTACTCTTTGACTGGCGTTACCGCCGTAACTTCCCTTGTTTCTTGTTCAATCAAACAAAAGCCTGTGGAGCAGAAACCACTGAATATCGTCTACATAATGACAGACGATCACACGGCACAAATGATGAGCTGTTACGACACACGCTACATGGAAACACCGAATCTTGACCGCATTGCTGCCGACGGTGTACGTTTTACCCAAAGCTTTGTTGCCAATTCTTTAAGTGGTCCCAGTCGCGCCTGTATGATAACAGGAAAGCATAGTTGCGCCAATAAATTCTATGATAATACCACTTGCGTATTTGACAGTTCGCAACAGACTTTCCCGAAGCTGTTGCAGAGAATCGGCTATCAGACAGCATTGGTGGGTAAATGGCATCTTGAAAGCCTGCCCTCCGGCTTTGATTACTGGCAGATAGTCCCCGGACAAGGTGACTACTACAATCCGGATTTCATTACGCAAAATAATGACACTATTCAAAAACATGGGTATCTTACGAACCTTATTACTGATGATGCTATCGACTGGATAGAGAATAAACGCAACCCGGAGAAACCTTTCTGTCTTTTGATACATCACAAGGCAATTCACCGTAACTGGCTGGCAGATACTTGTAATTTGGCTTTGTATGAAGATAAAACCTTCCCGTTACCGGATAACTTCTTTGATGATTATGAAGGTCGTCCCGCTGCCGCTGCACAAGAAATGAGCATTGTAAAGGATATGGACATGATTTATGACCTCAAAATGCTCCGTCCTGATAAAAAATCCCGTTTGAAATCCTTGTATGAGAAATATATCGGTCGTATGGATGAAGCGCAACGTGCCGCATGGGACAGGTTTTACACTCCGATTATAGATGATTTCTATAAACAGAATCTTCAGGGTAAGGAACTTGCCAATTGGAAATTCCAGCGTTATATGCGTGATTACATGAAGACTGTAAAATCACTGGATGACAATGTTGGTCGCGTACTCGATTACTTGAAAGAGAAAGGTTTACTGGATAACACACTTGTAGTCTACACTTCCGATCAGGGATTCTATATGGGCGAACACGGTTGGTTTGACAAACGTTTCATGTACGAAGAATCTATGCGTACACCGCTTGTCATGCGTCTGCCGAAAGGATTCGACCGCAGAGGTGACATCACCGAAATGGTTCAAAACATTGACTATGCACCTACTTTCCTCGAACTGGCGGGAGCAGAGATACCTTCCGATATTCAAGGTGTATCTCTTGTGCCTTTGTTGAAAGGTGAACATCCGAAAGACTGGCGGAAAGCTCTTTACTATCATTTCTATGAATATCCTGCTGAACACATGGTGAAACGTCATTACGGTGTACGCACAGACCGCTATAAACTGATTCATTTCTATAATGATATCAACTGGTGGGAACTATATGACCTGCAAGCTGATCCGTCGGAAATGCACAATCTCTACGGACAACCAGAATACGAACCGGTGGTGAAGGAGTTGAAAGAAGAAATGCTGAAACTTCAGGAGCAATACAATGATCCTGTCCGTTTCTCACCGGAACGTGACAAGGAATAAATCCAATGTACATACATCATGAAAAAATATATCTTAATCATTCTCATTCTGCTTTCGCCATTGCCGGTGTTTTTGCAGGCTGATAACTTAACATCCCCTTTTAATTCAATAGTTCCACGCCCGGCACAAATTACGCCGGGTAGTGGTAGCTTTATCTTTTCTGCAAAAACTACATTTGCAGTAGAAAATCAGGAACAGGCCACAATTGCTCACAACTTTATCGATTTGTTTGTCCATGCTGCCGGGATAACCCCCATGTTAAATGTCGGGAGCAAGGAGGGGCAAGTCCTTTTCGTGACAGATTCTTCTTTAAAAACTGAAGCGTATCTGTTAAAGGTTACGCCGGAACAGATACTTATTAAAGCTTCGGATACAAAGGGCTTTTTTTATGCATTACAATCTATCCGCCAACTTCTGCCTGCTGCCATAGAATCGGGACAACCGGTAAAGAATGTCGCGTGGAGTGTTCCGGCAGTGACAATTCAGGATGAACCTCGTTTTGGTTTCCGGGGATTACTGTTGGATCCGGTACGTTGTTTTATTCCTAAAGAAAATGTACTGCGGATTATCGACTGTATGGCGATGCTGAAAATCAATAAACTTCATTTTCATCTGACAGATGATAACGGTTGGCGGATTGAAATCAAGAAATATCCTCGTTTAACGGAAGTCGGTGCATGGAGGGTAGACCGTACGGATGTGCCTTTCCACTCACGCCGTAACCCGAAACGGGGAGAACCAACGCCGATAGGCGGTTTCTACACACAGGAAGATATCAGGGAAATAGTGGCTTATGCCGCTGACAGGCAGATTGAAGTTATTCCCGAGATAGATGTACCGGCACATAGTAATGCGGCGCTTGCTGCATATCCTCAACTTGCCTGTCCGGTCGTGAAAGACTTTATCGGTGTACTTCCCGGATTGGGAGGACGGAACTCAGAGATTATTTATTGTGCGGGAAACGATAGTGTATTTACCTTTCTGCAAGATATTTTCGATGAAATTCTGACACTTTTCCCTTCCCGCTATATTCATGTTGGGGGAGATGAGGCACGAAAGACGAACTGGGAAAAATGCCCGCTTTGTCAGAAGCGGATGAAAAAGCAGCATTTGACTAATGAAGAAGATTTACAGGGCTACTTTATGAAGCGTATCAGTGATTATCTGCGTAAAAAAGGACGTGAAGTGATTGGTTGGGACGAGTTGACAAACAGTTCTTTTCTTCCCGAAGAGTCTATTATACTTGGTTGGCAGGGAATGGGAACGGCTGCCCTGAAAGCTGCCGAAAAGGGACATCGATTTATTATGACTCCGGCACGTATCATGTATCTGATCCGTTATCAGGGACCTCAATGGTTTGAACCGGTAACATATTTCGGAAACAATACACTGAAAGATGTTTTTGACTACGAGCCTGTGCAGAAGGATTGGAAACCGGAATATGAATCTTTATTAATGGGCATACAAGCTTGTATGTGGACAGAATTTTGTAATAAGCCGGAAGACGTGGATTATCTCTTGTTTCCTCGTCTGGCTGCTCTGGCAGAAGTAGCATGGACGCCCACGGGCACAAAAGATTGGTCCGGTTTCTTGAAACGGATGGATGTATATAATGCACATTTGGCGGAAAAAGGGATTGTTTATGCCCGTTCGATGTATAATATCCAGCAAACGGTGACACCGGTGAACGGACATCTGGAGGTGAATCTGGAATGTCTCCGTCCGGATGTGGAAATTCGCTATACGCTGAATGGCAGTAACCCGGCGATGTCCTCACATCGTTATGACGGACCTATCCGTGTGACAAAAACGCAAATGGTGAAAGCCGCCACCTTTATGGACGGCAAGCAAATGGGAGAAATCCTGGACTTGCAGCTTACATGGAACAAAGCCACGGCAAAACCATTGCTTGGTAATAAGAAAAATGAAATGTTATTAGTCAACGGATTGCGGGGAAGCCTGAAATATACTGATTTCGAATGGTGTAACTGGAGCCGGAATGATTCAATTTCTTTCACCATAGATTTGCTTGGTAAGGAAAAATTGAATAAATTTGCCATTGGTTGCATTACGAATTATGGAATGGGAGTGCATAAACCGAAAATGATCCGTGTGGAAGTTTCCGATGATAACCGGACATACTGTGCCATAGGGGAGTTGAACTTTTCTTTGGAAGAAATTTATAAGGAAGGAACTTTTAGAAATGATTACTCGCTGGATATGGGTGGCGTATCTGCCCGTTATGTACGTGTGACGGCGAAAGGAGCAGGGATATGCCCTAAAGATCATGTCCGTCCCGATCAGGAAGCAAGAATCTATTTTGATGAAGTAATGATAGAATAAGAGTCTAGTCGTTAAAAATAATAATTATGAACATTAGCTTAAAGAAACGAACCTTTTTAATCTTATTGGCAGGACTGACTGCTACCTTCGCTTCGGCGCAGGAACAACCGTTGCCCGAATGGCAGAGCCAGTATGCGGTAGGACTGAATAAACTCGCTCCTCATACCTATGTATGGCCTTACGCCAATGCTTCCGATATTGAAAAACCGGGCGGATACGAACAGTCTCCTTTTTATATGACCCTGAACGGAAAATGGAAATTCCATTGGGTGAAGAATCCCGATAACCGTCCGAAGGACTTTTATCAGCCTTCTTATTATACCGGAGGTTGGGCGGACATCAATGTTCCCGGCAATTGGGAGCGTCAAGGGTATGGTACAGCTATCTACGTCAACGAAACGTATGAGTTTGACGACAAAATGTTCAACTTTAAGAAGAATCCGCCGTTGGTCCCTTATGCAGAAAATGAAGTCGGCTCATACCGCCGCACATTTAAAGTGCCTGCCGACTGGAAAGGACGTCGGGTAGTACTTTGCTGTGAAGGTGTTATCTCTTTCTATTACGTATGGGTGAACGGGAAACTGCTCGGATATAACCAAGGCTCGAAAACGAATGCCGAATGGGATATCACGGATGTCTTGAACGATGGAGAGAATGTAGTGGCTTTGGAGGTTTACCGTTGGAGTGCGGGTGCTTATCTCGAATGCCAGGATATGTGGCGTTTGAGTGGTATCGAACGTGATGTTTACTTGTACAGTACTCCCAAACAGTACATTGCCGACTATAAATTGAATGCTTCTTTGGATAAAGATAAATACAAAGACGGTATCTTCGGACTGGAAGTAACTGTGGAAGGACCTTCTTCTACTACCGGTTCTATTGCGTATACATTGAAAGATGATTCGGGTAAAGCTGTCTTGCAGGATGCTATTCAAATTAAATCCCGCGGATTAAGTAATTTCATAGCATTTGATGAAAAGAAGATTCCGAATGTGAAAGCCTGGGATGCGGAACATCCCCACCTTTATACACTCGTGCTCGAACTGAAAGACGACCAAGGTAAAGTCACTGAACTGACCGGATGTGAAGTTGGTTTCCGTACCTCGGAAATCAAGGATGGACGTTTCTGTATCAACGGCGTTCCGGTATTGGTAAAGGGAACCAACCGCCACGAACATTCGCAACTCGGACGTACGGTAAGTAAGGAACTAATGGAACTGGATATCAAACTGATGAAACAACATAACATCAACCTTGTTCGGAACTCACATTATCCTACCCATCCTTACTGGTATCAGCTTTGTGACCGTTACGGATTGTATATGATTGATGAAGCCAATATTGAATCTCACGGTATGGGCTACGGTCCCGCCTCCCTTGCCAAAGACAGTACTTGGCTGACAGCCCACATGGACCGTACACACCGGATGTACGAACGTTCCAAGAATCATCCGGCCATAGTTATCTGGTCGTTAGGAAATGAAGCTGGCAACGGTATTAACTTCGAACGTACTTATGATTGGCTGAAATCTGTAGAAAAGACCCGCCCCGTGCAGTATGAACGTGCCGAACTGAATTATAATACGGATATTTACTGCCGTATGTACCGTAGCGTAGACGAAATAAAAGCGTATGTAGCGAAGAAAGACATTTACCGTCCTTTCATCCTTTGTGAATACCTGCATGCAATGGGTAACAGTTGCGGCGGCCTGAAGGAATATTGGGATGTCTTCGAAAGCGAGCCTATGGCACAAGGCGGTAACGTATGGGACTGGGTAGACCAATCTTTCCGCGAAATAGACAAGAGCGGGAAATGGTACTGGACTTACGGTGGTGATTATGGTCCGCAAGGAATTCCCAGTTTCGGTAATTTCTGTTGTAACGGCTTGGTCGGTGCCGACCGTGAACCACATCCGCATCTGCTCGAAGTGAAGAAAGTGTATCAGAATATAAAGACCACTTTACTTGACTGGAAGAACATGAAACTTCGTATCAAGAACTGGTACGATTTCTCTAATCTGAATGAATATATATTCCATTGGAATGTAACAACCGATAGTGGAGAGAAACTGGCAGAAGGGACTAAAGTGCTGGATTGTGAACCGCACGCTACCATAGATATACAGTTGAGTAATGTGACTCTTTCGAAAAAGGACCGTGAGGCTTATCTGAACGTTAGCTGGACCCGCAAAGAGGATTCCCCGATGATAGATAAAGACTGGGAAGTGGCTTATGACCAGTTTGTACTTTCCGGCAATAAGAATTCTACGGCTCATCGTCCGCAAAAAGCAGGTGAAACAACATTTACCGTTGATAAAAAAACAGGAGCTCTGACTTCGTTGAGTCTGAACGGCAAAGAGCTGTTATCTACTCCATTGACATTAAGTCTTTTTCGTCCGGCTACGGATAATGATAACCGTGATAGAAACGGAGCACGTCTGTGGCGTAAAGCAGGACTGGATAATATTACCCAGAAAGTCCTATCACTGAAAGAAGGCAAATCCTCAGCAACTGCCCGTGTTGAAATACTCAACGCGAAAGGACAGAAAGTTGGTACGGCTGACTTCATCTATGCACTGGATAAGAATGGCGCATTGAAAGTGAGCACTACTTTCGAACCGGATACAGCACTTGTGAAATCAATAGCTCGCTTGGGGGTAACGTTCCGCGTGGCTGATATGTATGACCAAGTTTCCTATTTGGGACGTGGTGACAATGAAACGTATGCCGACCGTAACCAATCCGGTAGAATCGGACTGTATCAGACAACCCCCGAACGTATGTTCCACTATTATGTCACTCCGCAATCCACGGGTAATCGTACTGATGTACGATGGGCGAAGTTTACGGATCACTCCGGTGCAGGTATCTTTGTCGAGTCAAACTGTGCTTTCCAGTTTAGTATCATTCCTTTCTCGGATGTGTTATTAGAGAAAGCCCGTCATATCAATGACCTGAAACGTGATGGAATGTTGACCGTGCACTTGGATGCAGAGCAGGCTGGTGTAGGAACAGCTACTTGTGGTCCCGGTGTATTGCCGCAATATTTGGTTCCGTTGAAGAAACAGCACTTTGAATTTACCCTTTATCCGGTAAAATAAGTGTTGAACCAATAGGTTATTAGATTATATATAATAGGTGTGGATTTTACTGGCTTTTCTGAATATTGTCAGAAATGTTCTATGAAAGTAGTGAAATTCACACCTTTACGTTATCTTTGCACTATCAGTATTAATTAAATTTTATATCATGAACAAACTACTGACCGCAGTATTATTATCCTCTGTCATAACATTGAGTGTTCAGGCACAAAAGGCAGAAGAATATTATGTGAAGCACGTTGAATTTCCCCCGAACGCGACTCTTGAACAGAAAGTAGATATGGCGGCGCGCCTGATACCTACTCCCCAACAGTTATCCTGGCAACAAATGGAACTGACCGCTTTTCTCCATTTCGGTATCAACACTTTTACCGGACGCGAATGGGGAGACGGAAAAGAAGATCCTGCACTTTTCAACCCTTCGGAACTGGATGCCGAACAATGGGTGCGCAGCCTTAAAGATGCCGGATTTAAAATGGTGCTTCTGACGGCGAAACACCACGATGGATTCTGCCTTTGGCCTACGACCACCACCAAACATTCCGTAGCCTCTTCTCCTTGGAAGAACGGACAAGGAGACGTTGTGAAAGAACTCCGGAAAGCCTGCGATAAGTATGGAATGAAGTTCGGAGTCTATCTCTCTCCGTGGGACAGAAATGCGGAATGTTATGGAGATTCTCCCCGATATAATGAGTTTTTTATCCGCCAGTTGACGGAACTGCTGACCAATTACGGTGAAGTGCACGAAGTCTGGTTCGACGGTGCGAATGGAGAAGGACCGAACGGAAAGAAACAAGTATATGACTGGGACGCTTTCTATAAAACGATTCAACGCCTGCAACCCAAAGCTGTTATGGCAATTATGGGCGATGATGTGCGTTGGGTAGGAAATGAGAAAGGACTGGGACGTGAAACAGAATGGAATGCCACTGTGCTCACTCCGGGAATTTATGCCCGTTCGGCGGAAAACAACAAGCGCCTGGGTGTCTTTAGTAAAGCGGCGGACTTAGGAAGCCGTAAGATGTTGGAGAAGGCCACGGAGCTGTTCTGGTATCCGTCGGAAGTGGATGTGTCTATCCGTCCGGGGTGGTTCTATCATGAGGCGGAAGATAGCAAAGTAAAGTCTTTGAAACATCTGTCGGATATCTATTTCCGGTCGGTAGGCTATAATTCCGTGCTCTTGTTGAATATTCCTCCCAATCGTAAAGGCTTGATAAGTGAGGCGGATGTGAATCGTCTGAAAGAATTTGCAGCTTACCGCCAACAGATATTTGCTGACAACCGGGTGAAAAAAGGAAGAAACTACTGGAATGCCACTTCGGGTAGTGAAGCTGTTTATTCCTTGAAGCCGAAGTCGGAAATCAATGTTGTAATGCTTCAGGAAGATATAACGAAAGGGCAGAGGGTAGAGGCTTTTACCGTTGAGGCTCTGACGGATAACGGTTGGAAAGAAGTTGGTAAAGGCACGACAATCGGATATAAGCGTATGCTGCGTTTTCCGGCGGTAAAAGCCGGCAGGCTGCGGGTGAAGATTGATGAATGTCGTCTGACTGCTCACATTAATCAAGTGGCTGCTTATTATGCGCCTCCTTTGCAGGCAACCGTTCAGGGTGAAGATTGGAACAACCTGCCCCGTACCGGTTGGAAACAGGTCGCTGCTTCGCCGTTGACGATTGACTTGGGCAAGTCGGTGACATTGACCAGTTTTACCTATGCTCCATTGAAAGCGGAAGCAAAACCTACAATGGCTTTCCGTTATAAATTCTTTGTGAGTGCGGACGGCAAGAACTGGAAGGAAGTTCCTACCAACGGTGAGTTCAGTAATATTATGCATAACCCGTTGCCGCAGACCGTTGCTTTCGGTCAGAAAGTGCAGGCACGCTATATTAAGTTGGAGGCTACTACGCCTACCGCAACAACCGCAAAAGTGGAAATGAATGAAATAGGAGTGAAGATAACCCCCTGACGGAGTTGTCATCATTGAAAGATATGCTTAGAGAGTAGCAGTGAGGACTGGCGGTCTTGATTTCTCGTGAATCAGACGCCAGTCTTTTTTTTATTAAACCAAATGAACCTTTTACTGTTATTAATTAAAAAAGACAGAAGTTATGCTAGTAGTAGATTTAGGAAAGTGGATGAACAAAATCCTGATAGATTGGGGAATAGACCCGAAGGTAGCTGATCGTTTTGATGAAACTATTATTGCTTTGCTGATGATAGCGATTGCTATCGGTCTGAATTATCTGTGTCAGGCGATTCTTATAGGAGGAATGAAGCAATACACCCGTCGGAAACCACATCTTTGGAACACGTTGTTGATGAAGCGTAAGGTGTTTCATAATCTGATTCATACGATTCCGGCTTTTCTGGTTTATGCTTTGCTGCCAATGGCTTTTGTTCGTGGCAAGGATTTATTGCTTATTTCCCAGAAAGCTTGTGCCGTTTACATCATCTTTTCTTTGTTGTTGGCAGTTAATGGGATTTTGCTGATGATAATGGACATTTACGATGGAAAGGAGTCGATGAAGAACCGCCCGATGAAGGGATTCATTCAGGTGTTGCAGGTACTTTTGTTCTTTGTCGGAGGAATTGTAATTATTGCTATTATCATGAATAAGTCTCCGGCCAGCCTGTTTGCCGGATTAGGTGCTTCGGCAGCTATTCTGATGTTGGTGTTCAAGGATTCCATATTGGGTTTTGTAGCAGGCATTCAGCTGTCTGCCAATGATATGGTTCGTCCCGGAGACTGGATTACGCTTCCTTCCGGCGCAGCTAATGGTACGGTGCAGGAGATTACGTTGAATACAGTCAAAATTCAGAACTTCGATAATACGATCTCTACCGTTCCGCCTTATACTCTGGTCAGCAGCCCCTTTCAGAACTGGCGGGGAATGGTGCAATCGGGAGGACGAAGGGTGATGAAGAATATAACCCTGGACTTGACTACCCTCCAATTCTGTACGCCGGAAATGCTCGACCGTTATCGAAAAGAAATACCTTTAATGGCAGATTATCAACCCGAGGCAGGAGTCGTGCCTACCAATTCGCAGGTTTACCGTGTGTATATTGAACGGTATTTGTGTAGTTTGCCTGTGGTGAATCAGGATTTGGACTTAATTATCAGTCAGAAGGAAGCCACGATGTATGGTGTGCCTATTCAGGTATATTTCTTTTCCCGCAATAAGGTCTGGAAAGAATATGAACGTATCCAGTCAGATATCTTCGACCATTTACTGGCAATGGTTCCTAAGTTCGATTTGAAGGTTTATCAGTATTCGGATTGAATGATTATATTCTCAAAGTATTCTCACCATGATGAGAAAAAAATCTCATCATGGTGAGAATTTTTTCTCATTATGAGGAGAATTTTTTCTCGCTATGGTGAGAATAATCCCTTGTCTGAGGTATGCTGGGATGAGGTTTATGGTCTTAATTAATAAAGAATCAGATTAAAATCGACATAGATTGGCAGATGATCGCTAATACCCCCCTGATATTTCATTCCTTTATAGGTGCGGAAAGGTTCCTTATCGCCATATTTCTTATCTTCGGTCAATAGAAAAGGGAGGTTGGAAACGGTTGCTTTGTTTTCGCTTGTGGAAAAACTGTTTGCTGGGTTAAGTAGAGAACCGGATACAATTAGGTGATCGAGTAATCCCCATTCTCCCCGATATTTGTATGAACCGAAATTTTTGGATTGGGCTTTTCGGGCAAGTAAATGGTAAAGCTTTAAAGGAGAAGGAGCAGTTGGCGAAGGAGATTCTGCTTCCAGTATTTTCTGAATAGATTTATTGGTCGGATAGTCATTGAAATCTCCCATAATGATAATTTGTGGATGAAGCCGTATGTTGAGAATACTGTCAGCCTCTGTGTACAGTATTCGGGCTGCATGAAGGCGGTACGGTTCGGATTCTTTTGCTCCGCCGGAACGACTTGGCAAGTGGCAGACAAATACGTCCAGTGTGTCTCCGGTCAGTAGCAAACCACTGACGTGCAACAAATCTCTCGTGGGGCGAAACTGTTTCAGGGGCGGAATAGAGACAGAACGGAAAGACAAGAGCTTGAATAAATCCCGTTGATAGAGCAATGCTACGTCAATGCCTCTTAAATCGGGAGAGTCGGTCATGACATAGCGGTAATTCAATTCCTTTAAAGGAGAACGGCAGGTGAGGTCGCGAAGTACCGTATCATTTTCTACCTCACATAACCCGACTAATGCCGGAGGTTCCCATTCGCCGACGGCAGTAATGACACGCGCCATATCAGTCAGCTTTTTCTT
>UMJR01001511.1_pt1 | contig 13868 bp, 12 predicted proteins | sample 1966121 | NCBI WGS metagenome assembly UMJR01 (sample SAMEA4836155, study PRJEB28245) | human gut metagenome | biome: gut microbiome; material: fecal sample | place: Denmark | collected 2008
TACTCCGCCTACCTCTACCTTGACTTTGCCAATTTCTACACGGATCAGGGTCTTGATGGCTTTGCCCACTGGTTTGAAATCCAGGCCCAGGAAGAGCGCGATCATGCCATGCTCATGAGAACGTACCTGCAAAACAACAATGTCCATGTCGAATTTGGCACCATCAATAAACCGGAAGGAAAATATAAGAATCTCATGAGTCCGCTCACAGCCGCTCTTGAGCACGAACAATTTATCACAAAATCCATCAATAAGATTTATGGGGCCGCCCATGAAGAAGATGATTACCGGACCATGCAGTTCTTCAACTGGTTCGTCAAAGAACAAGGAGAAGAAGAAAAGAACGTCGATGACATCATTAAAAAGATGAAGCTCTTCGGCAGCGACCCCAAGAGCCTCTACGCCCTGAACCAGGATCTTCTGGCCCGTGTCTACGCCGCTCCAACGTTGGTCCTCTAAAAAAAAGAAAAACTGGCCTGTCTAGGAGAAAAATCCTGGATGGGTCAGTTTTTTTTGGAGAAGCCCTTACTTGTCCTCCCCCTTTTCCCGCTTGATATAGCGGTACACTGTCGGTTCGGACAAATGAAGCTGACGGGCAATCTCGACGACAGCGCCCTTCATCTGGTGGATACCGGCGTTCATGAGATTGCGGATGACCGTTCCTTTTTCCTCCCGCGTCATCCGTTCCGGCGGCACCCCTACGGCCCTCATTTCACTTGCTACCATGCGGGGCAGGATATCCCCGACGGGCGTATCCATGGATTCATCCGTATCATCGAGGGCTCCCTCAAGATTATAGGCCTTCTTTAATTTTTGCAGGACAAGGTCAAGCTCTGTCATAGCGTCCATATTGCGGTTGATGCACAAAAGCCCAATGACCTTTCCTTCATGCTTGATAAAAAACGTGGACGAAACAAAATTCTTGTTCTTGCTGCGTCCGTTATAGTTTGCCATATAGTCCCGCTTCACATAGGCCTTTTCCTCCATGATCTTGATGGCAAGGTCCGTAAAAGGACTGCCTACCTTGCGGCCAGTGTGAAATCCGTTTGCAATGGCAATCACGGAGTGTTTGGGCTGGGAAATATCGTGGAGCAGGATTTCACAGCTTTCGCCCAAGAGTTCTGCCAAAAAGGGCACCAATGCCTTATATGGTTCAAGAAGCGGATTATATTTCATGATTCCATCTCCCTAGAGGTTGAAAGTACCGAACTGCATTGGAAATGGAATGACTAGCACTTTCCTTGGTTTTCTATACGTATTATTGTATCTTCCATGATGTCATAAGTCAATTCGTGATTCTTTGCCTCAAAAGAAAAATATTTTTTGTCTTTTTGCGAAAAGGATGACAAAAGAGGTCCTTTGGCACAAACGCCTAAAAGGACCTCCTTACGTCTTACCTTCCCTTCTGTGAGGGGAGGCGTCATGTTAGGCTTCGCCCTCAGTTTCAAAAGAGACTTCTTTTAAAGGAACCAGCTTATTTCCGGCAATCTTATTGACCAGGATGGCAATGGCACCGTCACCCGTTACGTTGCAGGCGGTTCCAAAGCTATCCTGTGCCAGGTATAGGGCAATCATGAGGGCCTGCTGATCAGCCGTAAAGCCCATCATGCTCTGCAGGATGCCCAGAGCAGCCATGACAGCACCGCCAGGAACGCCCGGGGCGGCAACCATGGTGACACCCAGCATGAGGATGAACCCAAACATGTTGCTGAATTCAATGGGTCTGCCGTTAAGCAGCATAACGGCCATGGTGCAGCTCGTCAATGTAATGGTACTGCCCGACAGATGGATCGTGGCGCAAAGGGGAATCACGAAATCCGCAATCCCCGCGGCGACCCCGTTCTTTTTCGTAGAGGCCAAGGTAACAGGAATCGTAGCGGCTGAGGACTGGGTCCCAATTGCCGTCATGTAAGCTGGAAGCATGCCTTTGAGCAGTTTGATGGGATTGCCGCCTGCTGCCGAACCGGCAAGGGTGTACTGAACCACAAGGATGACAATGTGCAGGCAGATGATGACAAGGAAAACTTTGGCAAAGACGCTCATAATGGCGGCCACCTGCCCAGCGTGGGTCATATTCGCAAAGATCCCGCAGATGTGAAGCGGCAAAAGCGGAATGATGATGCTGGCAATGAGTTTTTCAATGATGCGCTGGAATTCGTGGGATCCCTTTCGCAGCAAGTCATCCTGGCAGACGGCAATGCCAATACCAAGGATGAACGCAATGAGAAGGGCACTCATGACTCCCATCAAAGGCGGCATATCAATGGTAAAAAACGGATGGAGCAGCCCCTTTTCAGGGTTAGCCAAATCGCGGGCCATATCAGGGGAAATGATATGGGAAAGAAGGGCATGATTCGTGAAAAAGGCCAGGCAGCCAGCAATAACGGTGGAGCAATAGGCAATGAGGGTGGTCACGCCAAGGAGCTTACCGGCGGACTTACCCAAATCGGCAATCCCGGGGATAATGAAACCAACGATGATCAGGGGAATCGTAAAGCCTAAAAAATTACCAAAGATAGAGTTAAATGTTGCCAAAATTCTGACTATACTAGGTAAATTAAGATTTCCGATCACAATACCTAAAATAATTCCGAGAATCAGGCGTGGCAGTAAGCCGAGTTTCTTCATGTGAGATGCCTCCCTTGTGTTGTTGGACGTCGTCCGCTTTTTACTCTCGTATAAGAATAGTACCATATCGCCTAAAGAAGCGCAAGCTTATTTCTCTTTTTGAAAAGAATTATTGCATAATGAAAAGAAAATTCGTGATATTTTATAAATATTGGCAACATGGCCAATTCAAAAGAGCAAAAAATAAAAGGCGAAAGAAAAAAGGGAAAAACTTTTCCCTAATTAAGAGAAAGACAGTAGGAGATGGGAAGGCCAATCTTTACAGCAAAACAGGGAAAAGGACTGTATGATGGATTGAAAGGCGTTCCTATCAGCAGCCCTTTCCCTTTCTGGTGCGGGATTCCTGATCTCTTTTTTTCATGGGCCTTCAGGACATAAGGCGCCTTTCCTAGGACAGCGAAGGACCCCATCACAATATCCTCGCCCCTTTTCTTTCATTTTCATCTCTCTTATAATAGATACGGAAAGAAGGTGCCTTCATGAAGTCCATGACTTTACTTTGTATACTCACGGTTGTGGGAATTTCCCTCACAGCGACCCCCGTACAGGCAAAAAAGCCGGCCGCTGAGGTTCAGCAGGCCACAAAACATCAGCAGCAACCGCCCCTTTTGATGGACCGCGCGCAGATTCATGTCCTAAATACCGCCATATCCCAAAAGATGGGCGGCCCCATCACAGACGAAACCGCTCCCATGACGGCAGAAAAGCTTAAAAGCGAGCTCAGCCGCTATCAGATGAGGCGCGCCTTATACCATGAGGGACGTCTCATGACGGAGAAAGAAAAGAAGGAACTTATCAGCTGCGCCTACGGACGCATTCCTTCTGTCATCCCCTTACGCTACGGGGTCACTGTGAAACGCACGGATCTTAAGAGTTTCCCGACGGGGATGCGTGCCTATTCGGCGCCTACGGACCGTGACTTTGACGTTTTCCAGGAAACAGCTGTCGATCCAGCCGTACCGGTCCTGATTTATCACGAGGATGCGACAGGGCGGTTTCTTTTTGTCCGCGCCTATTTTTACCGCGGCTGGGTGCCAAAAGAAAGCGTAGCCGAAACAGACCGCGCCACATGGCTGACGTATGCCGCGCCCAAGGAAAAAGCCGTCGTCACAAATAGGGTCCTTACATTGGGAAAGGGAAAAGACACAGCCCTTTACCAAATGGGAAGCTCCCTTCCCCTTGAAAAGGGCCATCTTCTCCTTCCCATGCGGGATCAGGCAGGCCGCCTTGTCATCCAAAAAGAAAAAGCGCGTTTTGATGACTCCCTGCACAAGGGGCCCCTCCCCTACACGGAAGAAAACCTGCTTATTCTTGCCCGGCGTCATCTCGGTGCGCCCTATGGCTGGGGCGGCAGGAAAGAAAGCGTCGATTGCTCGGCCCTCACGCAGGACGTCTATCGGTCCATGGGAATCGAACTGCCGCGAAACAGCGGAGAACAGGCCCGCACGACACCGGGCGTTTCCTTTCAAGGGCTATCGCGAAAAGCGCGCCTATCGCTGTTAAAGACATTGCCTGTTGGAAGTCTCCTCTATATGCCCGGACATATCATGATTTACAGCGGGGATAAAAACGGGATCCCCATGGTGATTCATGCCTTAGGATCCAAGGGTGTCAGGGAAAAGGGCGCCGTTCGGAAAGTACCTGTCATGAAAGTCGTTGAAACACCGGTGGAAATCCTGGGAAGCAGCGGCGTGACGCTGCTCATGAGGGTTACGAAGGGGATAGTGATAAGATAGAAGGCTGTCAAGCTGTCACGAGCCTACGGCTCTCGCCGTCTTGCGGCCAAGGCCGCGGCTGTCAAGTAAAAGCTGGGAAAGATGCTCTGATGCTAAAAGACCGAAGGGGAAAAGACCGCACGGCGGCGCCAAATCGTGTCCTTCACCTTACTGCCGAAACAAGCAGCCAGCAAGGACTGGCAGCCCGCACGGGCTTTTGCCTCTGAGCTCGATGTCTCCGAAATCGAGCCGCCTTTGCCAAGGCGGAACGGCTTTCGCCGTCTCTAAGGCGGAAACACGAAGGCAAAAGACCCGACGCAATCGGTACGATGCAGCCTGCATCGTACCTAAGAAATAAAATAACTTAAGACAAAGAGCCCAGCAATGCAGCCTGCATTGCTGGGCTCTTTCTTTTCACTATGCCGTAGTTCCTGCGGCGAGAAATAAAAAAGGACAGTGCCGAAGCACTGTCCTTTTATCCGCTCTAAAGGGATTAGAACGTAACAACGAGCTGAGACCAGAGGGTCCGAGCATGCTGATCGGATTCTTTACCTTTGAGGTCGTAGTATTCAACGGTAGCAACCATATTCTTAGCAAGGGTGACGTTGCCGCCAACGTTGTAGCCCTTGAAGCCTTCGCCGTCAAATTTGTCCCAAGCACCATTCATGGTGTGGTCAATGACAGTCGGGGCTCCCTGATCATAGTATTTAGCATAAAGGCCCCAAGAACCAGGATCAGAAGCCTTTGCGCCAGCCCAGCCCATGGATACAACGTATCCATCGTCATCACCGTTGGGATAATCGGTATTCTTCAGAGTATCGTCATCACCTTTGAGGTACATAGCGCCAAGGTTGAACTTACCCACATTGTATTTAGCGCTGACATCCCAAATCTTGTCATTACCATCGATAATGCCAGGGTTGCCGTTTACATCATCGGCATGGACATATTCAGCACCGAGGTCAAAGTTGCCCCACGTGCCATAAAGGCCGGTAGCCCAGAATTCGTCGGCAACAGAATGATTATCCTTGCCATCAACGTATTTTTCTTCATAACCAGACCAACCATAAGTGCTCTTGCTGGCCATCTTGCCGTATTCAGCGGTGAAGCGAGCAGCCCCGAAAGGAACAGTAGCCTTCACGCTGTCTACACGGTCATCATAGATGTTGCCGTCGCCCCAGAAGCCTTCCTGACGGCCAGCGGAGAGGTTCACAACACCGATGTTACCAGTAAGATATGCTCTCTGGAAGTCCGTGTCATCATCACCGGATTCATTCTGGCCCTGGAAGTACTGGTTATTTTCGAGCATGGCTACATAATGCCAGTTATCGTTCACTTCGCCCGTAAAGAACAGACGGGTACGGAGTCTGGACTGGGATTTATCTTCGGCCCCGTCAAACTTACCGCCGTTATTTTGCTTGTAGCTCAGACGAACGTTCCCAGTAATCTTGACGTTGTCAGCGTTCTTTTCGAGTTTCGCTACGCGAACACCGAGGTTATCGAGTTCGTCAGCAAATTCGCCAACCAGTCTGTCATCAGCACCGATAGCGCCTTTAGCAAGGGCTTTGGCAACAATCTGGGCCATTTCATAACGGGTCATGGTGCGGTCACCTTTATAGGTGCCATCAGGATAACCATCAACAATCCCAGCTGCAGCCAGTTTAGCAACGGCTGCATAAGCCCAGTGGCCAGCAGGAACGTCGGAGAAGGGGTTCGCAGCAAAAGCGGTAGCGCTTACGCCGAGAGCCATGGCCATAGCAAAAACCAAACTCTTTTTCATTTTGTTCATCCTCCTTAAGGATCTTGGTGTTTCCCCAAGGAGTTTCCATCTTGCCAATTTCTTTATCGTGCGAGTGACCTTGTTTCCTCTACGAACCGAAACCGTCTCGATTTCCACTCCCTCAGGAACAAATGGGCAGGCCTTTTGCCTACACGCTGAGTATAGCACCTAGAGGATTGAACTTTCAAACGTGTCACATTTATTTCAAACTTTTCATGGAAATTTTTACCCCTCAATCATGATGAGAATTAGGTTTTATGCTTCATTTCTTTATATTAAAGCTAAGCGATTTTTTGACTCACAAGTCAGTATGTATTATCACGATGATTAGGTACACGGTTCATTCATTTTTCTACATAAAAAAGAGGACAGTGCTTTGCACTGTCCTCTTTTGAGTTTCTTTAAGAAGGAATTAGAAGCTGATAGCCAGTTCGGACCAGAGGGTACGAGCATGCTTATCGTCGTTGCCATCTTTGTTCTTCAGGTCATAGTATTCAACACTGGCAACCATGTTCTTGGCAAGCGTAACGTTGCCACCGACCATATATCCCTTGAAGCCTTTGTTGCCAAATGCATCATAAGCACCGTTCATGGTGTGAGCAATGGTGGTTACAGCAGACTGATCATAGTATTTACCATAGAGGCCCCAGCTGCCAGCTTCGCTCTTCTTCGCACCGGCCCAGCCCATGCTGACAACGAAACCATCGTCATCATAGTTTTTGGCGGCGCCAGTCAGGAGGTCATCATCACCCTTAAGGTACATCGCACCGAGGGAGAATTTGCCGCTGTTATAAGTAGCAGCTGCCGTCCAGATCTTGTTGTCGCCTTCAAGGCCTAAAACGTTGTATTCATCATTAACATCCAGATAGCTGGCAGCGAGGTCGAAGTTACCAACGGTGCCGCCCAGTTCAGCCATCCAGTATGTATCAGCTTTGGACTTATAAGCATTCTTATAAGCATCAGTAACAGATTCTCTAGTTGCACTATCTTTAATTGCTTCGCCAGCAGCGGAAGCCAGGCCACTATAGCCATAGGTAGTTTTCTGAGCCATCTTTCCATATTCGGCTCTGAGGTAAGCAGCGCCGAAAGGAACAACGGCCTTGATGCCATCGACACGGTTATCGTAGATGTTACCATCAGCGATAAAGTCATTGTAACGCCCAGCCGTGATGTCGACTACACCGATGTTACCAGTAAGATAAGCTCTCTGGAAGTCCGTATCATCGTCGCCGGATTCATTCTGGCCACGGAAGTTCTGGATGTTACGGAGCATAGCGGTATAATGCCAGTTGTCGTTTACTTCGCCCGTGAAGAACAGATCCGTACGGAGATAGGAGCTGTCTTTAGCTTCGCCATCAAAAGCGCCGCCGCTGTAAGCTTCGTTACGGAGTTTTACAGCGCCCGTAATCTTGACGTTGTCAGCGTTCTTTTCGAGACGAGCCACGCGAACACCGAGGTTATCGAGTTCGTCAGCAAATTCGCCAACCAGTTTGTCATCAGCACCAATGGCGCCTTTAGCAAGGGCTTTGGCAACGATCTGAGCCATTTCATAACGGGTCATGGTGCGGTCGCCTTTGTAGGTACCATCGGGATAGCCATCAACGATACCAGCAGCAGCCAGTTTAGCGACAGCTGCATAGGCCCAGTGGCCAGCAGGAACGTCAGAGAAGGGGTTAGCAGCAAAAGCGGTAGCAGTTACACCGAGGGCCATTGCCATTGCAAAAACCAAGCTCTTTTTCATGTGTGTTTCCTCCTTAGGAAATAGACTTGCCTTTCCTAGGAAAACGATCCACCTTTTGATGGGGGTCCTATACGTGCGAGTGACCTTGTTTCCTCTACGCTGGATCCATTTCGCCAGGTTTTCTTTTTTCCTTGGTCCGGCTGAATTGATTGCAGACGAGTTTCTGCTCCTATAGGGTACCATAGATTAAAGGTATTGTAAATCTTTATTTTGGCAATTTTGTGATTTTGTATCATTTTCACTCAATTGATTCATCTATGATTGACAAAATCAGCGATTTTCCACATCTTTAAGGACTATGGTTCTATGCGCCTACGTCCATTTTTATTGAGGATTATCAGAAAAATTATTCATCTGATTTTTCTTTAATAATTATATATTTTCTATCAGAATATTAAATATCATAATCGCGATTTTATCGCTTTTTATCCATTGACATCGCGATTTCTTTTATATTATTTTACAAGGTTATTTCCCTTCAGTTCACTCTATGATCTTTTTACTTATCATGTCCTAACTTTTACACTTTTATCTTCCTATTACCGCATTTATTTGTCTTTTAGTCATATACAATCACGATATCTGTCCATTCTCCTCATTTCAATCGGTAGTATACTGACGATAGCCTGTTATCCCCTACTTTCATACCTTTTAGGTATGAAAGTAGGGGATAACTTATTCATGACCAAAAGGTCCTCCCCCAGCAGGCTTTTTTAGGACGTTGGCACCCCCTGCCCCGTTCGTCACGGCGCCCTTTTCCTAAAGCCGTCCCAGGTTCCCTCCCTGATTCTGTGTTTTACGCCCTTTTCTTTTCTCCTCACATCATAAGAAAAACAAAAATGGGACCATGAAGAAATGATCCTTTCATTTCTTCATGGTCCCATTAGGATTCCTATGGTCTTTATTCTTCAGCAAGATCGAGATCGACGTCCTCGTCTTCATCATATTCAGCGTCTTCGTCGTTATGAGAATTGGCTTTCTTGTCGGCGGCTTTCACGTCGGCGTCTTTCTTTTCGTCAGCGGCGAGGGTCTTTTCCGTTTCGGCGTCTGCTTTATCATCGCTCTCTTTTTCTACAGCTTTCTTATCATCAGCCTTGTCCGTCTTCTTTTCACTTACGGCCGGCTTATCCACTGTATCAAGCTTATCCTCCCGTTCCTCTTCACTGGCAGGAACTGCCTGGACGCCTGCAGTCGATGCGCCTTGGAGCACGATTCCTTGAACGGTCGTATCTTCAAGGACCTGGACATAGGTGTTGCTGCCGGCCGGAATGGTCACTTGGGCTCCTTTGACAAAGGCGCCGCCAACAAGCCCCACCGGTCCAAAAAGAACCATGCCGCCAATGGAAGCACCGGCTGCACCAGCAACGGTCTTGGCCTGCTGTTTCGCTAGCTCCCCAACTGTCACAGGAATCTTTTCCCCGTTTACGGCAGTCACAGAGGAAAAGTCGATGTCAATGCGGGCATCGCGGCCAAAGATGCGGGGCTGTACCACTTTTTTGATTGTTGCATTGCCTCGGGCGCCTTTTGGCAGGACGAGGGCTTCCCCAACGTACACATTGTCATCGGCAATAAAATCGACTTTATCACCGGCCTGGGCCGTTTTACTGTTGATGTCTTCCATGAATTTGATCTTGATAAGGGAATCCTTCGGCAGCGTCACGGTCTGACGGGAAAGACTGCCTGATGGGAAGGCGCTCTTTGTAAGGCGGGACAGGCGGGACAGAATTGTATCCTGCGTGTACTGGGTCCCAAACAGGTCCGTTTCAAGGTTCCCGATTCGGGTCTTAACGCCTTCATCACTCATACGGTCAGCAAACTGCCACTCAATGGCGTTCATCTGGGCAGCAATGGAAAGCTGCGTGCCGCTTGGCGTACCTTCAAGGCGATTATAGACGCGGTCCACACGGCTCATGACACTGCCGCTTGAAGTTTGCCCATAAAGGTCCTTTTCCATCTTATCCACACGGCTAACAAGCGACCCACTCTGTTCGGTCCCATAAAGGAACTGTTCAGATACACCCAGTTTATCGGACACAGTGCCAGAAGCAAGGGATTCAGCCGCAAAAGCCGGTGTAAGACAAGTGAGGCTTACGAGGGCGGCCATCATCATACTTAGGATTTGTTTTTTCAAGAGATACACCTCCGTCAGATTTTTCACACTGAAATTCTCCCCTCATTGTAGCATAAATGAAAAGCTTGCGGTAGTAAAACTAAATTTTTCACAGTTTGCTGACAACCGGTTAACGAGCCTGCCACGGCGCAAGGGCGGCTTTTATACTTTCTGCCATCTGATCCATGAGTTCATAGCGGCGGCGGTGGTTGGCCCGTTTGGAAGGCTTCAGTTCCGACAGGTTACGGCGATGCTCCTCCAAGGGGATTTCATAAAAGCGCGGGTCCCGTGTGGGCGTGCCCCCACATTCCGCCCAGAAGTCGCCAAAATTGGTTTTGAGCTTGCGATCCATACGGACATGATTCATGGCATAATACCCTGCATTGGTCACGGCATAGATGATTTCTGCCCCCATGAGGCCGGCTGCCGTGCGAAGACCATAAAAGATCAGGTTCTTGGTGCGGTAGCCAAAAAATTTCTTGGTCATGGCCTTGACAGCCTCGTTTCCTAAGGTCGTTCCCTGAAGGGCCCCCACAAAAAGAGCGGGTTTTCCCGTTTCAGGAGACAGACCAAACCAGAACATCATCTGGTAAAAGTCAAGGGATCCCCAATGGAGAACCAAAGACAGGCAGCCTTCCTTGCGCTGACCCGGATGGAACAACAGGTCCATCGTAAGGGGCTTTTCCTCAAAGGTGTCGGCCCAAAGGGTGATCTTGTCATGGGCCTCGTAGATCTTTAAAAGAAAGTCATCCGTCAGGTGCGTTTCCAGATGGATGATGTGCTGCTTGATAAGGGCAATGCGTTCAGCAAAGGAAGCCCCTTTATAAAAAAATGCCCGTGTAGCCTGTTCCATGAGGCAGGGCATACCGGCCCGGATCCTTGCCCGTATCGGTGTTTCATGAAAAAAAAGCTGGAGTCCTTCCATTTCCCTTTGATGAAAATAGGTGCGCAGCAAAAAGATCCAGTAACGTTTGCGTTCCTTGAGATGTGAGCAGTTATAACAGGCGTGACCGGTTTCCCGGATCTCGTTCCAATCCATTTCTTCCATCCTTTCTTCGATGAGGCGTCCGCTTAAGAAAAAGGGCTGCAACAAGGTGAATTGTTACAGCCCCTTTCAGCATGTTATTTGTTGTTCTTGATGGCCTTGTTCAGTTCCCGTTTGCACAGGTACTGGAAGCGATTATGGGGATAATCGAACTTCGGATGGATGGCACCGGATTCACGTTCATCGCGGAAGCGGTAATGGTCTTCCTTGTAGCTGCCATTCAGCATGTTGATGGTGGCAAACTTTCCTTCAAAACGAAGTTTCGTCACCGGTTCACGGCGGAAATTATCTTCTTCCACGTCGAACTTGTCAACACTCATGGCCACAACGCAGTCGGCACCGCTGGCTTTAGCGATGGCTTCCAGGCCTTCTTTGGTAAAAAGGTTGTCCTGCTGGGCAAGGGCCGCTTTTCTTACGGTATCGGAATCAACAAGGTCGTATTCCGGATACTGGAAGAGTTCCGAAACTTCCGTACTGTAGGCAATGGGTTTGAGACCTGCGTCGTCTTCCACATTTTCACCGATGATGAGCGGCACGACGGCAAGCTTCATCGCAGCGTCGGCGCGGCTCATGCCGGGAAGGACGAGAAAAGCAGCGAAAAGCGCGGCAGCAGCCATTTTAAGGAATTTATTCATTTGTAGGGCCTCCTATTTACTTTCAAGATGATAGAGCGATTGTACCATAAAATTAGGAAATTGACCATAGAGTCAATAAATTAGGCTTCTTTGCAGTAGGCAGCAGCGACCCAACCAGTCTCGCCGTTTTCCCTTCTGACGCGCAGCCAGTTCATGCCGCCGCCATCGGCAGCGTCGAGGATGGTGACCGTCTCCCCTTGTTCAAAGTAGCCCAGGACGTCGCCGTTAAGGCTGGCGTCGCCGCGCATGCGGACTTCCGTACCGGTAATGACGCCCTTGCGTCCATTTTGGACGGCACCGCTGGGAACGTTGTATTCATCAGCAACGACACAGTAATCGGCAGCTATCCAGCCGGTAGCTCCATTGGCACGGGTCACTTCATACCACTTCATGCCGCTTGCCACATCGCTTTTAAGGACGCTCAGGGCTTCCCCGTCATCAAAGACACCAATGATATCTTGATCAAGACCCGGTCCTCGTCTCATGCGGACTTCCGTTCCCTGGACATGGCCCGGGTTCCCCTGTACGGCAGGCTGCGCCGGCGCTTGCTCAGTAGGCTGTGCCGGAGCGGGTGTTTCCACGTCCGCAGATGGGGAAGTTTCTTGGGGTTCAGCCGGTGTTTCCGCAGCCGGTTGCTTTGGGGCTGGTGTTTCCGCAGCCGAAGCTTCATCCGTCTTGGAAGATGCCGCTTCAGAAGCGGGCGTTTCCTTCTTGGGTGCGGGAGCAGAAACCGTATCAGGCGGGATTTCCGACGCGGACAAGTTGACTTCTACTTCGCCCTCGCTCTTATCGAGAATGGAACCAGCGTGGTAAAGACCGATGATGCTTCCATCGTCATCGACATAATACGTATCAGGAAGGGCCTTTGCTTTTGCCGGATCAACGTCATACAGGTACTGAAGGCCGCTTTGGGTCCGATTTTCCAGATCGGTCCCGCTGTAATAATAGCTCAGGGGCCTCAGCTCGCCGGTCTTGCGGTCAAAAGTCATGCCCTGCGTTTCTTCAACGCCCATTTCCGGCGTCATGACGAGGGTCAGGCTGATGACGTTGTCGTTAGCCCGATGAACGTCATAATGGACCTTACCTCCGCCAAGGGTCGATGCTTCACTTACAAAAGAGGCCACTTTGCTCGAAAGGGCCGAATTGATCTTATCCGTTGCCGCCTTGGTTCCGCCTGTCACTACCGGGCATTCCACGGTCACGGATTGCTCCGTCCGCGTTACGGTCCGAACAGGCGCACTAACAGCGCTGACAGCTGCCCATGCGGGGACACTTGTTCCCAGGAAGGCGCAGCTCATGAGGATGGCCATTGTCTTTTTTAACATTGTGCGCAGTCTCCTTCTTCTTCCTTAATACCCCTATTTTACTGTATCTGTGAAGCAGGGTCAAGAATGGGACGCTTCCAGCGGTTCTTCTGCTTCAAAAAGGCACCGCTCCTCAAGGGTAACCGCGCTGCGCAGACTTTCCGTAAGAAAATGCGTCACGTCCCCCCGATCGGTGCGCTTACAGGTAAGGATAATGGTTGCTTGGGCATCATACTGAACATCTTTGACAGAAAAAAGCGCTTTGCCATAAAGATGGTTCAAGACCCGCCCCACATCATCAATGGGCCAGGTAAAGGCATAGTCCCCCATGGGAACCATGCGGGAAAGCCCTGCTGCCTTGATGGCTTCTGAAACAGCCTTGGCATAGGTACGGGTAAGGCCGCCAGCACCCAATTTGATTCCACCGAAATAACGGGTCACCACAGCAACGACGTTATAGAGCTCTTTTTGGCGCAGCACTTCAAGCATGGGCGCGCCTGCCGTACCCGCCGGCTCCCCATCGTCACTGGAGCGCTCCGCCCGGGGCTTGATGCCGACGATATAGGCCGTGCAATTATGATTGGCATCCCAATATTCTTTTTTGAGGGCCTTGATCTTGGCCTGTGCCTCTATTTCAGTAGAAACGCGGTATAAACTTGTCAGGAACCGGGATTTTTGGACCACAAGTTCCGTCTGGACATTGCGTGTGATGACGTACAAGGATGAAGGCTCCCTTCTGATAGATAGGGATATTATAGCATTTTTAGGGGCCGGCGCCAAACCGCCCTACGGGAGGGCGCCGAATTGATTTTTTGGTCACACGGGCCTGCAGCCGAATCGCGTTGGCCGCGTCTTGCGATGAGCGGGGCCCATCGAAAAATGTTCCTCGCTACCGCTCGTAGGGAGACGT
>UMJR01027834.1_pt1 | contig 13759 bp, 15 predicted proteins | sample 1966121 | NCBI WGS metagenome assembly UMJR01 (sample SAMEA4836155, study PRJEB28245) | human gut metagenome | biome: gut microbiome; material: fecal sample | place: Denmark | collected 2008
CTCACGGTTGAGCTTTTCGATGAGCGTATACATTTCCGCCGTCACCTTGGGGTCAAGTCCGGAAACGGGCTCATCCAGAAGCAGCATTTTTTGCGTGGCGCACAGCGCGCGGGCAAGCAGCACCCGCTGCTGCTGGCCACCGGACAATTCACGATAGCACCGCCTTGCCAGCCGGGTGATCTGCATCTTGTCCATCGCATCAGATGCAAGCTGCTTTTCTTCTTTGTTATAAAAAGGACGGCTGCCGCAACGTCCCTGGCATCCGGAGAGAACGATCTCTCTCACGGATGCCGGGAAGTCCTTTTGTACCTGCGTTTGCTGCGGCAGATAGCCGATCTCATTTTTCCTCAGCCCGTCGCCTGTCAAAATGCTGCCGCTGATGGGCGTCTGCAAGCCGAGGATCGTTTTCATAAGGGTACTCTTGCCGGAGCCATTCTCCCCTACGATGCAGAGATAGCCGCCTGCCAGGAGCTCAAAGGTGAGGTCTTGGAGAACGGACTGCCCATCGTAGCCGACACAGAGCCTTTGACAAGTGAGCTGAGCCATCATCCTGCCTCCTTAACCCAGTGCCTCTTTCAGCACGGAGAGGTTCTGCTCCATGACAGAGAGGTAGGTAGCACCGTTTGCAACATCCTTGGAGGTCATGGACTGCATGGAATCCATGGTCAGCACCTTCTGCTTCTTCCCGGCGGTGTTCTGAACGATGGTTTCCGCGATCCTGTGCTGTGCGCCCTCGATGGTCAGCACGCAGGGAAGTCCCAGCTCATCCACCTTCTTTGCAAGGAACGAAACGGTTTCAAAGCTGGCCTCGGTTTCGGCGGAGCAGCCCGCAAAGGCGGCATAGTAGCGCAGACCGTAATCGTCCACCAGATAACGGAACGGGAAACGGTCACCGAACAGCACGGTTTTGTGCGCCGCGCCGTCCACGGCAGACTGGTACGCGCCATCCAGCGCGGAGAGCTTTTCGATGTAAGCCGCAGCGTTGGCGGCGTAGGTATCCTTGTTGTCAGGGTCAAGCTCCTGCAAAGCGTTGGAGATCGCGCCCACCAGTGTTTTGGCGTTCTTCAAAGACAGCCAGACGTGCTCGTCAGCTTCCTCCCCATGGTCGTGGCCCATCAGCTCGTCAAGGATGTCCTCTACGGAAAGCGTGTCCTTCACAAAAAACGGATTGGTCTTGGCGCTCATTAAGGCATCGAAGCCGTCGTTGCCGAAGTAGATATGGAAATGCTCCGCCTCACCCGGCTCGTGGCCGTGGTCGTTGAACTGCACATATTTGGGCGCATCGGCACTGGTGGTTTCGAACTGATAGCGGACGCTGCGGATCTTGCCCTCGTCATCCAGCTTCGGCTGATAACCGGCATAGGTGTATTCAGCGGAAACGGTTTTTCCGTCTCCATAAGTGAAGGTGATCGTGTTCCCGTTGATAGAAATCTTCTCGGCGTCGCATTGCCACGAAGCCTTATACTTTTCCAAATAGGTGTCCTTTGTGGTCGAGCTGTCCTCGTCCTCCTCCGCCCTGTGTTGGCAGAATTTGTCCAGGTCGCCGTTCAGCAGATAGGGGTGCAGGGACTTCCACGCACCGGCGAAATCCGAGAGGGTGCGATCCTTGATGTCATCCTCCGTGAGCTGTTCATCGTGGCTGTGACCGTGGTCGTGACCGTCCTCCTGCATACCCTCAACGGTCTCCTCCGTTTTCACGGAATCACCCAGCACCTCCAGCAGGTTGATGACCTTCATGTTCTTGTTGGCGGCGTTTTTCAGAGCGTTTTCCACCCAGCCGTCGGACTCGCCGCCCACATAGACAAACAGGTCGCAATCGGATATCTTGACAATATCATCGGCGGTGGGCTGATAGCTGTGCAGGTCAACGCCGTTATCCAGCAGCATGGTGATCTCGGCGTTCTCCGCCTTGTCACCCAGGATCGCCCTGACCCAATCGTATTCGGGGAAGATGGTCGTGACGACCTTCAATTTGCCGGCTTTTCCGGCATCCTTCGGCTTTCCGCAGCCGGCAAGGACGCCGGCCAGCATCATAAGCGCAAGCAGCAGCGCAGTTATCTTTTTCATAGACTATATGTACCTCCAAATTATGATAAGAACGTAAAATTGGGCGCAAAAATACAAGGGTGACGGCAACACCGCGAAAGCCTATCCGAAAACGGATAGACTACACCCTTGTAAATAGTTCTTATTTAATCTGAAAGCTTGACCTTGAGTGAAACCAGAGTAAACGTGCGGACAACCTCCGCGCAGGAGGGAATGACCCTGCACGGGGCATACCCGACCGCCGCGGCGAAAACCGCAGCAGCACCGGCAAGCCCAATGCTCTTGAGCAGATTTTCACAGACCTGCAGCTGGTGGCAGATGGCGCAGTCCTCGCCGGAGCAGTTATGGTTGGCTTCGACCGCAATATAGACAGCGGAGGACAGCATGACAGCCGCCAGCACGGCTGCCAGCAAGCCTGTGATCAAACGAGATTTTTTGGTCATAGCCTGTCCTCCTTCCGAATGTTATTCTTCCCTGCAATCCGCGCAGGTGCCATAGAGAACCGTGTCGGCGGCGTCCAGCGTGAATTGCTCACTCTGCGCCAGGTGCTTTGCAAACAGGGCGGCGTTGCCGCTTGCCATGTGAAAGGTTCTGCCGCACTTTACACAGCGCATATGCAGCGCACCCTTACAGCTTTCGGCGTCAAGGTACTGATAGTAGACCCCCCGCGTGCCGCTCTTGCTGCTGCGCCGCACTTTTTCTTCCGTCTCTAACTGTGCAAGGTTCCGATATACGGCGCTGAGGCTGATTTTTTCATCCGCCAGTGCGTCCGCAATTTGCCGTGCGGACAGCAGCTCATCCGGGTGCCGGCTCAAATAGGCAAGCAGAGCCTTCCTCTGCTGCGTGCTGTAACTGAACAAGTCACCACGCCTCCAATTTGCAATTCATTCGCAAATTAGTATACACAAGGAAAGTAGAAAAGTCAACATGCGATTTATTCGCAAATTGAACGCTTTCAATGAACGCCGCCGTGTAAAAGGCACAGCGGAAGCATATGATAGATTTTGGACTGCGGGTTTTTATCGTCTTTGCCAGGAGCCCCCGCCTGACTGCGGTAACAATGCACAGCGGCAGGTTTTTCTCAAATGCTTTATGCTAATGTGTCCCAAAAGCGTGTTTGAGATTGCACTAACAGTAGAAGCATGGCAAGCCGAGAGGGCGGTATTAGAACAATTATTTTTTCGATGCTTTCCGGAATTTCCTGCATTGTTTACGTAACCGATAATCGTGGTGAATAATACAACTTCCACCTTATCAATCAAACCCTCGAAACACGAACGGCGGGACGGGCTTTACCGTCCCTCCGCTCTGCTTTTTCAGCGGTCGAGGTCCTGCCTGTGCGTAGGCTGCTCTTTGTGGTTTTCCTCCCGCAGCATCGCGCAAACGCCCTTCTGCACCACCGTTTTATTTGACGATGGTGCGGAAGATCCATACCTTTATTGCAGCTTCTTCAATCGCTATTGTTCCGTTCTGCCTTTTAGCTATTCTTGAAAAACGCCACCACAACGGCGCCGGGACCGAGGTGTGTTCCGATCACGCTGCCCACCGTTGTGTAGCGAACCTCCCGCAAATGCCCCTCCCAAATGTGGCAGCTGTCCTCGATGTACTTCAATAAAAGCGCATCGGAAAGTCCGCTGTAGCCAAGCAGCACCGGCTTGCTGAAATCAATGCCGCCCGCCTCATTGATCTCCTGAACGAGCAGATTGTTTCCCATCTTAGAGCCGCGCGCTTTTCCAAGCAGATGTATTTCACCGTCGGTGACGGAGATCACGGGCTTGATGTTCAGTATCCCGCCGGCAAATGCTGCTGTCTTTGAAATGCGACCGCCCCGTTTGAGGTATTCAAGGGTATCCACCAAGGCAACAATGACAATATTTTTCTTCTCTTCCTCCAGAGCCTTCGCAATTTCCTCTGCGGAGGCTCCCGCGTCCAAGAGCCGGAACGCAAGCTCTACAAGGATGCCGGTCCCCATTGCCGCGCTTGCGCCGTCCACAACATAGATGTTTTCATATTCCGCCGCCGCAATTACGGCGCCTTGATACGTGCCGGAGAACTTGGACGCAAGGGTGATGACAACGGTGGCTTCTCCCGCCTGCCTTGCCGTTTCAAACGCGCCGATGAAGTCGTTCGGGGTTGCCTGACTGGTGATGGGCAGTACATCGCTCTCGACCAGCTTCTCATAGAAGGTCTTGTGGTCGATGGTCACGCCGTCGATATATTCCTCTTGACCGAAGCGAACGGTGAGGGGAACCGTATAGACCCGCTCTTTGATCTCGGGGACCAGGTCCGCGGTGGAATCAACAATGATCCTTGTTTTCAATTGCATCACAGCTCCTTTTCTTCACTGTTTTGGACGATAGCCTCAAGGCTTCTGCTGATGGTGGATAGACAACGGTAGAATTCAATCCGTTCATTCTCCGTGAGAGCATGGCTGATCGTTTCAAGAATGCCGCCGATCTTCTCTGCAATTCTTTTGCCGGCGTCCCGCCCCTTATCCGTCAGGCGCAAGGGGCTTTTGTACCGCTTGGCGCCGGTGTCGCGCAGGAGAAAGCCGTTGGTCTCCAGATAGTCCACCGCGCGGGAAATGGTTGCCTTGTCCTCCTCACAATGCTCGCACAGCTCCGCTGAGGTCACGTTTCCCAGCGAATAAACGTAGTACAGACAGGACACATGGACGCTTCTGAGGTGATAGTCGGCCATCTCCTGATTTTTGATTTTCCGTATGTCGCGGCTGATTCTGTTGATCAAAACTGTAAATGTTTCAAATCTCTCCTGCATGACTATCCTCCGCCTCTGTAAATGTTGAAGTTTCAACAAAAGAACTTTAACACAGAGATGTTGAAATGTCAACATAGTCCTTGTATAGGGCTTCTATTCATTGATTGTGGTATCCCACGGCGCGAGGTGGCCTCGGCGCGGTTTTCGTGTTGCTCATCGAGAGGAAAAAGCGGGACGCCGAGAATACTGCAAAGCCCCGCCGGAATTGCTCCGGCGAGGCTTTGCTTTTGACCACATAAAATGCCATAGGCAGATGTGGAACACAAAGTGTTGGGAAAGGGATTAAAATCAAGAGGAAGCCGCTAAAAGCAGCTAAGAAGTTCGGGAAAGTGTTGCGGCAGCTCTTTGCGTATACAACTGCAATTGTTCGACCTTGAGCGTATTCTCCTCGTTACCGCCGCTTCGGAAGTTCTCCACTTCCGAGCTTCTGATACTCACAATAACCCTATCATTGACCTGTAAATCCTCAAAAGAAATCTTTGTAACCTTCTGCGTGGCAAAGTCGCAATAGACCATAGGAACGGACGAATAGTCGAGCAGACATCCTTCACCTAAAGTACTTTCATCGACATCGTCCTTTACCGTTATGGGTTGCTTTGCTGTATCGATTTCCGTGATCACTGCGTTGGCGATCAGAAGCGTGTCATCCTTCAATGAATCGCACCCGGACAGGGATAGCAAGAGCGTCAATAAGCACAGGGCATTCCGCTTCCCCTTATATTTCTATGCAGCAATGTCTTATCCTCCTGTTTTTGCGCTGTGGGACTTCTCCTATCTATGAAAAAGACGCCTCTTCTGCTCCTCGCGTCAGGCGGGACAGCGCACAGACCGCGTACATATAGGCGGCAAGGATCAGAGGCGCCGGCAGTCCGTAAAGCAGCGGCGCTGGGATGATGCGCCAGAACAGCTTGAGCACACCGATCTCTGCGCCGTAAGTAAAGAAGTAGTTTGCCTCCGGGCAGAGCGTGAGGCGTAACAGGAGATTGATACAGTGCGCACCTACGGCAAGCAGGCCAAAGGTCTTGAGTATCCGCGGGATATCCTTTGGGTCGGGGCGGTAAAAGCCCAGCGTCGCCAGACTCAGACCGCAGACAACAAGGAGCGCGTGGGTCACATAGTAACCAAAGATCCGCGGCAGGAACAGCGAAAAACCGGAGAACAGAGGCTCCGGAAAGAGCAGTGCCATCAGCGCGCCAAGCGGCGCCACAAAGAAGGCGAATCCCAGTATTGAGCGGTTGCGCTTCCATAGTCCGATGGGGATCAGGAATAGATTGATGTTGCACAGGTGCAGCGGCAGCTCATTGAAAATGTTGAAGCCGTTGGGATAGTACGCACGGACATACGCTGCGTCCATGGACAGTGAGAGCTTGTAGCCGGTAAACAGCGCAAGATTAAAAAGGCACATGCCGATCAGAAACCGGGAGCGCCGTGCTTCCGATTTTCCGCGCAGCAGCAAGAATATGAGCAGCGCCGCCGCTGCCGTCAGCAAAAGCAGAAGCAGATGCAGCCCGCGAAAGGGTGTTATAGAAAAATCGTTCATTTCACACGCCGGAAGTCCTTTCCGGTCTTCTCCTCAAGAAATCGTTTAAGTTCCTCCACCGTCCCGCCGGTGAGGGTGCGCTTGTCCAGAGGCTGCGCATAGCGTTTTTTCATCAGAAGGATGATGTAGTCCTGCGACTCCGCCATGGCGTCGATCAGCTCATAGCGGAACGTGGAGGTGGTGACCTCCGTAACGACGGTATAGGACTCCTCGCCGAACACAACATGATAGTCCTTTGTGCCTGCCAGCGTGTTTTTGCAGGCGATCATGCCGTTGAACCGGTCCTGAAACAGCAGAACGGACAGCAGCATCACCTCTATCAGCAGGGAAGTCACCGTTCTGACATCAAGCGCAAAAGGCTCTCCATCGAATGGAATCAGCAGCAATGCGTTGAATAAAAAGACGCTCCAGCCGAAGATGGCCCAAATAATGTTTCTCTTTCGCCGCAGCACCTTGCGCATCGCGCGGGCGGCTATGGTCATGGAATGATTCGTGATATCACTGTGAATTTCAAATGTCATTCATTTTCTCCGTTGTAAGTAATTCTGCAACCGCAGGGCTGGCGGTGCTTCGCAGCCGCCTCCGGACAGCATAAGCTGTCGCTTGTTTATTCTACCATACCGAAAATAAGGTCCATGTTAAGTTTTTCGAATTCTCAAAGGGAGGCCTCCGATGTGCCTTTGTCAAGGCGCCTGCCGAAAGGCTCTTCTGATGCACGACCTAACCACTCCAAATGCTTCCGGGCTCTGCGTGAAAATCCATTCTCGTCCGTTGGAAATGGGCTGTTGCCAGAACAGCCCATTAAAGTTCATGTATCGGCAAGCATATATTACTCGCTCTTTTCTTTGCTTTTTTCGTCCGCGAAAAGTGCATGGCCAAGCGCCATCCCTATCATGGAAGCAATCGTTCCGATAAAGAAAACGCTGAGCGTTTGCAAATCGACCCGATCAAAGATCAAGCTTTCTCTCATGCCATAGCTCGCATAGACGGAAAGCATGAACATAAGGCCAAATCCAATCGGCGCCAGCCACTTGTACTTTCCCCAATAATTGTTTTTCCCGATCAAAAGAGACAGAACGATCGTGGCGGCCGGGAGCATAATCCATTGGGCTCCACCTGCCTGTGCTTCCGTAATACTTCCCGCGGAAAAACGCCATGACGCCATAATATTGAACGCCCAAATTACCAGATAGGACAAAACTAACAGCAGCTTTGATAACCTGACTTTACTCTTTACTGTATTCGTGCTTTCTTCGATATAATCCAGATAGTCTTTCATAGGGCCTTCTCCTTTCAAGAGGTAGTCAAGGCTGACACTATACAACTCACTCATTTTAAGCACACTTACGATATCGGGGTAGGATCTCTCATTCTCCCAATTCGATATTGTCTGTCTGCTGATGCCAAGGGCTTGTGCCGCTTGTTCCTGTGTGATCTTCGCATCCGCTCTTGACTTTTTGATTTTGCTACCAATATCCATACGCTTGCCCTCCCAACATGAACTTCATCTGGATTATGCCCTATATGAAAAGCACTGTCTATCAAAACGCTTTTACAAGTCGAAATTTCTCTGTCAAAATGCTTTTACATCCTGCTGTTTTACCTGAAATACCCTGACTTATCTGCCCGCCGGAAGCGTGATCTCAAACACGGCGCCACTATCCCCGTTGTAGGCGCGGATCGTTCCCTTATGCAGGTGGATGATCTCCTTAGTCAGGGCAAGGCCAATGCCGGATTTTCCGCTTTTTCCCATGTAGAAGCGATCAAAGATGTGGGGTAGGTCTTCCTCGGCAATATCGTCCCCGTCGTCCTGTATCCGTATCGTCACATGACGCTTGTCCGCACGGCAGGTCAGGCGCATCTGGCTGCAGGCATAGCGCACACCGTTGGATAGGATATTGGCGACCGCTCTGCGCAGCCGGGTGTCATCGCAGCTGACCATAACGGGCTCCTCGGGGAAGTCCGGCGTGATGGTGATACCGCTGGCGGCGGCTGCCGGCTCCACGGCGCGTATGCTGTCGTAGAGCAGTTCCCGAATATCCATCTCTGAAAAGGCAAGCAGCTGCCGCCCCATATCGATTTTCGAGATGTCCAGGAGCTCCTCCACCAGCTCCGTCATGCGGTCGCTCTCCGCCAGAATCACCTCCGCCGCGCTGCCTGTGTCCATTACGCCCGCCTGTATCCCCTCCGCATAGCCCTGTATCGCCATAAGCGGCGTTTTCAGCTCATGGGAGGCATTCTGGAAGAAGGTTTGCTGCCGCTCCGCCTCCTTCTCAATATCCCTGCCGAAGCGGAACCCCAGCAGGCACATGACGGAGGAGATCGCCAGCAGCACCCCAAAGAACACCCAGTTCAGCGTCACGATATAGCGGGTGATGGGGCCGATGTCTATGTACATGATATAGGAGTACGGTTTTTCCGAATTGCCGTAGTCCCCCTGCACGGGCATAAAGATCAGGTGGTGCTTGTCTGCCTTGAAGTCGTGGCATCGGTTGGGCGCAACAGACCGTTCACTGCAATACGCCAGCAGCTTTTTCTCCAGCCGATAGGTGTCCTGGCTCCATGTGTTAGGTCGGTATCCGTCATCCAGTTCCAAAAAGACGATGCTGGGGGTAAAGAAATTCCCCTCCTCCTCGCCCTCGTCATAGATCGGCTCTTCGTCGGTATAGGGGATGGTGCGGTTCTGGTACTGTGCCTCGCTGATGAGCGCCTTTTCCGCCTCGCTTACAAAGTGAGCGGGGATCACAACGTTCACCGCCAGCATGAACAGTGCAAAGAGCAGCAGTGCCGCACCGAGGATCAGATACACGATCCGCAGCTTGATGTTTTTCATGTGCGCTCCGCTCCTTTCAGCTTATAGCCAAAGCCCCATATGGTGCTTACGCTGACGGAGCTGCCCGCTTGCAGCAGCTTTTTTCGGATACGGCGCAGCGTTTCATCGGTCACGCGGGTCTCCACCTCCGAGTCAAAGCCCCACACCGCGCTGAGCAGCTCCTCACGGGAATAGGCCTTTTCCGGCTGCCTCAGCATATAGCTGAGCAGCCGCAGCTCGGTCTGGGTCAGCGCCACGATCGTGCTTCCGCAAAAGACGGCGTTTTCCGTAGCGGAATAGCGGATATCCCCGTAATGCAGCTCATCCTCTGCCGCCGCTGTTTTTCCTCGGTCCATCTCCACCCGGCGCAGCAGCGCTTTAACTTTCATGAGCAGTATAGTGGGGCGGAAGGGCTTGGTGAGATAATCGTCGCTGCCCTGGCTGATGCCCATGACGTAGTCCAGCTCGCTGTCCTTGGCCGTAAGCAGGATGATGGGAATGTCGGAAACAGCGCGAATCTCCCGGCACACGGTAAGGCCGTCCGTGCCGGGCATCATAATGTCCAGTATCACCAGCTCCGCAGGCTCCTGACGGAATGCCTCCAGCAGTGCGTCACCGCTTTCAAAGGAGCGCACGGTATATCCGTCGCTTACGAGGAAGCTGTGCAGCAGTTCCCGGATGCTCTTTTCATCGTCTGCCAAATAGATGGAATGTCCCATGGTGACCTCCTTGAAAGCAGCGCCAAATGCTGCGCACAGGCGCAGCATCGGCGTCGTATTTAGTTAATCATATCAGAAAACCTCTTTGCCGTCAAAAGGGGCAAATGCCGCTTTCGCAGCCGGTATCGCCCCAAATGGTATCGTACAGCTTGCACAGCTGGTTATCAAGCTCTACCAGACGGTTATAGTCGGCGATCAGCTCGTCCTTTTCCGCATCGGACAGGAAACTCAGGCTGCGGATAAAGGTGGCCTCGTCATAGTTGTCGAAGTCATAGTCATCCGGCAGATTGAAGTACGCTTCATCTACCTTGTCCCACAGATCGGCGTTCTTCTCGCAGAGGCGGTCATACTCCTGCTCCAGGGTGTCGATCTCATCCAGCACCTTGGGGTCGGCCTTTTCCAGTGCCTTCTCGTAAAGCGGCATATTGTCGCACTCGGGCAGCTGCCCATACAGCTTTTCCATCTGGGCATCCAGCTCGTTCAGCTCCTTGATGTCCGCCAGAAGCGTTTCCTTCTCCGCTTCCGTCAGGGCGTTGGTGCTGCGGATAAGCGCTGCTTCGTCAAAGTTTGTGAAGTCGTAGTCGTCAGGCAGGGCGTTGTAGACCTCGTCCAGCTTTTCCCACAGCGCTTCATTTCTCTGGAATACGGCATCACTTTTTTCCTCCAGGGTCTCGATCTGCTCCCAGATGGCGTCCTCGTTCTCGGTGGCAATTTTAGTAACAGGCTCCATTGGTGCGGGTGTGGCGGCAAAGGCGGAGGTTGCCGTACCGATAGCCGATACCACCAACGCCAGGGCCAGCGCAAAGCTCCAAATCGTTTTCTTTTTCATGGTATGTTACGCTCCTTTTTTAATCGTTTTGGTTGGGCTTCAACCTTGATTGTAGTATACAGGAGAGCGCCAAATACTTCCCCCGCAAAAGTGCATGGAAAGTGTCACAAAAGTGCAACGAGACCAATCCGGAAAATGAACGAAAGCCCGCTCCACGCCTCAAGGGCAGAAACGGGCGGACGTTCTTATTCTGATTTCACTTCGCGCATCAAGATGGACCTCATTCATATATTTCCCGGTCCGTTTGGAAAGGCAAGCCATTTTGCACCGTAAAAATCAAAGTAGAAGCGCTGCCCCACCTCGTCTTCCACAAAGCGTCTTTTAATATGATACCAGCCGCGAAGCTCATCCCGCAGGGCGACGTCCATGGAGATTGGCTCTACCCATACGCAGTCGTACCCGGTAAGCTCGTCCCTTTTCAACGGCATGGTTACTGCCGCGCCGGGTGTTGCAAAAGCCGGAGGCAGAACATACACTTCGGTCGCATCTGCCAGCGACAGACGCATCCCGCTTGCGAAAAGAAGCTCTCCTTCTATCGCATTCACCATTGCCCAGCCATATCGGCTTGAGAAGACGGGTGTATCATGAAAAGCCGGCAGAGCTTCCGGTGGAATCGGCTGAAGCATATCTGCCCGATGATATCGAGCTTCCGGAAGGCCCAGAAGAAAGTCCACACTCACGCCGTAAAGCTCGGACATCTGAATCAGGGATTCCACAGAAGGATTCTTCCTTTCGCCCTCCCACGCGCTCAAGGTCGGCTGCGAAACGCCAAGCATTTTGGCCGCCGCCGTTAGCGTAATCTTTTTCTGTTTTCTTGCCAATCTATATCGCCGAGCCGTAAAAATACCCCCTTCGGCATACCGCAAAGCTTCGCAGCGCGCATTGTCGGTTATTCTTTGTCCCTATTGACATTTACGGCAACTCCGTTGAATTCCAAATGATCTTCTACCGGAACGATCAACACCTTTTGACCGTCGATGACCTTCGCTTCCACAAGATGGCTGTATTCAGGGGCGATGGAAAGTGATACCTTCTCCGTTTTCAGCTCCACTTTCTTTGCATCAATCAGGTTGGCCGGATTGAGAACGGCGCCTACGCCGAACCGTTCCCCACAGGCAGTTTGAAAAGCCTCCGCCTGTTCCTCCGAAGCACCGCAATCCAAAATAATCTTGCTCACTTCACAGGGGCTGACAGTCAGCGGTTCCAGATCCTTCGTCTCCCGATGCGCTTCAATCATTGCGGCAAGCTGACCGTGGATTGCCTGCATAATCTCAAGACTGCAGGCGCTGCCCAACGACTCGGAAAGAGCGGCCTCAAAGGCCTCCCGCTGTTCTGCGGCCGACATGGGCAAATCGGTATGGAATACTGCGTCGATAAACTCCTGATGCAGTTCTCCCTCTTTGCGGGAATAAAACAGTGCATTGTAGATGTTGGCGCTGCGGTTATCAAAGGCCGGGAACAGGAAGCCCAGCTCCGGCGCAGCGACAGTTTGACTGGCGGCACAATGAAACTCATTGTCTCCGGAGAAGTAGCCCAATTCCGTTTTTCCCGTTTTAACCGGGCAGACCGCACACAGAATATAGGAAAAGACCTCATCCGAGCCCTCGGCTCGCAGGGCGTCGTGATTTCGACGAGGTACATCGTAGCTGTCGCTTGCCAGCAGCAACAGATAATTGCTCTCGCCCATGTCCAACGATTGAATGACTTTCTGATAAAATGCCTGCCGCACCCGAGCATCCTTCGCACCGGATGTGCGCAGTTCCATCAACATTCTGTGTTCTTCCCCCGTCATGACCTGCTGGGTGGAAAACACAATATCGATCAGGTTTTTTCCGAGTGCTCCTGACAGTGCCTTTTTCAGCAGGCTGAGGTATTTTTCAGCTTCCTCCTGCGTCATCATGCCAAGCGACTCGTCCAAATCGGTTATAATCTCCTTATTGCTATTGACAAAACAGCCGTAAATACGGCTGATGGCATTTTTATCCGGCTTCCAGCGGCGGCGCAGCTCGTTGAGTTCTTTTTGGTTCATTGGTTTTATCAGGCCTTTCGTTATGATATTTGGTTGGTAGCATTGTGGCAGTTCAGGTACATGTTCGGCTTTTCACCGTACTTGACATTCCGCATCAGCACTATGCCTGTATTTGAGCATCATTTCTTTTACGACAGGCGGCCAGCCTCTTCACAAGAGAATTCCAAATGATGCTCTTCGCAGTATCTGCGGATCACGAGAAGCATCATTTTTGTCGGAAGTGACCTTCCGTTTTCCCATCGGTTTACGGAGGTATAGCTGACACCCAATTCTTTGGCAAGCTGAGTTTGGGACAGCCTCCGTTCACTGCGCAGTTTCAGAATCGCATCTGCAAAGGTCATTTGCTCCACCTCTCTTATGTAGCACAGTATAGCATATTATGCCTTCACTAAGCAAGCCCGGAATTATAAATCCCATTCAACAAACAACGGGAGTGTTGGTTCAAAAAATTAGAGTTGACTACGTATCCTTCCATATTGCAAGACTGCCGCTCGGCAGTTTTCGCTGTCGGGCGGCAGAGCACGATGAATTATTTCGATTTAGACCCAGAGGGAAAAAAGCCTGTCCGCAAATACTCACAGGAAATGAAGAAGAAACTTGGGATTATTTAAGCCATTATGGAAGACCAAAAGCTATTGGTCTTAGATGAACCCTTTAATGCTTTAGATGAAAAATCGGTAAAGTTATTTCGATAGCTTTTGATCAAATACAAGAAACAGGAGAAGTTGATTATCCTTACATCTCATAATAAGGAAGACATTGAATCTCTCTGCGATCACACCTATCGAATACAGTCAGGGCAGATTATTGCAGAATAATGTAAAGCAAACGCCAACGCAGGATGTGGCAACCGACGATGGCTGCTGCACCCTGCGTTTTCTGCTTTAGGCATTGTCAATGCCCGCGTTTATAGCTTCGCTGATATGCTTGTCTGCCGCTTTGTTCTTGATAAAGGCTTTCAGTTACATCGGATTTTTTGTAATCATAGCAAAACCTCCATGTATCG
>UMJR01021738.1_pt1 | contig 13721 bp, 10 predicted proteins | sample 1966121 | NCBI WGS metagenome assembly UMJR01 (sample SAMEA4836155, study PRJEB28245) | human gut metagenome | biome: gut microbiome; material: fecal sample | place: Denmark | collected 2008
TGGGCTGGAAAGGCTCACCCGGCTTGCCGGGCTCCTCATACCGCAGCAGGGAGATGTCCGCCCCCAGGCGGATGGTCTTGCCGGCGAAGTCGGCGGCATTGCTGTTCACCGGCTCTGCCACACCCGCCAGCTGCCGGGCGGTGATGATGGTGAACTCGGTATCCGTCCCGTTATACCACGAGAGATCCACTGCCCCGTCCCAGCGGGTGGCGGAGAAGTATTCCACCATGACCTGCTCCTCCGTTACGCCCTCCGGCAGGGTATCGGCGTAGCCGGAAGCCGTCTCGGTAAAGGCCGCTCATTGCCTTCGCCGTCCGTATAGTGGATGGCGGCAACGTCATAGCCTTCCCGCCGCTCTGCCTGCACCTGCCCGTCCAGAGCCGAGACCGGCATCACCAGACTCAGCACCATGCACAAAGTCAGCAGCAGCGCCGATACATGCTTCCTGTGCTGCTTTCTGTGCAGGTCCCTTCCTCTCTGAAAACTTTGATATGCAGCCCCACAGGACATGATATACAGCTTCACGGCTTGGCCGGGTCATAGACACAGCTGCGGACCGTGGCACCGGTGACCGGCACCTGCGCCACCGTCAGGGGGATACGGTACAGGGTGTGCAGCAACTCCTCCGTCAGCATCTCCTCCACCGGGCCGCAGGCCGCCACCGTGCCGCCGTGGAGGGCCAGCACATGGGTGGCGAAGCGAAGGGCGTGCTCCGGATTATGGGTGGACAGCAGCACCGTGTAGCCCTGCTCCGTCAGGCGGCGCACCTGCTGCAGGAGCCTAAACTGGTTGCCGTAATCCAGATTGGCGGCGGGCTCGTCCATCAGCAAGATCCTCGCCTGCTGGGCCAAGGCCCGTGCAATGAGGGTCAGCTGCCGCTCGCCGCCGGAAATGCGGCGGATGCCCCGGTCTGCCAGCGGGGCGATGCCCACCAGCTCCATCATGCGCTGCGCCGTCTCCAGCTGCTGCCGTCCCGGCTGCCGCAGAGGCTCCAGCCCTCCGGCGGCGCCCATAAGCACCGTGTCCCGGACGGTGTAGTCGAACAACGGCTGGCTGGACTGGGGGATATACGCCGCCAGATGGGCCAGCTCCCGCCGGGGCAGATGCCGCACGTCCCGCCCGCACAGGGAGATGCTCCCCTGATAGTGAGGCAGAAAGCCCAGCATACAGCGGAACAGGGTGCTCTTCCCCGCCCCGTTTGGCCCCAGCACTGCCACCAGCTGTCCGGGCTCGGCCCGGAAGCTGACATCCCGCAGCACCGGGTGAGTGCCGTAGGAAAAGGAGAGTCTCTCCACCTCAATGCTCATGCCGTCGCCCTCCCGTGATGATGAGATACAGAAACAGCGGCGCTCCCACGAAGGCCGTCAGGATACCCAGAGGCAGCTCACCGGTGGTCACCAGCCGAGCGATGTCATCCACCGCCAGCAGGAAAGCCGCTCCAAACAGGGCCGCCGCCGGGATCAGCCGCCGGTAGTCGTAGCCGAACAGCATACGACAGAAGTGGGGGATCACCAGACCCACCCAGCCGATCATGCCGGACACCGCCACACTGGCGGTGGTCAGCAGCGTGGCGCACAGGATCACCACCAGGCGCAGTACCCCCGTCCGCACGCCCATGGACTGGGCCTCCTCCTCCCCCACCGTCAGCAGGTTCATCCGCCAGCGCAGGAGAAACAGCGGCAGCAGTCCCACCGCCACCGGCAGCACCAGAAAGCGCACGTCCTCGGCCTTGATGGAGCTGAGGCTGCCCATGAGCCAATAGGTGATGGCAGGCAGCTGCTGCTGGGTATCCGCCACCAGCTTGATAAAGGACGTCCCGGCGGAAAACAGGGAGGAGATCATCATACCCGCCAGAATCAGCGCCACCGTGGGGTCTGAGCGGGACAGACGGCTCACCAGCCACGCCGCTGCCACGGCCAGCAGACCGAAGCAGAAGGCGGACAGGGAGATGCCGAAATACCCGGCCCCCAGCAGGATAGCCAGCGCTGCGCCGAAGCCTGCGCCGGTGGAGGCCCCCAGAATATCCGGCGACACCATGGGGTTGCGGAACATTCCCTGATAGGCCGTGCCGGAGACGGCCAGCGCCGCACCCACCAGCGTTGCCGCCGCAATGCGGGGCAGACGGATGGCAAACACCACCTTCTCGTCGCTGACGGACCAGTCCGCAGCGCCGCCGGTGAGCCTTGTCCACAGCATATGCAGGAGCTTACCCGCAGACAGACCGTAGCGCCCCACCAGCATGGAGCCCAGCAGAAGCAGCAGGCACACCCCGCCCAGCAGGAGAAAGCGCCGCCGGTAGGTCCTCCCGGTCATCAGCTTCTCCATGGGTCAGTTCCCCGCCACATTGGGGACGATGTAATAGGTGCCGGTCCTGGCATCGTAGTACACCTCCCCCCGCTTTTCCAGATCCGCCATATAGCCGTTATACCACCGGCGGCGCACCGTGGATACACACAGGCACACCGCAGCGGCGATGCAGTCCGGCAGGGGCCTTTCGCCGCTTCGCATGGTCTCCAGCAGCCGGGGCAGACTGGCGTTCATATGCCGCCGCTCTCCCAGCAGCTCCGCCAGCCACCAACCCAGTGAAAACACGGAAAACGCCAACAGCAGCAGGCAGATCACCAGCGGAATCTCCATGGCGCTGGCTGCTGCCCGCAGGATATTGTGAAACAAGGTGCTCATTTATTCGTCCCTCTCTTTTTTGAAATACAGCACCCGTGCGCCGCCGCCGGGTTCGCCGGTAATGCGGCCCTTCTCGTCGTAGACGGGCATCAGATGGGCCGGAAGATCCTCGAAATAGTACCGGGGCCGGAACAGCTCGGACTTCGTAAAGGAGGGAAGGCCCTCACGTCCTGATTCCGTGTATAGAACTGCACCGACCGTACATCGTTCAGATGGATGCGGGTATACTCCAGCAGCTCGTCAATGTGGATGCCGTAGGCAGAGTCCACCACCACCCGATAGTCTCCCTCCCCCGTGGGACGGAAGAAGGTATATGCCTCGTAGTACATGGTGAGGTTCTCCTGAAGTTCTGTCCCGTGGTACGTCCCCGCCTCCACATACCGGCTGCTGTCCATGCCGTAATAGCCTACCTTCACCGTCAGGGTGTCGGTGGCGATGCCGCCGGCCTCCGCCCTTCCCGGCAGCAGGCATACCGTCCTCAGTCAGGCAGCACCCACAGGGTCAGCCGCCGCAGGCGGATATTGCACTTCTTCCTCGCAGGTTCTCCTCCCCGTATGGGGTCACGTCCGCAGGGTGGATCGGCTCAGCATCCCGGCCGCCTCCTCCGCCGACAGGTCATAGTGCCAGAACAGCCGGTAGTACTCCTGTGCCACAGCCGTCATATCGTAGTCATACAGCTGGGGGTACAGCAGATTCCCCAGCCACCAGATGCCCAGCACCCGGTTCACCGACGGCGGGGAACTCATCCAGTCGTAGGGCAGGCCCGGTATCTCGTAGTACCGCCCCTGCTGCACGGCGGTGAGGCCCGCCCAGTCTCCTTCCGTCAGGGTATCGTAGGGGCCGCCGGAGGACAGCAGAATAACATCCGGCTCCACGGCGTATACCTCCTCCAGACTGACGGCGGTACCGCCGCCCCGGTTGGTAACTTCTTCCGGGATGATGGCGTTCACCGCCCCCACAAGGTCGATGACATCCGCCTGTACGGACCCGGCTGCGTTGCAGGCAAGGCCCGTGGAGCCGGTGCCGAAGAGCACCTTGAGCCGCTGAGACTCCGGGATTTTTGCGGCGTTGGTCTGGGCCATGGTGACAGTGCGGTCAATGAACTGCGCCAGTTCCTCCGCCTGCTCCTGCCGCCCCAGAATGTCCCCCAGCGTCCGGTAGGCCGCCGCCATATCATCCAGATCCGCTTCGATGAAGATGGTGGGGATGCCCGTCTGCTTCTGAATGGTGTCCATGTCCTTGGCGATGCTGTCCTTGGCGTCGCCCAAGTCGATAATGAGCTGGGGCTGGGCGGCGATGAGGGACTCCATATTCAGGTTGGCCTTGCTGCCGTAGAATTGGCCGAAGGTGGGCAGATACCGCATCTCCTCCGGGAAATAGGGCATCTGTGCCGTGCTGGGGCTGCTGCTGAGCCCCACCAGCAGGTCATAGGCCACCGGCATCAGGATCATCTGGGCTGTGGAGCCGCTGGGTGCGATGCGGGTGATCTCGGCAGGGATCTCCACCTGCCGTCCGGCGGAGTCGGTGATCATCCGGGTCTCCACCCCTTTCAGGGGGTCGTAGCCCGTCTGCTTGCCGCCGCAGCCAACCAGCAGGCACAGGCATAGCGCCAGTACCAGCGATATCCACCGCTTTCCACTCGTTCTCTTCACCGTTTTTTCCTCCGTTATCCTCATTTGCATATCACGCTCGCCGAAAAGAGCGCCGCACCATGGCGGCAGTCTTTTCTATCGTAAGTTTATTGTACCATCTGCCCCGGCAAAAGAAAATATCCTTTTCGCAAAGCAGAACATAATTCCGTATGGCGGAACGCTCTACGCATGATAGCCCAGCTCCCGGCTGAGACTCCCGGCGGCGGCGCAGACCATGTCCACTGCCTCCTCGAACTCCCCGGAGGCAACATGGCGAAACAGGCCCACCACCGTCAGGGTGTAGCGCATCTGCCCCTCCCGGTCGAACACCGGAGCCGACACGGACCGCAAGCCGATCTTGTACTCGCCGTTTTCGATGGCATATCCCCACTGGCGGATACGCTCCAGTTCCTCCGTCAGCGTCGCCAGATCCACGATGGTATGGGGGGTAAAGGGAGCCATGCCCTGGCCGTTCATCAGATAGCGCACCGTGGCATCCGGCAGCTGGGACAGCAGCAGTTTCCCCTGCGACGTGGCGTGAAGGGGCGTACGGCCGCCGATCTCCGAGGCCACCTGAATCCCTGTGCCGCTGACCCGCTGGTCGATGACCACGATGTTGCTGCCCTCCACGCAGGAGAGCAGGGCCGTATACTGAGTCTGTTGGGCCAGCCGCTCCAAATAGGGACGGGCGCAGCGAGTGATCTCCCACGCAGCGGACACGCCGCAGCCCCACTCGAACAGCTTTGTCCCCAGGTAGTACCGGCCATCCGACTCCTGCCGGATGCAGCCGTAGCTCCGCAGGGTGGCCAGCAGCGAGTGGATGGTGCTCTTGGGGTAGCCGGAGGCCTGACTCAGCGCCTGAAGGGTCATGGGGACCCGGCTCCGGTTCAGCAGCTCCAGCAGCTCCAGCGCCTTGCCCAGCGACCGCACGCTTCCCTTTTCCTGCGGCATCATACGTCCTCCTTCCGCCGGGGGATGGGCCGAAAGTCCGGCTTTCCCGGCAAGCTGCCGGGCAGCCCTCGCTCCATAGGCGGCGGTGGTGGCACCTCGTCGTCCCGCTCCCCGGCATAGAAGGCCCGGTTGTTCTCCACCAGCTCCGCCAGTGTCACCGGACGATAGCGGTTCACATCCACTCCGGCGTTCAGCACACGGGGCAGCTGCTGCAGCAGCTCATAGTCCCGGCCCCGTCCGTGGTGGAGATGTCCGTGGATCATGTAGCCCCGCTTGTGGTACAGCATGGGATAGTGGCACAGGAGGATGTGGGTCTCCCCGTCGTCGATCTCGTTGAAGTCCGTCACCGTCTCGAACCAGCGGTACAGCCGCCCGGCGTCCTCATAGCCGGTGTCGTGGTTGCCACGGATCAGGTGCTTATGGCCCGACAGCCGCTCCAGCAGCTCTCCCGGCACCTGGCCGCCGTTCCAGCCGATGTCTCCCACCAGATAGACGGTGTCCTCCGGACCCACGGTGTCGTTCCAGTTTTTCACCAGTGCCTCGTCCATCTCCTCTACGGTGGCAAAGGGCCGGGAGGGAAGCAGCAGTGCATAGTGAAAGTGCAGATCGGCGGTATAGTAGATCATGGTGCTCTCCCTTCTCCGGCGGATATTTTTCTCTATCATACCGTCTCCGCCGGTCTGCGTCAAGCGTTCATTCCGTATGGCGGAATTTTTCTACGTTTTTCCGGCCTTAGATTCCGCTATGCCGTCGAAATGACCAATTCCCCGGAAATGGACCAACGCAGCCCATCGGGAAAATTCTCCGTTTCCGGGCAGAAAAAAGAGCGCCCCGCAGGGCGCTCTTTTCAGTACGTTATGATAGGGATTGCTTACTCCTCCGTCTCGGCGGCAGGCTCTTCCGCAGGCATGTTCTCCTCCATGGATACGCTGTCGGCAGCGCCCTCCTCAGGCACCAGCTCCTCAGCGAAATGGCGGTAGGCGTTCAGGCCGGCGCCGGCGGGGATCAGCTTACCGATGATGACGTTCTCCTTCAGGCCCACCAGATGGTCCACCTTGCCCTTGATGGCGGCCTCGGTCAGAACCTTGGTCGTCTCCTGGAAGGAGGCGGCGGACAGGAAGGAATCGGTGGCCAGAGATGCCTTGGTGATACCCATCAGCAGTTGGGTATAGGTGGCCTCCTGCAGCGGCTCACCGGTCTCGGCGTTGACCTCACCGGCGGCGATGCGGGCCCGCACCTTGGCGTTCTCGTCCTCCACCTCCAGCACGTCGGCCATGGCGCCGGACAGCAGGCCGGTGGCGTCGTTGGCGTCCTCCACACGGACCTTGCGCATCATCTGGCGGACAATGACCTCGATGTGCTTATCGTTGATGTCCACGCCCTGCTGACGGTACACCTTCAGGACCTCCTGAATGAGGTAGTTATGCACCGCCGAAGCGCCACGGATCCGCAGCACATCGTGGGGATTCAGTGCGCCGTCCTGCAGCTGGCGACCCTTCTCGATGACCTCGCCGTCCCGTACCTGCAGACCGGTGTGGGGCATGGAGTAGGTCCGGGTATCGCCGTCGTCAGCGGTGACGATGATGTTCAGCAGGCTGCCCTTGGTGGCATCCTCGAAGCGGACCTTACCGGCGATCTCCGACAGGGTGGCCATCTTCTTGGGCTTGCGGGCCTCGAACAGCTCCTCCACTCGGGGAAGACCCTGAGTGATATCGCCGCCGGCCACGCCGCCGGTATGGAAGGTACGCATGGTCAGCTGGGTACCGGGCTCACCGATGGACTGTGCGGCGATGATGCCGACGGCCTCGCCGGGCCCCACCGGCTTGGAGGTGGCCAGGTTCATGCCGTAGCACTTGGCGCAGATACCGCTGTGGGCCTTGCAGGTCAGCACGGTGCGGATCTCGGCGGAGTGGATATCGAACTTCTCCAGCAGGGCGGCGTCATCCTCGGTCATCATGTGATCCTTGGAGATCAGCACCTCGTCGGTGCCGGGCTTCAGGATATCCCGCACCGGGAAGCGGCCCTTGACACGCTCGGAGAACTTCTCGATGACCTGACCGTTCTCGCTGATCTCGGACACCACGATGCCCTTGTCCACGCCGCAGTCATCCTCACGGATGATGACATCCTGGCACACGTCCACCATGCGGCGGGTCAGATAACCGGAGTCTGCGGTACGCAGAGCCGTATCGGCCAGACCCTTACGGGCGCCACGGGAGGAGGTGAAGTAGTCCAGCACGGACATACCCTCACGGAAGTTTGCCTTGATGGGGATCTCGATGGTCTTACCGGCGGTGTTGGCCATCAGGCCACGCATACCGGTCAGCTGACGGATCTGCTTCATGCTGCCGCGGGCGCCGGAGTCGGCCATCATGAAGATGGGGTTATACTTATCCAGGCTGGCGGTCAGGGCGTCGGTAACGTCGTTGGTGGTCTTTTCCCACTCACGCACCACCAGCTTGTAGCGCTCCTCGTCGGTGATGAAGCCCATGTTGTACTGGTCCTCGATATCCACCACTCGCTGCTCCGTCTCGGCAATGAGGGAATACTTCTTCTCAGGCACCGTCATATCCGCAATGGAGATGGTGATGGAGCCACGGGTGGAGTACTTATAGCCGGTGGCCTTGATGTTGTCCAGCACCTCGGCGGCGATGGTAAAGCCATACTGCTTGATGGTGCGGTCCACGATCTTGCCCAGCAGCTTCTTGCCGCAGGTCTCGGTGATCTCGTAGTCGAAGAACTTATCGGAGGGCGTACCGTCCTCGTTGAAGCGCTTGACAAAGCCCAGATCTTGGGGGATGTTGCGGTTGAAGATGATCCGGCCGGGAGTCGCCCGCACCACATGGCGCAGCGTCTCGTCGCCCAGTTTCTTCTCCACCCGCACCCACACGGGCTGGTGGATGCCGATGATGTGCTCGTTGTAGGCCATCAGCACCTCGTCCTCATCCCGGTAGATGTTGAGGCGGTTCTGCTCCTTCTCCTCGTCGGTGAGCTCGTCGTAGCTCTTGCCGGCCAGCGCAAAGTCGATGCCCTCGGGCCAGAACTCGTCGTTGGTCATCTGGCACATACCGTTTTCAAACCGCTCGAAGGTCAGGTAGTAGGAGCCCAGCACCATATCCTGCGTAGGCACGGTGACGGGGCCGCCGTCCTGGGGACGCAGCAGGTTGTTGGCCGACAGCATCAGCAGTCGGGCCTCCGCCTGAGCCTCGGCGGACAGGGGGACGTGGATCGCCATCTGGTCGCCGTCGAAGTCGGCGTTGAAGGCGGTGCAGTTCAGGGGGTGCAGCTTCAGGGCACGGCCCTCCACCAGCACCGGCTCGAAGGCCTGAATGCCCAGACGGTGCAGCGTAGGCGCACGGTTGAGCATCACAGGGTGATCCTTGATGATCTCGTCCAGAGCGTCCCACACCTCGGTGCGGCCCTTATCCACCATCTTCTTGGCGGACTTGATGTTGTTGGCGGAGCCATCCTCCACCAGCTTCTTCATGATGAAGGGGCGGAACAGCTCCACGGCCATCTCCTTGGGTACGCCGCACTGGTAGATCTTCAGCTCAGGGCCCACCACGATCACGCTTCGGCCGGAGTAGTCCACACGCTTGCCCAGCAGATTCTGGCGGAAGCGGCCCTGCTTGCCCTTGAGCATATCGCTCAGAGACTTGAGGGCACGGTTATTGGCGCCGGTAACGGGACGGCCACGGCGGCCGTTGTCGATGAGGGCATCCACGGCCTCCTGCAGCATCCGCTTTTCGTTGCGGACGATGATGTCGGGGGCGTTGAGCTCCATCAGGCGCTTGAGGCGGTTGTTGCGGTTGATGACCCGGCGATACAGGTCGTTGAGGTCAGAGGTAGCGAACCGGCCGCCGTCCAGCTGCACCATGGGGCGCAGCTCCGGGGGGATCACCGGCAGCACGTCGATGACCATCCACTCCGGCTTGTTGCCGGACAGGCGGAAGGCGTCCACCACCTCCAGCCGCTTCACCACACGGGCCTTCTTCTGGCCGGAGACGGTTTTCAGCTCGGCGTGGAGCTGCTGGCTCAGGCCCTCCAGATCCACCTGCTGCAAAAGCTTCTTCACGGCCTCGGCGCCCATACCGGCATCGAAGTCATCCTCATACTTCTCCCGCATATCCCGGTATTCCTTCTCGGAGAGGATCTGGTTCTTCACCAGCGGCGTCTCGCCGGGATCGGTGACGATATAGGCGGCGAAGTACAGCACCTTCTCCAGAATGCGGGGGCTGATGTCCAGCAGCAGGCCCATCCGGGAGGGGATACCCTTGAAGTACCAGATGTGGCTGACGGGGGTGGCCAGCTCGATGTGGCCCATGCGCTCACGGCGCACCTTGGCCCGTGTGACCTCTACGCCGCAGCGGTCGCAGATCTTGCCCTTATAGCGGATCTTCTTATACTTGCCGCAGTGGCACTCCCAGTCCTTGGTGGGCCCGAAGATGCGCTCACAGAACAGGCCGTCCCGCTCCGGCTTCAGGGTGCGGTAGTTGATGGTCTCCGGCTTCTTCACCTCGCCGTAGGACCACTCACGGATCATTTCCGGAGAAGCGATTCCGATTTTAATGGCGTCAAATGTTGCGTAACTCATAGTATGCTGCTCCTCCTGTCCTTAAAATTCTTCCCCGTCGCCGTCGTAGGAAGCGTCCACTTCCCCGTCGGCCACGTAGTCAAAGCCCGCATCCGCCAGCTCGTTGTCGTCGGCATAGCGGTTCTGGCGCTCGTCGTCGGCATCCATCCGGGCCAGATTGAAGGTATCCAGAGCGTCCTCGTCCTCCTTCAGCTCGATCTGGTTGCCGTCCTCGTCCAGCACCTGAATATCCAGGCACAGGGACTGCAGCTCCTTCACCAGCACCTTGAAGGACTCCGGCACGCCGGGGGTCGGCACGTTGTGGCCCTTGACGATGGCCTCGTAGGTGCGGACACGGCCCGTCACATCGTCGGACTTGACGGTGAGGATCTCCTGCAGGGTGTAGCTGGCGCCGTAGGCCTCCAGCGCCCACACCTCCATCTCACCGAAGCGCTGGCCGCCGAACTGGGCCTTGCCGCCCAGGGGCTGCTGGGTCACCAGAGAGTAGGGGCCGGTGGAACGGGCGTGGATCTTATCATCCACCAGATGGTGCAGCTTCAGGAAGTACACATAGCCCACCGTGACCTTGTTGTCAAAGCGCTCGCCGGTGCGGCCATCGTACAGCCAGCTCTTGCCCTCCGGGTCCAGGCCCGCCAGCTGCAGGGCCTCGGAAATATCCTTATCGGTGGCGCCGTCGAAAATGGGGGTAGCCACCTTCCAGCCCAGCGTCTTGGCGGCGTAGCCCAGATGGACCTCCAGCACCTGACCGATGTTCATACGGGAGGGAACGCCCAGGGGGTTCAGCACGATATCCAGCGGCGTGCCGTCGGGCAGGAAGGGCATATCCTCCTGAGGCAGCACACGGGACACGACGCCCTTGTTGCCGTGACGGCCGGCCATCTTGTCGCCCACCTGGATCTTGCGGCGCTGAGCAATATAGACACGGACCACCTGATTCACGCCCGGCCCCAGCTCGTCGCCGTTTTCACGGGTAAATACCTTGGCATCCACGATGATGCCGCTCTCACCGTGAGGCACCTTCAGGGAGGTATCACGCACCTCACGGGCCTTCTCACCGAAGATGGCCCGCAGCAGGCGCTCCTCAGCGGTGAGGTCGGTCTCGCCCTTGGGGGTGACCTTACCCACCAGAATGTCCCCGGCGTGGACCTCGGCACCCACCCGGATGATGCCCCGCTCGTCCAGATCCTTCAGAGCATCCTCGCCCACGTTGGGGATGTCACGGGTGATCTCCTCAGGCCCCAGCTTGGTGTCACGGGCGTTGATCTCATATTCCTCGATATGGATGGAGGTATACACATCCTCCTTCACCAGCCGCTCGTTGAGCAGCACGGCGTCCTCGTAGTTGTAGCCTTCCCACGTCATGAAGCCCACCAGAATGTTGCGGCCCAGAGCGATCTCGCCCTCCTGCGTGGCAGGGCCGTCGGCCAGAACCGTGGGATCGTCACCGCCGTGGACCCGCTCGCCCACGGAAACGATGGGCTTCTGGTTGATGCAGGTGCCGTGGTTGGAGCGCAGGAACTTGATGAGCTTATAGTCCTTGGTCTCGCCGGCGTCATACTTGACGGACACGTTGGTAGCGTCCACCTTGGTGACGATACCGTCGCCCTCGGCCAGCACCGCCACAGCGGAGTCCAGGCAGATCTTGTGCTCCATACCGGTGCCCACGATGGGGGCCTCCGGCCGCAGCAGAGGCACGGCCTGCCGCTGCATATTGGCGCCCATCAGCGCACGGTTGGCGTCGTCGTTGGGCAGGAAGGGGATCATGGCCGTAGCGATGGACACCATCATACGGGGGGAGATGTCCATATAGTCCACGTACTCCGGCTCCACCTGAATGGTCTCATCCTGATGGCGGCAGGTGATACGAGGCCCGATGAGGCAGCCGTTCTCGTCCACCGGCTCGGCGGCCTGGCAGACGATGTACTGATCCTCCACGTCAGCGGTCATATAGGTGATCTCGTCGGTGACACGGCCGGAAGGATGCTCCACCCGGCGGAAGGGGGCCTCGATGAAGCCGTACTCATTGACCCGTGCATAGGTGGCCAGATAGGAGATCAGGCCGATGTTGGGGCCTTCAGGCGTCTCGATGGGGCACATACGGCCATAGTGGCTGTAATGCACGTCACGGACCTCCATGTTGGCACGCTCACGGGACAGGCCGCCGGGGCCCAGAGCGGACAGACGCCGCTTGTGGGTCAGCTCCGCCAGTGGGTTGGTCTGATCCATGAACTGGCTCAGGGGGCTGGAGCCGAAGAACTCCTTGATGGCCGCCGTAACGGGCCGGATGTTGATGAGGCTCTGGGGCGTGACGATATCCAGATCCTGAATGGTCATGCGCTCCCGGATGACACGCTCCATGCGGCTAAAGCCGATGCGGAACTGGTTTTGCAGCAGCTCGCCCACGCAGCGCAGGCGGCGGTTGCCCAGATGGTCGATATCATCCTTGGTGACCAGCCCGTGGGCCAGCGCATTCATATAGTTGATGGAGGCCAGAATGTCGTCCACGATGATGTGCTTGGGTACCAGATCGTCGGCGTGGAGCCTGCACTGCTCCATCAGTTCCTCGCCGCTGTACTGGCCCAGCAGCTCCTGCAGCACATCGAAGCGCACCCGCTCCTTGATGCCGCAGCACTCCTTGGGATCGAAATCCACGTAGCGGCTCATGTCGCACATCCGGTTGGTGAACACCCGGATCACATCGCCGCTGTCCAGCTTCACGGAGACCTCCGCCACGCCGATGGCGTCCAGCTCCCGGCACTCTGCGCCGGTGAGGACGTGGCCCTCGTCGAAGAGGATCTCTCCGGTGGCGGGGTCGGCCACAGGCATAGCCAGCTGCTGGCCCTTGGCCAGCGTCCACAGGGTCAGCTTCTTGTTGAACTTATACCGGCCCACGATGCTCAGATCGTACCGCCGGGGATCGAAGAACAGGTTCTGCATCAGGGTCTCGGCGGAGTCCAGCGTGGGAGGCTCGCCGGGGCGCAGCTTGCGGTAGATCTCCAGCATGGCGTCCTCATACGTCTTGCAGGCGTCCTTCTCCAGAGTCACCACGATGCGGGGATCGTCACCGAAGCGGTCCATGATCTCGCTGTCGGTCTTGAGGCCCAGCGCACGGATCAGGCAGGTGATGGGCAGCTTCCGGTTCTTATCAATGCGGACCCAGAACACCTCGCTGGTGTCGGTCTCATACTCCAGCCATGCGCCACGGTAGGGGATGACGGTGGAGGTCAGCAGGGGCAGATCGGTCTTGAGGTCGATCTCCTTGCCGTAGTAGATGCCGGGAGAGCGGACGATCTGGCTGACCACCACACGCTCGGCGCCGTTGATGACAAAGGTGCCAGAGTGGGTCATCAGGGGGAAATCACCCATGAAGATCTCCTGCTCCTTGATTTCGCCCGTCTCCTTGTTCCGCAGCCGCACGCTGACCTTCATGGGGGCGGCATACGTAGCGTCACGGGCCTTGCACTCCTCCACGTCATACTTGGGCTTCTCGTCCATGCTGTAATCGATGAAGCTCAGCTCCAGATTACCGGCATAGTCCGTGATGGAGGCTACGTCCGCAAACACCTCCCGCAGGCCGGTGTCCAGAAACCACTTGTAGGATTTCTTCTGGATCTCCAGCAGGTCGGGCATCGCCATGACTTCCTCGTGTCTGGCAAAATTCTTTCGCAGGGTCTTGCCATAGTACTTGTCCTTGGCCATCTTCAACACTCACGCCTTTCTTTTAGCTTTTTAACATCCTCTTACACATCCACGCCGCCTGTCCCGGCCTCCGCAGGGGCCGTCTCCGGCACAGGCTCTCCCCCGCCACGGGGCGCCGCCTTCGTCGTGATACGCACGGGTCAGTTGCCTGTTTTCTGCCGTTC
>UMJR01021896.1_pt1 | contig 13696 bp, 7 predicted proteins | sample 1966121 | NCBI WGS metagenome assembly UMJR01 (sample SAMEA4836155, study PRJEB28245) | human gut metagenome | biome: gut microbiome; material: fecal sample | place: Denmark | collected 2008
ACGGCCATGATCCAAAGTGCGCAACTTTTCGGGCACTACCGGAGTATGCGAAAAGTATCGGCAAAGAACGAGCAAGGGGAATAAACAACGATATTAAGGAAGCGAAGCTGATTTCTTCGTATCTTGAATTTATTGGTGCTCCGAGGGACGCTTATTACATTGCCAAAGAGCTTCGGCTTGACGGACCGATGAATGAGGTGAGAAGGGTTCTCGACAAAAATAAGCTACTTGACGATGGGGAAGTCAAGAGTGCGGTTTTCGCTTTGCTGTCGATGCATTATTCTGGGACGGATGCGAATGAGGGTGGAGATATCACACGTCTTATTCGTAAAGAGCTTCAATCCATGGTTTCCAAGAAGGATGATTGGGTTTGTCTTACGGAAGACAATGTTGACACGATATATGATGCTTTCCAGGATACACCTGTCTCTGATGCATCTCAGATTTCGCAGATTCTGAATTCGAGCGAAGGGATTAAGGCTGCGTCGAATGATTTTATGCGGTCTAGTCGACGTTTGGGAAAGATGAACGAGTACAGAGGCGAGCTTCAAAAAGTAGTCGAAACTGTAAGTGCGTGTGTGGAATCGCTTGAAAGCATTGATACTGCTACTTTGGAAAGCCTTACGGTGGAGCAATCCAAGGACGTGGCTGCGGATTTGGAGAAAATCGGAATGATTGTTCGTAAGGATTATGATGTTTTATCTCAGACGGGTAATCTGCTATGAGCTTCTTGTCTCTGAAAATTGATACGCAGTATCAGACAACGGATCAACAGGTGGTTGACTCTTTTCTGATTCCAACGTTGTCTGAGGCGAAACGATATTGCAGGGTATCGGCATATTTTTCTCTTAAAGGGATTCAGCTACTTGCCGCCGGGCTGGAGCAATTGGCTTGTAATGATGGTCGTTATCAGCTGTTGCTATCCAGTCACATCAGCGAGACCGATTTTGATGAAATAAAACAAGGATATGAGTGGCGTAATCGTCTTAGGGAAAAACTGCAATGTCAGGATGCCGATGATATTGATCAAAAGCATTTAGGGTTGTTGGCAAAACTGATTGCAGAAGAAAAAGCGGATGTGAAAATTGCCTTTTTGAAGGAGGGCAAAGGAATCTTCCACGACAAATTCGGGTTACTGGAGGATTCGGAAGGAAATAAAGTTCTTTTTTCGGGATCCGCGAATGAATCGACAGGCGGACTCAGTTCGAATTATGAGTCGATTATTGTGGATGTAAGTTGGGATGAGAGCAGTCGTGTCAGGCAGCGTCTGCAAGCGGAGGTTAATCGGTTTGATTGGCTATGGTCTTCTCGCGAAGATGGGGTGATTACCGAAGACGTGAGTGATTTGGTATATGAACAACTCGCTCAATATCAGGGAATGGAGGATTGTCCCGGCATGGTTGATCAGAAGGAAGATTCGCAGTTGCCTGAAGGTTTTGAGGGATGGGCTTTTATCTATAAGGACGGAGACGTCTGGTTCATTGATACCACAGAAGAGCAGAGATCCGAACGAGACAGACATTTGAGAATAGGAGGAGATTGGGGAGGGAAATATTTTAAAGAGCATTCGCATCAAATGCTTGATGATCTTCCCTATGCTGTGGTTGAACAATGTCTAGAGAAAACTCGGAAAAGAGCGGAAGGCAAAGTTGCCTTCTGGATTGATCCGCGCATAGAACAAGATTTGAAACAGCAACGATATTCAATTGAACAGTATCGATACATGGGCGTTGCTCTTAAGGAAAATGTTAATCGATTCGAAGATGAGTTCGCACTTTTCCGTAATGTTATTTCAGAATCAGTAAGTCGTCCATTGAAGACTTTGCATTTGCAGTCGGCTTTCTATATGTACAAGATGGCACGAGCAGCTAATTTTTCGGTTCCCGGCGCCGGTAAAACGGCAATGGTCTTGGGCGTATTCGCTTATCTCAATAGCGGTAAGGCTAAGTTTGGTGAATTCGTTAGCAGGATTTTGGTGGTTTCTCCAATCAACGCCTTCGAATCCTGGAAAAGCGAATTTCAAAAGACCTTTGGTCCTAAGAAAAAGCTGCGAGTCGTTGATGTTCAGGATGGAAATTTTGACGGCGATTTACGTAGACGATGGGCGGTTTCGAATTTGGTCCTTGTCAATTATGAATCCCTCCCGAAATACCATGACCAGCTTATCGATTTGATTGATGGGCAAACAATGATTGTTTTTGACGAGGTCCATAGGATTAAAGGCGTTAATGCAACTAGAGCAACTGCCGCCATGGATTTGTGCGATAAAGCATTTTTCCGATATGTATTGACAGGTACGCCTATCCCTAATTCGTATTGTGATATCTATAACTTCTTGCATCTTTTGTACAAAAAAGAATATCCGGTTTTCTTTGGCTGGGACGTTCCGGAATTATCGAAAGCAAATCAGTATTTAGTCGATCGGATTAATGAAAAGCTGTACCCATTCTTCTGGAGAACGAATAAGGGCCAACTTGGGGTACCGCCCGCTGACCCTGATGACATTATTGAAGCTCCCGCTTCATCTGGACAACTTGAGTTGGCGCTCGCGATTTGGACGCAGGAAAAATCCAGTTTGGCAAAGTTGATTAGGCTCATGCAAGCGTCAACAAATCCTTCTTTACTGAAAGAGAAGATTGATTTCCGAACTCTGGGTTTGGAATCCAATGGAGAGTATTCTGAAGAAATAGATGAGAAGACCTTCAATCGGGCATTAATGCATGAAGAAACGGCCGTCACTCCGATTCTTTCGAATAAGTGTTATGAAGATTTTGATTTGGATAATATGAAATCGCCGAAGTTCGAAGAAGGACTGAAGCTGATTCGAGATCTTGTAAATCAGGGTAAGAAGGTTATTGTTTGGGGGTTGTTCGTCAATACTTTGCAAAAGATTTCCTCGCGTCTCGATGATTCCGATATAGATAATCGTTTGATTTATGGCGAGACTCCAGTGGATGTCCGTAAAGATTTTATTGCTGATTTCCGTAACCCGAATGGGCCTGCGGTGCTTGTATCCAATCCTCAGACGTTGGGCGAATCGGTTTCGTTGCAAGATGTTGTGCATGATGCCGTTTATTTTGAATTTAATTTCAATCTGACGTATATGTTGCAGTCGAGAGATCGCATCCATCGTTTGGGTTTACCGGATGGTCAATATACGCGCTATCACATCATGGAAACCATTAATGATCCGACGGAATATGGTTTTATCGATAGCCGGGTATACAAACGTTTGAAATACAAAGAACGAAGGATGCGTGAAGCCATCGATGGTGATGTCCTGAAGCCTGAGGTGACAGATGATTTGCTTGCGGACGTTCGATCTATTATCGAAAATGAGCGACGTAGCATAGCGAAAGCCCATGCAAAGACGGTTAATGTCGAAATCGAATGAAAGATTGGAATCCAAAGGTTTCCGGGCTTATGGTTCTCGGTAGGAACGGGTGTTTGGCGGACTTTGCCATGCAAGGGCAGTGTCCGTCAAACGCTTATAGTCTGTCTTTTATTTGGCTATAGAGATAAGCTCCGTTAATCCACCAAGCCTGCTTGGTCATATATTCTTCCGAATAGCGTTCATGGTTGGCGGGTCTATTTATCCAGTGTGCTTTTGCGGGCAGTTTACGGGAATTCTGCGCATTGGGTGCCGGCTTGCTGTACTGCGATTTGTGCGCATCCGGGCGCATGTGAATCACGCGATGCGCAGAGGCTTTAACGAAGTTGTTGTAAACTCGATTGCCTTTGTAATGAAGAGTCACTCCGTTTCTGAGTTTTTCAACGTCTTCCTTCCAAACTTGTTCGGCTATGTCGATATCGGATACCGGCATATACCAGAATGCGGCACCTTTAAAGTAGATGTTTTCTGGATTCTTGTCTTTTTCATTGGGATTTTGGTTGTCAAAAACAAAGACGAGGAATTTTGTGGTTTCCAGAAGGTGATGCAGGGCGCAGTTATCGGTATCCCATTTTTGATTGATTAGATCGTTGAAATCGGGAATGGATTGGATCTTAAATTGCTCGGAAGGTTTTCCATGGAAAAGCGGCAGCGTTTTGACTCGAATGCCTTTAAGCTCTTCGGCGTCAAACGATACGTAATCATCATTGGGGTCTTTGGAAATACTGGTATTTGAACCAAGCATATGGTCAACCAGCATGAAATTAGTTTGTTTGGGAGATATGTTTTTAGGTATGGTGAAATGGAATTGTTCCGCGATTTCCGTAAATGATTTTCCTTTAAAAGGGTTGAAATAATCCAGAATAATGCTATCGCAGCTTCTGTTTTGCAGCTGCTTTATATCTTTGATGAGAGAAGTCGTTTCGTGGACGTCAGATGCATAGTTTTGTAAAAGTGACGTCATGAAACTTTGTTTGAAACAGTAAGCTCTGGATTTTGCTCTTGCGCCATTGCTCTGCCTGCTTTTCTGTTTGTTATTCGCTCCTTTAGTGCATGCTGCAAGGGTGTCGGTCATACCTTCGGTCAGTTCATCCGCCCGGTTTTCGACTATGAACTGATGAATCGTGTTCCAATCCTGTTCGATTCTGAGCATGGTCGCTTCGCTGAGAGGCAGGAGACTGTTTTGCGGAAAATTGGGTTCTGCAAAATCGTCCATAGCTAAAAGGTGGGCATATTCGATCTTATATTTGCGCTTATCTTCAGACTGCCCTTTTTCTGAGGCGATTCGACGCAGATACTGCATTAATTCAATGAATCTGTTTTTCTTCCAAAACGAACTTGTCTTGAAATCGGCAGTGCTTTCTTTGGCGTAATTGATGGTATTGAGTACTAGCCTTTCTCCTGCAATGCAAGAAGGACCATCCTTGCTTTTCTTGATATCGATTGGGGAGACTTTAAGCTCGACTTCAGCCTCGGGGAAATCGGGGGCAGAAATGTTGTCGGCGGGATGGTCGAACCAGACATGTTCAATTACATTGCCTGGATAGCTTTTATTCCCTTGTTTTTCGGTGTTGTTGAAATCGATTTCTTCCAATGTTCTGCCAACCGCATCATTGGCTCGTAACTGGACTGCTGTCTTCGTTGTATAGGGACTTTTTTCGAAAAGCGGAGACATGACAAGGTCTGCCATCTTCTGGTCTTCCGGAATCCACTTGTGGTATGCCATCTCTTGCTGAGTGAGCCAGACGGCGCACTGTCCGTTGGCAAGGAAGTTGATTTCGTAATCGCAATAGCAAAGATAATAACGTGGATTCGTGCTTTGTCCCTTGGCGAGCTGCCTGCTGATTGCGAGCTCGTCATTATTTGTGATTTCCAAAAGCTTTTCCAGCGCCTGTTCTATATCGGGCTTGCGAAAGCTGGAAACTGCAATCGATGGGAAAAACAGTGCATTTGAGTCCGGGGATTCGACGCATAGGAACTTATCGTTTTTCCTGCAAATCGCTTTGACTGATTTCGCTGTTTTAGACATATTCCTCCTCGTCGGGGATTACTGTGATAGCTAATTGTAGGGGTGCTTCGGAATCAAAGTTGATAAATATGCTCTCGATGGAATTCGAGGAATTCTCGGGATGGGCTGCAGACGACAGGTAGGGAGATGCGCTGTCCGTCGTAACGGTACAGCCATTCGTCGTTGATTTCCGTGTGCTCGACGTGCGGCGAGACATGAATCGCGAAATCGTTGTCGAGGGTGATCAGACCCTGGTCGAAAGCCCTGTCGTGGAACGCGTTCAGCAGCAGGCCGTTCGAGGCGGCCACTTTCTCCGTCGGCGACGAATCCTTCCATGGTTTGATATGACTGGCTACCAATAGCGGATCGATTGCGATTCCCGTGATGCAACAGTGGTCATGGTAGTTATGGATGAGCGTGTTGCGGAAATACTGCTGGTTGACGCGTTGCGTGACCAAGGCCGGACGGTCGTACCCGATCTGCGGCGAGACGATCTGCTCCACGACGGAATCGCCGTTCGCGGCTGGACGGTTGTCGGGACCGTTCAACGCCGATGCCAGCAGTTGGGATGATTCGAATACCAGGGCGTCGCCGCGTTCCGCGTACTCCTCCCATATTTCTCTGTCCAGCCTGCTGCAGTTGGTCAGTCCCTTGGTCGTTCTGTTCTCGTCGAGGGAGGCCAGGTTGCCGAGTTTGAGCGCCACCGCCGAAGGCGAGCGGCGGATGTGGTCTGCGAGTCTCTGGACAGTCGGATTGCGTTTATCCCATTTTCCGGAAGGCAGGATTCGGTACAGTGCGAACGCCATCATGGTCTGTTCGCGTGTCCAGTTGTTTCGTCCTGCCATATGCTCACCGTCCTGTTGAATCCAGGATAGACGTTGTTGGATTGAAAAGAGAGTTAGCGTGGCGGACGTCCGCGGTCGATTTTAAGTCGACTGCTTTATGAGAAGGTGGCAGGCGATGGTGTGGTGCACGGTTTTCCCCGCGAAAGCACCGCACGATTTTAAAAAAGGACAAATTGCCGGAAAAAGAGGACGTTTGTAATGAGCGTCCTCTTTTTTGGTGTTCGGCGGGTGCCGAGGTATGAAAAGGATTGGTTTTCGGGGGCTTTGGCTGGATGGTGGTTTGCTAGGCAAGGCGGGGCCGGCCGCGTGCTGCTGGGACGCGGCCTGATAAAAAAGGACAAATTTCGAAGTTGGGAGCATCGGATTCGTCGTCCCGAAAAACCGCGCGATTACCGGCATTCCCGGGAATATCGGCAATTCGGAAAGCCGGTGCACCCGTAAAACGCGCGTGACGGATCGGAGCCGGCATGTCGCAGCCGCAAAGCTTCCCCGCAATTCGGGCATTGCGGAGGCAGTTTCACACCCCGGAAAATATTCGGACAGATCCGATCGTGTAGCTCATACATGAAGCGTGACGGGCGCGACTGGTCGACCACGAAAAACAGCTTCTTTTTGCATCGCGTCATCGCCACATAAAACAGGCGACGTTCCTCTGCATGCGGCATGCGCTCCACCTCCGGCAGCAGCAAGCCAAGCAGCGGCTCATCGGGAATCGCACTCGGGAAGCCCTTCAAACCGCCGGAACAGCACAGCAGAAACACGAAATCGCGCTGCAATCCCTTGGATTTGTGCGCGGTCATGAATGTGATATCCATGTCCGGTTTCTCAAGAAAAACGATGCTGCCAGTGTGCTCGTCAATCTGGAACAATCCGTCGCAATCGTTGCGTAGCAGCAGGTTCAGATCGCTTCTATAACGTCCCAACATCAGTACCGACGCGGCTTTCGGCAGCTTGCGCAACTGCTCCACAATCGCGTTGAAGCGTTCCTCCTGCGTGGAGCCGCCCAACGCTTTCAGCGAATGGTCCTTCTTATCGGACGGATTATGCAAACGTTTGACATACAGGTTTTTATCCTGCATGACGAATTTACCGCTCGCATCGATGAGACTCTGCCGGAAGCGGCGCGTGGTGGTGATCTGAAACATGCGTGTCGGGCCCCAATCGCGCCAAATCTCCGCAAAATCAAGAATGAGATGAATGTCACTGCCGGCGAAACGGTAAATCGACTGCCAGTCGTCGCCCACGCAGAACAGCGTGAAATCGTTTTGCTCGCGCAGTGCACGAATCAGCTCGTAACGCGGCCGCGACATGTCCTGATATTCGTCGATAAGCACGTATTTGTACGGGTGCCGGTATTCGTTGCGCTGCACACAGCGAACGGCGTCGACGATCATACCGGGAAAATCGATGCCCTGCGTCGTGCGGAAATTGCCGATATACGCGTTATAGAGCGGTTCGATGAGCTGCAGCATTTCACGATTATGGCCGATATGCTTGCCACCGCGCCTTTCGTTGAGCTCGCGCATGCCGCTGATGTCGATGTTGTTCTGCCGCATGTGCTGGATGATGGTCTGCGCGCTTTCAATGAGACTCTGCTTGTACTGGTTGAAACTGTAGTCGTCCGTCGGCAGTTGGAAATCTTCACGTTTCGCGGCGGCACCGTATTTGCCGAACAGTTCCTTCGACATGAGCTTGAACGCTAGCAGGCGGTAGGGGATGTTCTGTTCGAGCAGTCGTTCGAACGTGGCGCGCATTACGCCGTTCGACGCATGCCCGGCGATGATGGGACGATTGGCGATGGTCGATGCACGGCAGATTTCCAGGCCGAGACTGTGGAACGTGCATGCGCGGATCGCTTTGCCGGTACTTGTCATGATGCGGTGTGACATGTCGTCCGCGGATTTTTTAGTGAACGACAGCACGAGGATTTCTTCGGAAGTGGCGCGTTTTGTGGCGAGCAGCCATGCGATATAACCGACGATGGTGGTGGTTTTGCCGGTTCCTGCGCCCGCGAGCACGAGGGTGTTATGGCCCGAGCCGGCGATCGCGCTGATCTGCTCGTCGCTTAGATCGTGTTTTTCGATTTTGCCGATGGTCGCGCGTGCCTTGTCGATTCGTTCGGCCGGGAGCAGTGGTTGCGGGGTAAGTTTTGCGGGTTTGCTCTGCGATTGCTGCGTACGCTGCTGTGTGGTGCGTTGCGATTGCTGGAATGCACGTGACGGTTGCTGCACATGCTGCGTTTGCTGCGTGCGTTGCTTTGATTGCTTTGATTGCTTTGATTGCGGAGTTCGCGCGGGTCGTGTTGTGGATTTCGCGGAGGATCGCGTTTGCTGCGTCGGTTGGGTCACGCTTTCCGCACCCAACACATTTTTCAGCATACTCAACAATCCCATGTCGATCCTTTCCACACGTTAAGCCGCTGCACGGGGCAATTATAATGTGTGAAGGTCTGGAACGCGGGGAAGGGGTGACGTATGCGCGTGCTGCATACTTCCGACTGGCATATTGGCAGACGATTCAAAGGCATCGATTTGCTGGAGTACCAGCGTAAGGCGCTTGAATGGCTGATTGGGCTGATTAAACGAGAACAGGTGGATGTGTTGTGTGTGTCCGGTGACGTGTATGATGCGCCGCGACCGTCTGCCGGAGCGGTGCGATTGTTCAACGAGATGTTCCAACGGCTCGGACTGATGGAGGGCAACGGGCATCCGCTCCATATCATATTCACGCCCGGCAACCACGATTCCGCGGCTCGACTCGGCTTCGCCGCCGCGCTGATGCTGCCGAACGTGCACATGCGTTGCGATATCGCAGACATCGCCACTCCCATCATGGTCGATTCCGCGGATGGCGAGCAACTTGCGATCTACGCGCTGCCTTACCTCGACCCCGATCTTGCGCGTCCTGCATTGCAGGGGCTGCTGAACAGCGCGGACGTATTATCTTCGTCCGCTAAAGTGTCCGATTCTGCAGAATCGGACAAACGGAGAGAAACGAACACCATCCGTCGCTCGCACGAAGGGGTTATACGCGCCGCGTTACAGCTCATCACCGCCGATTTGGCCGCCCGACGCAAGGCAAACCCCAAATTGAACGCTATGCTTATGGCGCACGCCTTCGTATCCGGTGCCACGGCCTCCGATTCGGAACGCAACATCACCGTCGGCGGCGTCGACAGCGTGCCTGCGGAACTTTTTTCCAATTCCGGCCTCGACTATCTGGCACTCGGCCACCTGCACAGACCACAAAAAATCACCATTCCCACGAAACCGACAACCGAATCGCAATTTCATCTCGACCGCACTCCACAGGCGCGTTACAGCGGATCGCTGCTCGCATACTCATTCTCCGAATCGCAGACGCCGCCGGTGGAAGGCAACGGCAAAAGCGTGGTGCTACTTGACTTCACGGACGGCCATCTTGCCAAACCGCGCATCATGCCTGTGGAATCCGGTGAGCCGCCATTCGTGCAAATCAAAGGCACCATGGACGATGTCCTCGGTCCGCTCGCCGAACAATACAGAAACATGTGGGTGTCGATTACGGTGCAAGTGCCGGAATTGCCGCACGGCGCGTACCAGAAAATCGACCGTGCCTACACGCACGCTTTGGAAAAGAATTTCGATTATTCGCAACGAACGCAATCGCAAGAAAGCCGGAAAATGGCCGATCTGAAGCAGGCGACGGACGAAATGGACGTGTTGCGCGATTTCGTGAAATTCTCGCTCGGCCGCACACCGACCGACAAGGAGGAACGCGTGCTGCGCGATGCCATGGAAACGGTACGCAAGAACGCCGGCAAGGAGGTCGCGCAATGAAACTCATCGCATTGAAATTCCGCGGTGTCGGCCCATATAAAGGGGAGTACGCCATCGATTTCGCGGCGCTGACCCGATCGCACATGTTCCTCATCGACGGTGAAACGGGAGCCGGCAAAACCACACTGCTCGACTGCGTCACCTTCGCGCTGTACGGTTCGATTTCCAGCAATACTGAGAACAAAATCGGCGTGGGCGACCGCAACAGGCTGCGCTCGCGGTTTCTGGAAGCTTCGGCCGACGAAACTTACGTGCATCTGATATTCGAGGAGGGCGGGCACTGTTACGCGGTGCGACGCACGCCCGAATACGAGCGGCCGAAACAGCGTGGCGATGGTACGACGAAGCAGAACGCGACCGGCAAAATGGTGCGGGTTGCGAACGATTACGAAATGGCTTTCGCAGCGCTTACCGACGATTCGGCTGTTTCGGCTGTTTCGGCTGATGCCGGCTCGACTGGCGGTTTGGCTGCCGTTGATCGGTATTTCGATTTCCTTGACGAGCCAGGTCATACAGTTGCTGTCGCCTCCCGTGCAAGCGAAGTGGGCAAGGAAGTTGTGCGACTGCTGGGATTGGATCGCAGCCAGTTTTCGAAGACGATTATGCTAGCGCAAGGGCAGTTCGCGCAGTTTTTGCGGATGGGCCCGGAAGATCGTACCAAACTGGTGAAGGAGCTGTTCGGGGCTGAGGAATACGAGGCTATTCAGGACGAATTGGATACGAAACGTAAGGAATTCGGAGATAAAGTCGACGGACAGCGGGCTGCGCTAGAGGAACGGATTCGTGCCGCGCGCGAGAATGCGGAACGGATTGTGGAACGGTTGGAATCCGGCCGACCTTCCGTGTCCGATTCTGGTGAAACGGACACGTGGGACAGGGCTAAGGTATTCCAGTTGTCCGATTCTGCAGAATCGGACATTCAGAGTGGGCTGGAGGGGTCTTGCGTGTCTGATTCGGGAGAATCGGACACTCCGGATGGGCAGGAAACCTCGGAAACGCGCGGTGATGCATGGCGCTGGGGTTTGAACGAATCCGGTGCCATTGACGAGCCGGCACGTAGCGAAACCGACATCGTGGAACAACTCCAAGTTACGTTGCGTGACGTGGAGGCGGATGCGCAACGGCTGCTGGCGCAGACGGAATCGCAAGTCAGCAAAGCCGACGACAAACTGGCAGAAGCGCAGCGGCGCAACGAAGCCGCATGTGAACTGCGCGAATCGTACGAGGAAACGCAATCCGCGCGCAATCGCGCCGACGAGCTGAAATCTCGCAAACCGGACATAGCAAAGCAACGTCGGCAAATCGCACAGGCCCGACAGGCTGCCCCAATCGTGGCAAAACAAGCTGAATGCGAAGCCGCGCAAGCGAAACTGGATGACTGCAACGCGCGTATTGCGGATATTGCAACCGCATTGGCAAACTTCGAATCGAAGAAAACGCTGCAGCAGCGGCATCAGGAGGCCGTTGCCGAGGCCGCAGGCGAGGAAGCGGCGAATAAGGCGCTGGAAATCGCGCAAACGCATGCCGAAAACCTTCGGAAAGCTACGAAAGCTGCCGAACAGGTGAAACAAGCATCTCAGAAAGTCGAAGCATGTGAAGCTGCGCAAACCAAAGCGCAGCAGGAGCGAGAGGCATTGCCAGACGCAAAAGCCACGGCGTCGCAGCTGGAGGAAATCGCCGGAAAACTGGGCGCGCGCGGACAATTGGAGGATGCTCTGACGCAGGCGACAGCGGTACTCCAGCATGCGCAGACGGCGGAACAGCTGGCCGAGCAGATTGAGACCGCCAAATCCGCATACCAAGCGGCGCGGCAGGCGCGGTCAGAAGCCGAAACGGATGTTCAGCATGCCGAAGAAGCCTTGCGATTGGCGGGTGCGGCGAGATACGCCGAAGATTTGGACGAAGGGCAGGAATGTCCGGTATGCGGTTCGACCACGCACCCCCATTTGGCGGTGCGTCCAGCTGATGTGCTTAGTGAGAAAGCCGTAAAAACGTTGAGAAAACAGGCGTCCGCGTGCGCTGACCGTGAATCGGACGCCAAAGCTGCGTTGGAAAAACTGCGCGCACGGCTTGACGGCGAACGAGAACAATCGCACGGACTGGACGAGGCTGCTGCCGAACAAGGCGTCACGAACGCGCAGACCGCATTGGACGGATTGGAAACGTTGGAGCAGCAACAACGCGCGCTTAAAACGCGGCAGAAGCAAATCGACGCGGCTGAGAAAACGCTGACGGATGCGCACAACGCATTGGTGCAGGCGCGAACTGTGGCACAAGCGGCTTCCGACCAGGCGGAAACTGCTGCGAAAGCCGCGGAAGGCATCACCCAGGAAAGCGTGGACGCCGAACGTGCGGACGCTGAACACAAGCGGGCGGAGGCGAAAGCCAAAGCGCAAGAAGCCGAGACGTTATCCAAGCGCATCGCCGAACGTGATGCTTTGGAACAGCAGAACGTCTCCTTGCAAGCCATGCTTAAAACGCTGAACGAGCAACGCGAGACCATGAAGCAGGCTGTTGCGCAATTGCTGGAAAACAGCGATTTCGCGGATTATGAATCGGCCTTGGCCGCCGCGCTGGACGAAGATGAGATCGAGCGATTGCAGTCGCGGATTGACGATTTCGGCAAAGCGTGCGCCGCAACCGACGCCAATATGAAGCAGGCGTGCGAACGGTTGACGGAACGATTGGAAACGTGCCGAAAGCTGTTCGCTAAAACGTTGCATGACATTGCGATTACGGACGTTGCTGGAAGTGCGGACACCATCGAAGTAGCCGCGCAACTATTGCAATCGCTTGATTTTGCGGCGCTCACCGAAACACAAAACAACGCATCGCAAAAGCGGGACGACGCCATCAGCGCACAACAGACTGCACTTGACCTGAACAAGGACCGTGCGAAAATCGCAACGCAACTTACCAAAGCCGCGCAAACCTGGCAGACAGGCATGACCGATTTCGCCCCGGTACGCACTATGGCGTTACTCGCCACCGCAAGTAAGGACTCTCCGTCGGGGCAGAAAGTGTCGCTCATCACCTTCGCTGTGACCGAACGTTTCCGCGACGTGCTCGACCGTGCCAACGAACTGCTCAAAGACATCCACGGCGGTGTCTATGAACTGCGCCTCGGCACGCACGAAGGGCGTGCGGGCGGCAAAACCGGTCTTCCAATCGAAGTGTTCGACCGCCGCACCGAACGTTCCACCGAACCAAGCACCCTTTCCGGAGGTGAAACCTTCTTCGTATCGCTGGCCTTGGCCCTCGCACTCGCTGATGTGATCCAAGCGGAAAATGGCGGAATTTCCATGGAAACACTGTTCATCGACGAAGGTTTCGGTTCATTGTCGGACGAATATTTGGACGATGTGATGGATGTGCTCGACGGCATCGCCCGCACACGCGACATCGGCATCATTTCGCATGTGGGGCAGCTGAAAGACCGTGTGCGTGCGCGGGTTTCCGTCTCGCGTGTGAGTGAAAACGGCGAAAGCCGCCTGACCGTCATGGCGTAGAGTACGGGCGTAGAGTACGGGCGTAGCGCACGGGCGCTACGCACGTTTTGGCGCGGTTTTGGTGTCATCTATGATTCGTGGATGGCAGACGGCTTTCGGTAGGACGGCTTTCGGTAAGCCGCTTA
>UMJR01033345.1_pt1 | contig 13563 bp, 6 predicted proteins | sample 1966121 | NCBI WGS metagenome assembly UMJR01 (sample SAMEA4836155, study PRJEB28245) | human gut metagenome | biome: gut microbiome; material: fecal sample | place: Denmark | collected 2008
GTCGTGGTGAAATCGGAGCCCTTGGACTGCAGCGAGGCCACGGCCGTCACCTTGTGCGAGCCGGGCGCAAGCGCCTTCGGCAGACGAACCGTCCAGACACCGGCGTTCCCGACGATCGCGACGTAGCTCTTGCCATCCACCGTCACCGTGACCTTCGCGCCGGCGGCGGCATCGACCATACCGGATATCTGGCCGGCGGCGAGCTTGGCGAACTTCGGCTGTCCGACGTTGATGGACAGGTTGAAGCCGTGCTTGAACATCGCCTCGGCGTTGTACTTGCTGTCAACGATGGCGAAGCCACCGGCGACCGCATCGTCATCGGCCGCGTCATCGCAGGAGCTCATGTTGCCGTACGAATCCACGCCGATCGAGTAGTGGCCGGACACGATGGCACCGCCCGAGTCGCCGCTCAGCAGGAAGGCGCTGAAGTGGAAGCCGTACACGTCGAGCAGCTCGCCGTTGTCGTTCACGCTTTCGGTGACCTTGTCGGCGGTGACGACGCCGCATGTCCAACCGCTGGTCGAACCGGACTTGCAGGCGGGCATGCCGATGGTGACGCAGACGCGTCCCAGACCTGCAACGGGATGCCGTCATCCTGCGTGAAATTACCCACACCCTTGGTGGTCAGGTCTGGGCCGGTGGCGTCCGCGCCCCACGTGGACAGCTCGGCCGGGTTCTTGTACTTGCTCGTGGACAGGTCGAGCATACCGGCATCGTTGTTGTCGCCGACGTGGCCGTATGCGGTCGCGCCGACGGTGTCGCGCAAATCGGAGACGTTCTCCTTGCGGCTGCGTACGTGGTGGATGCCGGGCACTACCACGAACGCAGCCGATGGCACTGTCACTTTCGACCAGCTGCCGTTCGACGCTGCCGGCACGTACGAGTACACGCTCGTGCAGGTCGCCGGCAACGCCGATGGCGTCACGTATGACAGCACCGAGTACGCGGCGACCATCACCGTGACCGCGACGGCCGACAACACACTGACCGCCGCAGTCTCGTATGCGAAGGATGGCGAGACCGTTGACGCGGCCACGTTCGCCAACGTGTACAAGGCGCCGACGAAGCCTGGCGAGCCGACGCAGCCGGCTGAGCCCGTTAGTTAAGCCCGGTACCAAGCCGGCCAAGCCCAGCAAGCCGAAGGTCACGATCTTCAAGCCGCAGGTTCAGGTCGCGCCTTCCGCCGATGCGGTGAAGACGCTCGCGAAGACCGGTTCCACGACCGGTGCCATCGTGATTGCCGCCCTCTTCGCGGCAAACGCCAATCCATCAACCTCTCGCCGGTTCCAAGCGCCTTTGATTCCCCGTGCCGTTGGCATATCGGCGTCGATGTCCAACACAGACCGCCTCTGCCGTGCCATTTCCACTCGTCCCTTCCTCCCGCGTCTCCATCCCCTATGTTCCGCCCTTCGCCATCCTGTCCTCCGGGGCTATCCGTCGTACTCCGTCACTCCATTAATCAATCCTCTAGGGTCAATCGTGCTTCCTCACATCCTTTTCGCTGTGCCCCTTTTCCGCCGCGTCCCTTTCCTCCGTGTCTCTTTTCGCTGCATTCTTTTCCGCCTTCCCCCTCCCCGCCGTCATCCTCTTATCTGGTACACCGGTACATTACGGGTTCAAATAGCCGTTATTCACAATTGCATGTGCGAAATGGTCGTTTTTGGGCTTTGAAACGACCATTTCGCACGGGGGATACCAGATAACGGCTATTTGAACCCGTAATGTACCGGTGTACCTAATGACAGAGCGGATAGAGCTGGGCGCACATGGCATGCGCAGGCAGCACGCCCGGCAACATCACCAACATTCTCGAACAAAAAATCACAATTTCTCACAAAAACGTAACCCAAATGACACCGGTCGTGGCAAAATAGAAGCATGGTAGCAAACAATGCGGGCAAGCCCGCCACCCCAGCTGATCTGATCAATGTCGACGAAGTCATCGGCAAGTACTATGACCTCGTCCCCGACCCGGCGGTTCCGGAGCAGCGTGTCATCTTCGGCACGTCCGGCCACCGTGGTTCGTCCCTGAAGACCTCGTTCAACGAGGCCCACATCGTCGCCATCACACAGGCCATCGCCGAGTACCGCAAGAAGGCCGGCGTCACCGGCCCGCTGTACCTCGGACGCGACACCCACGCCCTGTCCGGTCCGGCCGAGAAGACCGCCATAGAGGTGCTCGTCGCCAACGGCGTGCACGTGCGCGTCGACTCCCGCGGCGATTTCGTCCCCACGCCAGTCGTCTCCCAGGCGATCCTGACGCACAACCGCGCGGCCGACGGCACCCAGCGCTTCGAAGGCGAGGGCCTGGCCGACGGCATCGTGGTCACCCCGAGCCACAACCCGCCCACCGATGGCGGCTTCAAGTACGATCCGGTCACCGGCGGCCCGGCACCGGCCGAGACCACCAACGCCATCGCCGCCCGCGCCAACGAACTGCTCGGCGACTTCAAGTCCATCAAGCGAGTGCCCTACGAGGAGGCCATCAAGTCCGAGTACGTCGAGGGCTTCGACTTCCGCGAGCACTACGTCGCCGACCTGGGCAACGTCATCGACTTCGACGTGATCCGCGACTCCGGCGTGCGCCTGGGCATCGATCCGCTTGGCGGCGCCTCCGTGAACTATTGGCCGCTCATCAACGAGAAGTACGGCCTGAACATCGGCGTGGTGCGCCCCGAGGTCGACCCGACCTGGCGCTTCATGACCATCGACCACGACGGCAAGATCCGCATGGATCCGAGCTCCCCGTACGCGATGAAGGGCCTCGTGGACCAGCTCAACGCCGGTGCCTGGGACAAGTACGACCTGGTGGGCGGCACCGACCCGGACGCCGACCGCCACGGCATCGTCTGCCCGAACTGGGGCGTGATGAACCCGAACCATTACATCGCCGTGTGCGTCGAGTACCTGTTCGGCGGCAACCGTCCGGGCTGGCCGGAAGGCACCGGCATCGGCAAGACCCTGGTCTCCTCCTCCCTGATCGACCGCGTGGCCTCGTCCATCAACGCGAAGCTCGTCGAGGTTCCGGTCGGCTTCAAGTGGTTCGTGGATCCGCTGTTCAGCGGCGAGGTCGCGTTCGGCGGCGAGGAGAGCTCCGGCATGAGCTTCCTGCGCCGCGACGGCCGCGTGTGGACCACCGACAAGGATGGTCTGATCCCCGACCTGCTGGCCGCCGAGATCACCGCCAAGACCGGCAAGAACCCCGCGCAGCTGCATCAGGATCAGGTGGCCCGCTTCGGCGAGAGCTGGTACAAGCGCGTTGACACCCCGACCACGCTGGAACAGAAGGCTAAGTTCGCCAAGCTCACCGGCGATGACGTGACCGCCACGCAGCTGGCCGGCGAGGACATCACCGCCAAGCTGACCGAGGCGCCGGGCAACCACGCCAAGATCGGCGGCCTGAAGGTCACCACCAAGGATAACTGGTTCGCGGCGCGTCCTTCCGGCACCGAGAACATCTACAAGGTGTACGCCGAATCCTTCGTCTCCCCCGAGGCCCTCGACAAGGTGCTCGACGAGGCCAAGCTCGTCGTCGACAAGGCATTGGGCGAATGAGATCCATGCAACGCATGGCCGGGCTGACGGCCCGTTAGCCACCAAACGACCGACCCCGAGGCCCTTTGCGGATCAGCTTCCGCGAAGGGCCTTCGCATTACACCCATGGGCCGTCTGGATGAACGCCGTGACCGGACCCACCTCGGATGTGGATAACCATGTGGATAAGTCCGATTCACGCTTCGCTCCGCCCACCGCATCTGATATGATGACGGTATCGTAGCCGCATAGGACAGGACTACGGCTCCGACTTCGGCGCGCGTGCGTACAGTGGTGCGCCCGCTCGCGTCGACCGGTCCCATCGTCGCCAAGGAAGGGGACGAAAGACGGATACACTCGGTTTGGGCGCACCACCATCCGCATAAGTAAGGACATCACCATGACCAGCACCAGCAGCACCGACGTTCCATCCGCGATTTCCGCGGACGCCCTCATCATCGGATTCGGCAAGGGAGGCAAGACATTGGCCGCAAAGCTCGCTTCAACGGGCCGAACTGTCGTCGTGGCCGAAGCGAACGCCGACATGTACGGCGGCACCTGCATCAATATCGGATGCCTGCCGTCCAAATCACTGATCCTCTCCGCCGATCGGGCGCGGCGAGAGGGCGCGAACCGTACCGCCGAAACCCGCGAAGCGGCATTCGAAGCCGCCATCAGGGAGAAGCGGCGCATCACCGCGATGTTGCGCGACCGGAACTACCATAAGCTGGCCGACCAGGGCAACATCACCGTGATCACCGGCCGCGCGCGCTTCACCGGCGCCCACAGTGCGGAAATCACCACCGCCGACGGACCGGTCGCCGTGGCCGCGGACATGATGTTCATCAACACCGGTGCTACGCCGCACATTCCGGACATTCCCGGCATTCGCACCACTCCGGGCGTATACACCAGCACCGGTCTGATGGACGTCGACGAGCTTCCGCAACGGCTGGTGATCATCGGCGCCGGATTCATCGGACTTGAGTTCGCTTCGATGTTCGCCGATTTCGGCACGGCGGTCACCGTGCTGCAGCACAGCGACGAGTTCCTGCCACGCGAGGACGAGGATGTGGCGGCCGCGATCCGTGCACAGCTGGAATCGCAGGGGGTCAGGTTCCTGTTCGGCGCGGACACCAAGGCGATCACATCGGCGGATGACGGCATCAGGCTGTCCGTCTCGATGAGGGGCACGTCGGACGTCGGCTCCGAAGCGCGTCTGTGCCTGTCCACCGACGCGGTGTTGGTGGCCACCGGACGCACGCCGAACGTCGAGGGCCTGAATCTCGAGGCGGCGGGCGTGGAACTCACCGAACGCGGCGCCGTGAAGGTTGACGACCTGCTGCGTACCACCGCCGACGGCATCTGGGCTTTGGGCGACGTGAACGGCGGCCCGCAGCACACGTACATCTCGCTGGACGACTACCGCGTAGTATGGTCTCAGCTGAACGGTTCCGCGCGCCCGTACACGCTGAGCGACCGTCGCAACGTGCCGTCAAGCACGTTCCTGCACACGCCGTATTCGCGTGTGGGCCTGAATGAGCGCGAGGCGAAGGCGGCGGGACTGGATTACGTGGTCAAGCGACTGCCGGTGGCCACGGTGCCCAAGGCCCAGGTGATGCGTCGACCGGAGGGCATGATGAAGGCGCTCGTCGAGAACGGCACCGACCGCATTCTCGGCGCGATGCTGCTCGCCGCCGAATCGCACGAGGTGATCAACATCGTCAAGCTGGCGATGGATATGGGCGCGCCGGCCAGTACACTGCGCGACATGATGTTCACGCATCCGACCATGGCCGAAGCGCTGAACGACCTGTTCGCGTAACGGTCGCGGATCGCGCTTGTCCGCGATACATTTGCACAGCGTCCAACAAATCGGGGCTCCCCTCCTTGGATTGGAGGGGAGCCCCTTGGGTTATCGGCTAGTCAGCCTGCCGTCACGCCTCGCGGCGGCGACGGGCGTAGGCCATGGCGCCCAGGCCAGCACACGTGGCGAGCGCGATGATGATCGCGAACACCTGCACGTCGGCGCCGGTCTTGGAGATGTCGTCACCCTTATGAGTGCCGCTCTGGGTTCCGTCGCCCTTGTTGCCACCGGGTGCCTGCGACTTGAGAGTCAGGCCCTTGATGGCGGCTTCAAGCGCGTCGGCCATCGCGTCGACCTTGCTCTGCTGGTCGATGGTCAGTCCGCGCTTCACGGCCTTCTTGGCCGCCTCGAACTTCGCCACCGAGTCGGCGGTGTAGCCGCTCAGGTCCGAGGGGACCTTGGCGAGCAGGTCATCGATCTTGCCGTAGTCCGCGGACTTGTAGGCAAGCTTGGCCTCGGCGGCTTCGAACGCCTCCTTGGCTTCGGTGAACTCGGCAATCCCGACTTCGCCTTCACCGGCGGCGGCCAGCTTCTTCAGCGCCTTGTAGGCGTCGGAGTAGGCCTTGTAGCTGGCGTCGGTGTAGTAGCCCTTGTCGTTGTCCTTGAGCTTGATGCCGTCCACGTAGTCCTTGACGCCGGTGGCGCGGGCATCCAGCTTGGCGACCGCAGCGTCGATGGCGGCGACGCGCTCGGCGAGCTCCTTGACGGTGCCGGACTTGTACAGCGTGTCGAGACCCTTGACGACCGGGTCGGAGGTGGTGTCGTCCTTCGCGGCGAGCAGCTTGGAGAGCACCCCGTAGCTGGCCGTGGTGTACTTGGACGAGTCAACCTTGCCGGCTTCGGCGACCTTCGCCTTGAGTTCGACGGTGGAGACCAGGGCCTCCTTCGCCGCCTTCATGGCGTCGATGTTCTGCTGGTTGAGGCCGGCATCCCCCTTGACCTTGTCGCTCTTCGCCTTGGCGATGGCGTCGGTCAGGGCCTTGTAGCTGTCGGTGGTGTACTCGCTGCCGTTAACCTTTTCCATGTCGGCGATGGTCTCGTCGAGCACGGTGGTGTCGGGCGGCGTCGTGGTGCGCACCAGCGCGTTCTCGGCGGCGGTCAGCGCGGTCAGCGCGGCGGCCACCGAATCGGTGGTGCCGTTGACCAGCTTCGCCTTTGCTGCCTTGAGCGCGTCGGAGTACGCCTTCCACGAGTCGGCGGTGTAGTTCGCCTCCACGTAGTTGCTCTCGTGCGCGATCTGGGCCTTGAGGGCGGCGACGTTCACCAGCGCGGTCTTGGCGGTGGTGTAGTCGGCGGTCTTGGTCTTGAACGCGGCCGGCTTGGTTCCGTCAGCGGCGATCAGGGCGTCGAGCGCCTCCTTAGCGGCCTTGAAAGCCGCGTAGGAGTTCGTGGTGTAGTCGGCCTCGTCGATCGTGGCGAAGCTGTCGACGGCGATCGTCGCGAGCTCACGCTGGTAGGTGGAGTCCTTCAGCGCGGCGAGAGCGTCATCGACGGCCTTCTTGAGGCTTGCGGCGTCTGCTGTGGACAGGTTGTTCGTGTCCTTCAGCGCTTCCTTGACCTCGTCGAGCGCGTCGGTGTACGCGGTGAACGTCACTGTCGTGTAGAAGTGGCCGTCGTTGGTGACGGCTGCATCCACGAGCTTGCGCAGCGCGGCGACCGCGGCGGCGTCAGCCTTGGTCTGCGCGGCGTCGATGGCGCTTTGCACGGCGCTGGCTGCGGCGTCGATCGAAGCCTTGCCGACCAGCGGGCTGCCGTACACAGCCTGGGCGGTGGCCTTGGCCTCGTCATACGCGGTCTTGGCGTTCGCGGTCCAGGCGGAAGTGTCGACGGTCGCGTCGATCTTCGCCTTGAGCGCCGCCTTGGCCGTGGTGATGTCGGCGTCGGTGTCGGCCGAGTCGAGCGTGATGAACTCGGAGATCTCGGGGATGGCGTCGCCCCACGCGATCTTGACGCTGAGCAGCTGCTTGCCGTCCGGCACCTTGAACTCGTTGATCGCCTGTTCCAGCGTTCCGAACGTCACCTCGGAGGTGGAGCGGGCGGCTGTACGAGCCGTCACACCGGAAGTGGTTCCGGTCGCCGCGTCGTACACCGTACCGGTGACGGTCGCGCCACTGGCGGCACCCGACTGCACGATGCGGAACGACTTGATGTCGCTCGGGTCATCGATCTTGTAGGTCAGGGAGCCATTGGCCGCACTCGGCTTGTACGTGGTGGTCAGGTCGCCGTCGATCATGTTGCTCGGCGCGTGGCCGCGCTCCTCGACCTTGGTGGCGGAGAACGCCGCGTTCGCCTCGGTGGAGACGTAGGCGCCCTGATTCACCATGAACTCGTTGAACGCGAGTGCACGCTGCGGGTAGTCGGCGGTGGTCAGCAGACGCAGGTAGCGCATGCCGGTGCCGTTGGCGATGTCGTCCTTGCCGTAGTAGAAGACGTTCGGGTAGTTGGAATCGGTCTTCTTGTTCGTGTCGCTTATGTCGCCGAACGCGGTCGTGGTGTCGGTGTCGGACACACCGTCGCCAATCTCGAACGCGTCAACCCAGGTCTTGCCATCGACGGACATCTGCACCTTGGTGTCGCGGATGTAGTCGTACTGCGTGTCCTGCGTGTAGATGCGCAGCGAGGTGATGTCGATCGGCTGACCGAGATCGAACACCGCGGTGTTGCCCTGTCGCGGCTGGCCGGCGAACTTGATGACCGTGGTCATATCGCCGTCGAACGCGTTGCCGCTTTCGCGGGTGTCGGTTCCCCAATCGGTGCGCTTCTGGATGTCGGACGAGACCAGCTTGCCGAACTTGCCGACCGTGGAAAAGCCGACCTTGAGCTTGTCGACCGAGAAGGCCGCTCCGTCGGTGTCATTGATCACGCGCACGTAGCGGGCGGTCTTGCCCGTGAGGTTGCCCGGCTCGACAGTGGTCCAGACGAGTCCGTTGTCGGAGATCTGCAGGCTGGGGTTCGCGTTGCCGGTGTTCAGCTCGACGTCGGTCAGATCACGGATCGCCAGCAGATCGAGTCCGGCGTACTGGCCGCCGTCAAGCATCGTGTGCGATTTGTCGAACAGCTCCGCCGTATTGGCGCCCAGCGTGGCGGTGTACCCGTGCTGCGTCTTGTTCGTGTACACCGACTTGAGCGGATCGGCGGTCTCGGGCGGGGTCACGGTGATCTCGGCCACGCGCCACCACACGTTCTTGGCGGCGGTGTTGCGGATGCGTACGTAGCGCCCGGTCACGTTGCCGCTCACCGTGGAGGTGACGTCGTCGCTCAGGTCGCCGAGCTTGGTCCAGGTGGCCTTGTCATCGCTGACCTCGACGACGCCCTGGCTCGGACGGTCGTCGGGGCTGGAGGCATGACCGGTAATCGTGACCTCGCCGATCGGCTTGCTGGAGCCCAGATCGACGATCACGGCCGCGCCGGCCGCGATCTTGTCGCCGTTCGGGTCCTTGAGGTAGGTGATCGTGGACGGGTTGCCGTCGATCATCTGCTCCTTGGTGCTGCTGTAGGTGGCGTTGAGGTTCTCCAGCTGCACGCCGGTCGCCGTGTACGGAGCGAGAGTCTCCTTCTCGACCTTGTTGACGTCGATGCCCTTGATGCCGAGCCACAGGTCATCGCCGTTGTCGGCGGTGGCGATCAGTCGCACGCCGGTGACGCCGGTGATGTTCAGACCGGTGACTTTGATCGGCTCCTCGGAGCCCTTCGGGCGCTCGAACGTCGCATCCGGCACGTCGGTCCAGTTCTCGCCATCCGTGGTGGTCTGCAGCTTGGAGTGGTAGAAGTGGTTCTTGCCGCCGTTGAACGCGAAGCGGATGCTCTTGAGCGTGGTGGCCTTGCTGAACTTCACGCCGACGTAGTTGCCCTTGTGCAGGTAGTTCGGGTTCTGGAACACCGTGACCGTGCTGTCCTTGCCATCGAAGATGTCTTCGATCGAGCCGGAGGTCGGCGTGGTGAACACGTCGCTGATGTACGTCTTGGTCACGACGTTCGGGTCGGCCTCCTGCTGCACCTTGTTGGACAGGTAGGAGTCCATCGCCTTGATGAACGGCACGATGTGCTGCACGCCGACCTCGGCGTACTCGGTGTGGTTCACGTAGTAGAAGCCGTGCTTCTTGGACGCGGCGAACGCGGACTGCGCGTCGGAGTACTCCTTGAGCGTCGAGGACGTGTCGCCGTTCAGCGCGGCCTCGATGCCCGCGATGTAGGCGAGCGCGGCCTTGGTGGTGTCATCCCAGCAGTCGATCCACGGGGCGATCTGCTCGTTGGCGTCCTGCCCGGTGTAGTCCTTGCCGATGTCGCCGAGCATCTTCGCATCGCCCTTGGCGCGGTAGGTCTTGGCTGCCTTCTGCAGCGTGACGAACGCGGCCTTGATGTCGGTCAGATCGTGGGCGGTGATGGTGCCGTCAGCCAGCTTCGCCTTGGCGGCGGTCAGTGCGGGAGCCAGGTCCACGGACTCCTGCAGCGCGGTGACGCGCGAATCCATGTTCTGGTTGATGGTGTGCTTGGACAGCTCACGCAGCGCGTTCGACGCGGCGGTCGGCACAGCGGAGTTGTGGTCGACGAACGAGAACGAATCCTGCCATGCCTGGTCGGCCTCGCTCTTGCTCCGCCAGATGTTCCACGAGTAGGTGGCGTTGCCGAAGATGCCGACCTTGCTCGGCTCGGACTGCTGCATCGGGTTGAGCACGATGCCCTGGATCTTCGACGGGTCGACGCCCGGATGCAGGAACGTGTCGTAGCCGCCCATGATCAGGTGGCTCTTCGAGTTGTCGGAGCACGGCCAGTTGATCCACATGTAGGGGCCGCGGCCGACGTTCGAGGTGAACGTGTCGGTGAAGTTCTGCGAGACCTCGCCCCAGACGCGTCCGCCGGTCATGACGATCTGCACTTCCTTGGGGAAGTTGGCGAAGTAGCTCATGCCGTTGCCCATGTATTCCTGCGTGACGAACGGCAGCGTGGTCTTGAGGTCCGGGTAGGTCTTCTTCATTTCCTTGAGCCACGCGACCATATCGGTGAGCAGCTTGGTGTAATTGTTACCACCCACGTTCGCCGCGTCATCGGCCAGGATGGCGATCTGGCGTACGCCGACCCCGATGGTCTGCGCGAACTTGTCCTGCAGCACCTTCAGATCGGCCTGATAGTTCGCCTCGGAGTTGAACCGAATCGCGTTGTTCATGAACGGGTGCAGAGCGAACACGAAACGCGTCTTGGAGGCGTTGCCGGCATCGGCGAGCGGCTTGATCTTGGTGTCGAGCTCGTCCTGCGTGTACAGCGTACGCCACTGCGAGTTGTGCTTCGGATCGTCCTTGGGGGCGTAGAAGTACGAGTTGAGCTTGTAGTAGCCGCCCCACTTCATCAGGTTGATGCGGTCCTGAGTGCTCCACGGGTTGCCGTAGTAGCCTTCGATGAAACCGCGGCTGACCACATCGGCGTAGTCAGTGACGGTGAAGTTGCGGATCGTCAGGCTATCGATCTGGCCGAGCACCTGGTACAGGGTGGTCAGGCCGTAGAAGCTGGCGTCGGTGTCTTTGCCGAGCACGGAGATCGTGCCGTTGTCGGACTTGAGGAAGTATGAGTCGGTCTTGTCGAAGATGGCGGAATCCGGGCTGTACTTGCTTTCGATGGCAGTCTCGGCCTTGCCATCGGAACCGTTCACGCCCACATAGACGTTGGTCTTGCCGCTGACTGCGGCGTCGGATTCGGTGACGTTCAGGTTCTTGAGCGCCGCCACTTCGTCCAGTCGGTCCTGGGTGGCTTCATCGATGTCATCGTCATAGATGACGTTGATGTCGCGAAGAATGTACTGTCCGCTGTCATAACGGATCGAATGCGGCTTGGGGTACAGCGTGTATTCGGTCGCCGCCGTATCGCCGCCTGCCGCGTACGCCGTCTGCACGCCGATGGCCACTGCCGGGCTCAACGACAGAGCCGCGGCAAGCAGGCCTCCTAATGCCTTACTGCGCATACTGGGGTTCCTTTCCTTGTCCGGCACTGGGGACGCGCCGGCTGAATCTCTCATCATTGAATTATTCGTCACCATGCTGCTTTGCATCATCGTGACACGGGGACTCGTGTGAGTTCATCATTGGTCAGTATTCAGTATATATAATTAACAAAATATCGCGACGTTTTCGGTCGTGTCGCAGCCCATCGGCGATTCATGGCCGTGACACGGCGTGCGTTACTGTTGTTGTCATGACCATCACCGTATCGACAGACGGAAGCGCCCTGGGCAATCCGAACGGCCCAATGGGCTGGGCCTGGGCCGACCACGAACTCAACATGGCACATTCCGGCGGCCATGAGCACGGCGGCGACTGCGATGCCGGCGGCGCCACGAACGGCACGAATCAGATCGGCGAATTGTGCGCAGTGCTGGAGGCGCTGCGCGCACATCCCGGCGCGGAGCCGCTGGTCATCGAGACCGACTCGCAGTATGCCATCAACTGTTCCACCAAGTGGGTGCACGGGTGGAAGAAGAACGGCTGGAAGAACTCGCAGAAGAAGCCTGTAAAGAACGCGGCGCTCATCAGGGCGATCGACGCCGAGCTGTCGCGCCGCGCCGGCTCGGTGAAGTTCGTGTGGGTCAAAGGGCACGCGGGCAACGCCGGCAACGAGAAGGTGGACGACCTGGCTCGCACGTATGCCGGCGACTGCCGCAGCGGCGTGCAGGAGGGATATCTGCCGAAGGAGGGATGGCAGTCGCTGCTGGCTTCGGAGTATGCCAAGGGAACCGACGTGCCGGAGGATGCGCAGATGCTGCTGGACGGCAAGATTTCCACGCAGGAGTACCATCTCGGGCGAGGCGGGGAATCGGGTGAAGCGGGAGCCGAGCACGAATCGGACGGCGACAACGTCGCAAAGCGAATCCGCAAGCCATCGTTGGCGGAGCTGCTTGCCGAACCCGAAGGCGTGCCCGACTACGGCGAGACCCAGTCGGACACATCATCCACCACTGCGATGTCAACTCCTACTGTTCCTATGACGACCGAATCGGACGCGACCGTCGCACTGTCATCGAATTCGGCACAGGCCGAGGACACACAGTCCGGTAGCTCCACACGCTCTGTGGCCGAACCTGCGGCGCCGCGGCTCTCACCGACCGCCCTCACCGCGTCGGGCACGCTGCGCTTTACTCCCCCGCCATCCACCAGCCCGACATATGACGGACGGCCGCGCATCATCCACGGACTGGTTCGCGTGGACGGATATGTGAACGGCGACGGCACCATCACCCTCAACAATGCCGCGTTCTATACGGACAAGCAGGGATAGCAGCCGAATGGCGGCGGTTCTCCTCCCAAAACCCGGACGAACGGCGGTGACGTTCCACGAACCGGATACTATAGAGGTGGACTTCAATCCCAAAGTTTGAAGCATGTTTCCCTCCAAGGGGAATGCACGGACATTTCAAGGAGTACATGATGGACAAGGCACAGCAGGATGCACTGAAGAAGGCGGCCGGCATCGAAGCCGCCAAGCTGATCGAGAACGGCATGATCGCCGGTCTCGGAACCGGTTCGACCGTGCGTTTCCTGGTCGATGAGCTCGGCCGCCGCGTCAAGGAGGAGGGCCTGCAGTTCACCGGCGTGACGACCTCCCGTCGCACGCAGGAGCAGGCCGAAGGTTACGGCATCAAGATCGTGGACATCGATGATGTGGATCATATCGACATCACCATCGACGGCGCCGACGAGGTGGACAAGAACTTCAACGGCATCAAGGGCGGCGGCGCCGCACTGCTGTGGGAGAAGATCGTGGCCACGAACTCCAACAAAATCGTGTGGATCGTGGACGAGTCCAAGGTCGTCGACACCATCGGCAAGTTCCCGCTGCCGGTCGAGGTGATTCCGTTCGGCGCCGGCCACGTCATCAAGCAGTTCGAGGCCAAGAACTACAAGCCGGTGCTGCGCCTCGACGCCGACGGCAAGGAAGTGCGCACCGACGAGAACAACTTCGTCGTGGACCTGCATCTTGAGCGCATCGACCACCCGCAGGATCTCGCCGAGGACCTGATCAACACGGTCGGCGTCGTCGAGCACGGCCTGTTCCTCAACATGGTCGACAAGGTCATCGTCGGCGACCCCAACGGCCCACGCGTAATGACCAACGGCAACAAGTGACCTAACGCGGCGAATCGCCGCCTCAATCCCGGCGCCGGCAGCCCCCCCCCC
>UMJR01010059.1_pt1 | contig 13392 bp, 10 predicted proteins | sample 1966121 | NCBI WGS metagenome assembly UMJR01 (sample SAMEA4836155, study PRJEB28245) | human gut metagenome | biome: gut microbiome; material: fecal sample | place: Denmark | collected 2008
AAAATCACAATTACCAAAAGGGGATTTACTTACTATGAATAAAAAAGAAGTTACTGAAATCAAAAAACAATTCACCCCATCCAACTGTGCGATCACCCGCATCTGCGGATGCTATGTAGATGGTGAAAAAGAGAAAAAAACGGAGATGAAAGATGCTTTCCTTTCTCTTCCGGAAGAGGAAATGTTCAAGTATTTTGACATTTTCAGAAAGTCCTTGTCCGGTACGATCGGAAAAAATCTTCTGAATATGGAATTTCCTCTGGAGACCGAATCGGAAGGTGGTACACAGGAATTTCTTCTCAAATTAAGAAACAGCCGGCTTACTGACGACGCTCTTCTGGAAGAATTCTATAATCGTGTCATCGATTCCTATGATTATGCAGAGAACTATCTGATCCTGCTGGTCCATGCAGCCTACGATATTCCGGGAAAATCAACGGACGGAAGTGAAATGTTCGATGCATCCGATGAAGTCTATGATTACATCATGTGTACCTTCTGTCCGGTCAAGCTTTCCAAGCCAGGACTCAGTTATCATGCAGAAGAGAACAGCTTCCATGAGCGTATCCGTGACTGGATCGTAGAGATGCCGGATGCCGGTTTCCTCTTCCCTGCTTTTAATGACCGCAGCACCGATATTCACAATCTACTTTATTATTCAAAAAATGCAGAGAATCTCGGAAACGGTCTGACCGATCTGCTTCTTGGATGTGTTCCGCCACTCACCGCCGGAAATCAGAAGGACACTTTCCGTACACTGATCGAAGAAACGCTCGGTGATGACTGCGACTACGATACAGTCAAAAATATCCACGAAAACTTAAATGAAATGATTGAACAGAATTCTGAAAATCCGGAACCACTTGCCCTTGACAAAGCAGAAGTTAAATACCTCCTTGCCAAAAGCGGTGTCGAAGAAGAAAAGTTGGAAACATTCGATGAGCAGTACGATTCCGCTGCCGGAGAGCACAGTACACTCCTTGCCTCCAATATTGCAAACCTCAAAAAATTCGAGATCAAAACTCCGGACATCACCATTCAGGTAAACCCGGAATGCGCGGATCTTGTAGAAACACGTATTATCGATGGTCAGAAATGCCTGGTCATTGTCGTTGACGATTGCGTTGAGATCAACGGAATCAGTGCAAAGACTGCCGTATCCGGAGGACTTCCAAAGTCTTCCACCCCTGATGCGTCTGATGAATCCAAAAGCGATACATCCGAAAATGAAATGGATGTTCCATTCTAAATGCCTTACATATTATACGAAAGACATTTTTATTGAATGTCTTTCGTAATATTTCCTTATTTCTTTTCAGTTTTACAATGTATACGAAAAATGCAGGTAATCCTCTCGACTACCTGCATTTTCCTATACGCAATTTTCTATTTTCACTTACACCGTTTCCCGGCTCTTTTTCACCTTTCTCTTAAATCACCGTTCCTCCACCGGTCGTCACAAATCCAACTCTCAGAATTGCTTTCACAAAACTCCACATTCCATTGATTACTGCAGAATTCAGCAGACTGATCGGCACATCCAGAATTCCTGTTCCAAGTAACAGAAGCAGGATCCACATACTATACGGTCGGATCTTCCAGTAAAACTCTGCTACCCTCGGAAAGATCTCAGCAAGAATATTCGATCCGTCAAGGGGCGGAATCGGAATCAGATTGAACACACCAAGTCCAATATTCAGCACTGCTCCATAATAAGTAAGCACATAAAGATAATTCAGAATCAACCCACTCGATCCGTACTTATACAAAAGCCCGTGCAGAATCATACAGACAAACGCAAGCAGGAAATTCATGACTACTCCCGCTGCTGCCACAAGAATTGTATCTCTTTTTTTATTCTTATAATTCCTGGTATTGATCCTTACCGGCTTCGCCCATCCCACATGAAATACAAGCAGACATAACGTTCCCCACACATCCAGATGCTTAAATGGATTCAAGGTCAGTCTTCCGTCATATTTTGGTGTCATATCCCCGAGTTTATATGACACATATCCATGTGCAAATTCATGCAGCGAAACAGCAAGTAGTGTGGCAGGCGCAACGTAGATTAAAGTCTGGAAAAACTGATACATTGCCCTGGTCAGTCCTGTATTCTGAAACAGCATAATATCCTCCCGATTTTCTTAGTAACGTCTATTATAGTCCCAAGAGAAAACGGATTCAAGAAAGATTATGTAAATTTTTTCTAAAGATTGTACAGAAAAAGTCATTATCCCATCCATAGATAATGACTTTTTTATACCATTTATTTTGCTTTTTTATTCTGTCTGTCCATGTAGATCTTTCTCCCCATAAAAATCAGTGCCGACAGAGCAAACAGGATCAGCAGTCCTGTCACCAGAAGCTTCGCTCCTCCTGTCAGCATTCCTCCAACATAAGAATATACAATCGTTGCCGGAAGCTGTCCTACACCAGTTGCCACAAAAAAAGATATAAACGACATCGAAGTAAGTCCTGCTGCATAACTTACAATATCAAACGAAACAAACGGAAGCAAACGACAGATCAGAACTGTATTCTTTCCATATTTTTTAAAAAATGTATCTATCTGCTGCATTCCAGCTTTACTCGTAAGCTTTTCTGCCACATCACGTCCAAGTATTCTTGCAATGAAATAGCATACCGCTGCTCCTGCCATCGCACTGCTCCATGACAGAATAGCTCCCTGCCACCATCCAAAAAGATTCGCATTTGCAAATGTAATCAGAAATGCCGGAAGTGGCGCTGCAATCGACTGAAAAATCATAAGCAAAAATGAAATCAATGCCGCATATGCCCCATAAGATGCTACAAAGTCTCTGACCACTGCAAAGTCTCCACTAGCAAACATCTTAAATACCTGATTCATCACATGTTTTACGGACGGAAATACATAATAACTTCCGATTGATACAATAATCAAAACGATCACTACTATTTTCCCCACCCAAATATTTTTCTTTTTTTCCATACTTTTTACTCCTTATTCCTTATTTTCTTCCAGGTCATCTTTCAGGTAACGCTTTTTCAGGATCATCCCGATTATCGTAACTACAACTGCCAGCACTACTGCTATTCCAATATAAAGCAACCTATTCTCCTTATCCGCAAGGCCTGCTGTACCAACCGTATACATCGCTGTACCAGGTAGCATAAATATCAACGAACCAATTGCATACGTACTAAAACGGATATCTGTAATACCATACGCAAAATTCTGCAGATTAAATGGAAATACCGGAACCAGACGTGTAATCATAAGAACAAATAATTCATTACAGCCAGTATCGTCAAACAACCATTTTTTCAAGATACGGTTTTTTGCAACCACTGGTCCAATACTGTCTTTCAAGAAAAAACGTCCTGCAATAAATGCAAGAACCGCCCCGATCGTTGTTGCCAGAGAACAACAAATCGTACCGATTACTGGTCCAAAGAGAAGTCCTGCCAGTATCGCAAACGTCACTCCCGGAAGCGCAAGCACCACACACCCAACAACTGTCAATACCATATACAATAGAATTGCCAGAGGAAGATTATTCTGCACTATCCGCTTCATAAATTCAAGATTTTCTGCAGTACTTATGTAAGAAGACCAGTCAAAAATATGATTCAGGATCACAATCAAAAGGATGATTCCCCCAAATATCCATAGCTTCTTGTTTTTCATCTCTTTTTCCTTTTCCCCTTTTTGAATTTTGCTATCTAATGTTATCACATTTTCCCTTCTATCTCAAATACATTTATACTATAATTGTATATCATTATCGTGTTTTTCTATAGCAAAAAGCAGCCCTTGATGGACTGCCCTTTACGCTTTCTGAATAACTCAGATTATTTACCTTCTTTTTCGTATTCTGTAATTCTTGCCACCTTTGGCATAGAACGGGATTCCGGATCGAAAGTTACGCTTAAGTACTCTTTTACGAGGCATTTTGCGAGCTCAATTCCTGTAACCTGTGCACCAAGTGTGATAATGTTGGCATTGTTACTGAGCTGTGCTCTCTGAGCCTGATATACATTGTTAACCAGTGCTGCATAAGCTCCCGGAACTTTGTTGGCAGCAATGCTTACCCCGATACCTGTTCCGCAGATCAGGATTCCTCTTGCAATTTTCATTTTTTCTTTTTTATTTTCGATTATTCTTGTGTTTTGTTTTCGTTTTCTTTCGTTTTCGCCGGTTTTCTGTTTATCTGCAACTGCAGGTTCACCCCAAACGGATTGACTGCAACGCCAAATGCTTCCGGTGAAAGAATTTCCGGAATCTTACTTCCTTCTACAACAGCGGTTTTCAATGTCACACCCTTGTTCAGGTTCTGGAATTTCTTAACTTCCTGCACATCCGTAAAGATTGGCTGATACACTTTCCCATCTTTCTGTTTCAGAATCGGAATTCCTTTGTCCTCCTGAACAGTCACAATATAACGCCCCTCCTGATAATGGGCAAGCATTTCTTCGTTCAGTTCTTTTAACTCATCCGTCATCTCCGGTTTATCCGGCTTTCTCATCTGTTGCATAAAATACGCTGCAGTCAGCACCAGTTCCGGATTCTCTACACGTATTTTTCCTTCTGGCAGTTCTTCATCCTTCGGTCTCGTGATCAATTCGTCAAGCTGCACAGTAATCTGTCCGTCCAAACCTTTGTCCACCAGAATACAGTTGACTCCCATTGGAAACAACCCGGTAAAAAATGACAGGCGGGAATTTTCATCCACCTTGACAAGCTGCATTGGATTTCCCTCCTTCTGAAGCTTCATAGCCTCTTCTTTCGCTTCCGCTTCTGTGTAATAAAGAAGGATCTCATCATCAAATGTCTCCGGATCGCAGACCACATATGGCATTCTTGTACAGGATGACATCAGTACATAAATTGCCTCTACAGTACGCAGTTTATTTAAAGTTTCGATTTTCTGATTTGTATTACTCATTCTAGTATATCCCTTTCCTATTTCTCCATATAACAAGAATTATACCCGTCTGTCCGAAAGAAGTCAATTTATACTCCCTTATTCCACTTGATTATCTTCGTATTTTCCTATATCATATGTGTTTAGTGGCTGTTTTTACAATATTTTTACTCTTTTACCAGAACAGAAAGGAATGAGAAAATGAATCAAGAAAATACATCTGCACCCGCAGAAAACAAAATGGGTACCATGCCCATCGGAAAACTATTATTTAATATGTCTCTGCCTATGATGATTTCTATGCTGGTACAGGCTTTGTACAACATCGTAGACAGTATTTTTGTCGCTAAATTATCGGAAAATGCACTGACCGCCGTTTCACTTGCCTTTCCACTCCAGACACTGCTTATTGCAGTTGGAACCGGAACCGGTGTCGGCATGAATGCACTCCTTTCCAAATCACTTGGAGAGAAAAATTTCAAAAAAGCAAATGCAACTGCAAGCAACGCTGCCGTTTTATATTTTTTCAGCTATCTCGTATTTTTCATTCTTGGCTTTACGATCGTCCGTCCTTTTTACGCAAGTCAGATTGGAAATGCTGACCAGGAGATCATGGAACTCGGAATTGAGTACTTAAGCACCGTCATGATTTTTTCTTTCGGACTGCTTGCACAGGTCTTCTTTGAGCGTCTTCTTACTTCAACCGGAAGAACCATCTTCAGTATGACTTCCCAGCTGACAGGGGCAATCACTAACATCATTCTTGATCCAATCCTGATCTTCGGACTTCTCGGAGCTCCAAAAATGGGTGTGACCGGAGCTGCTGTTGCAACCGTGATCGGACAATGCGTTGCCGCACTTGTCGCCGGATTTTGTAACCACCGGTACAATCATGATGTGAAACTGAAGTTTCATGGATTCAGACTCGATTTCCATATTATCGGCACCATTTATGCAGTTGGAATTCCAACGATTATTATGCAGTCCATCGGATCGGTTATGACTTACTGCATGAACCGCATCCTGATCGAGTTTTCATCAACCGCAACTGCTGTATTCGGCGTTTACTTTAAGCTACAGAGTTTCTTCTTCATGCCGGTATTCGGTCTCAACAATGGGATTACTCCGATCATTGCCTACAATTATGGTGCCGGTCAGAGAAAACGTATGCTCAAGACGATCAAGCTCAGTATGCTGGTTGCCTTCTGCCTCACCTTCATCGGATTCCTCTGCTTTGAAGGAATCCCACAGATACTTTTGGGTATGTTCAATGCATCGGACGAGCTGCTCACCATCGGAGTTCCTGCCCTGCGGATCATCGGAATCCACTATCTGATCGCATGGTTCTGTATTGTATCAGGAACAGTATTTCAGGCTCTCGGAAAAGCATTTTTCAGTATGATCGTCTCCATTATGCGTCAGTTATTTGTACTGATCCCTGCCGCATATATCCTTGCAAAGCTTGGCGGTCTTCATGTAGTGTGGTGGTCATTCCCGATTGCGGAGGTCATTTCACTTATGGTATCCTCCTTCTTCCTGGTACGGATCAACCGGACGATCATTTCCAGGGTTCCAGAGGGAAAGCTTTAGTAGAACTGTGCTCGGATAGTTCCTCTGATAATGAAAAAGAAGATTTTCACGTGTCGATTCAGATCCGCGAAAATCTTCTTTTTATTTTAACTTTATCTTACATAAATCCCTGTATGGATTCGTCCTCGCAAGCCCAATCTCAACCGCTTCACCTGTAAACGGTGCAAACTGGTTCTGCATCACAACAAATGCCTCCCGCATTTCCGCCTGGTTCAGTCTTTTTCCCAGTGTTGTATGCGGAAACCAGGAAAACGGCTGGTATCTGATCTGGATCCGTACCCCCTCCAGATATCTGATCTTTGAGAAAACAGACTCTGACAGCTTTTGCAGATATGCATTTAAAACCGGTGACAAATAAATTGTATGTGGCAGAAACATCCCTACCGAGCACCAGAAAATCTGTCCTTTTTCAAATTCCTGTTCCATTGCCGTAAAGCCGGCGATTGCTTTCTCTTCTTCTGCCATATCAAATGCCGACAAGGTAATATGTGGCGGAACCTTTCCGTCAATCATCGCCATATTGCCCGTTCTTTGCGCAATCTGTTCCATATATAACTGGATCTTCTTGTTTGTCCCTTCGTCAAAATAAAGTGATATCAGGTACATACTATCCTTTTAGCCCAGCTGACTGCCGGATCATATCTTCCACTACGATATCGTAAATCTCGCCAATACTATTACAATATTCCAGAATCTTCCATGGCTCGTTTGTATGGAAATGAATTTTGATCAGATCTTCATCTCCTACCGCGATCAGACAGTTTCCTTCAAAATGTTCGGATATATATTCTGCGATCTCATCTTCATCCAGATCTTCATCTCTTCTGTCAATCAAAAGCTGCGTATCATAACGGTATGCAAACTGATCCTCTTCTACGTCTATACTGTGTACATTTTCCATCTGTTTGTTCCTCCTTACTCAAAGTTCAAGAACAGTATAGCATATTTTTATTAGTTATCAAATGTAATATTTCTGACCATATTCCGGTTGATCAGCTGTATTCCCTTTTTCCTTGCATCTACTTTTGGAATCCGTAAAGGATTACCGGAAAATTGACGGACTTATACTTGAATGATTTACTTTGTCGCAGAATTACGGCAGTGCACAATCTCACGAACATAGTTCGTTCGATTGACGGGCATACGCCCTATAAATAACTCAAGCCGAGGTCAAATTCCTGCTAGCAGGATTTGACCTCGGCTTTCCTTATTTGCACTGCCTATTTTTGCACAATGTTTATGATCTTCTTCGGAACGTAGATTTCTTTTACGATATTTCCTGTAAGTTTATCTGCGATTGCTTCTTTTCCGGCAGCGATTGCTTCTTCTTTTGTAGCCTCTGCGGAAATTTTGATGACTGCTCTTGTTTTTCCATTGATCTGTACTGGAATTTCGATTTCGTCATCTTTCATGGCTTCTGCATCGTATTTTGGCCATCCGGCACGGAATACGCTTTCTTTGTTGCCGAGTTCTTCCCAGATTTCTTCTGCCATATGTGGTGCAAATGGTGCAAGTAATACTGCAAGGGTATCCAGAGTATCTCTGTCTACTCCGCCTTCTTTCTTAGCGATTGCAACCAGTGTGTTTGTGTGCTCCATGAATGCAGAGATAACTGTATTCAGGCTGAAGCTTTCCAGACGGGTTGTGATATCATAAACCAGTTTATGACGAACTTTAATCATTTCTTTGGTTGGTTTGATATCTTTGTCCTTGCTATCCATCAGCAGGTTCCAGAGTTTTTTAAGGAAACGGTATACTCCGTCGATTCCTCTGTCATCCCACTCTGCATCCAATTCCGGTGGTCCTACGAAGAGTTCGTACATTCTTAAAGAATCGCATCCATAATCTCTTACAAGATCATCTGGAGATACAACATTTCCTTTTGACTTACTCATCTTGATACCGTTCTTACCTGTGATCATTCCCTGGTTGAACAGTTTTACGAATGGTTCATCAAAGTCGATTACACCGATATCGCAAAGGAATTTGGTATAGAATCTTGAATACAGAAGATGAAGTACTGCATGTTCTACACCACCGATATACATATCTACCGGAAGCATAGCATCTGCTTTTTCTCTGGATACAAGTTCTTCATTGTTGTGATTATCTACATAACGCAGAAAATACCATGAAGATCCAGCCCACTGCGGCATAGTATTTGTCTCGCGTTTTGCCGGTTTTCCACAAACAGGGCAGGTTGTATTTACCCATTCATCGATTCCTGCAAGTGGAGATTCTCCGGTTCCCGTCGGTTCGTAAGACTCTACATCCGGCAGTCTCAGTGGAAGCTGATCTTCCGGTACCGGTACAGCACCACAATCCGGGCAATGTACGATCGGAATTGGTTCTCCCCAGTATCTCTGACGAGAGAATACCCAGTCACGCAGCTTATAGTTTACAGTTGCACGTCCGATTCCTCTTTCTTCGATGATATGTGGAGCTTCTTTCTTAAGGACAGAACTTTCCATGCCATTCCACTCTCCGGAGTTGATCATTGTTCCGGATGCTTCTGTGTAAGCTTCTGTCATATTTTCGATTTCTTTTCCGTCTTTTGCAATAACCTGAATGATCGGAATGTTGAACTTGGTTGCAAATTCAAAGTCACGGTCATCATGAGCCGGTACGCACATGATTGCTCCTGTACCGTAATCAGCCAGTACATAATCAGAAAGCCAGATCGGTACTTTTGCTCCGTTCAGAGGGTTGATTGCATAAGTTCCTGTAAATACACCTGTTTTTTCTTTGTCCTGCAGACGGTCTACGTTAGACTTCATAGAAGAATCGAAGATATATTTTTCTACTTCTTCTTTGTGTTCCGGTGTTGCAAGCTCTGCTGCAAGTTTGTGTTCCGGTGCAAGTACCATGAAGGTTGCTCCATGAAGAGTATCTGGTCTTGTTGTATATACTGTGATCTTATCTTCTCTTCCTTCAACCGGGAAGTCTACTTCTGCACCGTAAGATTTACCGATCCAGTCTGTCTGCATCTTTTTAACCTTTTCCGGCCAGTCAAGCTTATCCAGGTCATTTAACAGACGGTCTGCGTATTTTGTGATACGCAGCATCCACTGACGAAGGTTCTTCTTTGTAACCTCAGCGCCGCAGCGTTCGCATTTTCCACCTACAACCTCTTCGTTTGCAAGACCTGTCTTACAAGACGGACACCAGTTGATCGGGAATTCTTTCTCATATGCAAGTCCTTCTTTGAACATCTTTACAAAGATCCACTGTGTCCATTTGTAGAAATCAGGATCTGTTGTATTGACTTCCATATCCCAGTCATAAAGAGCTGAGATTTCGTTAATCTGACGTTTGATATTTGCAATGTTTGCTGCTGTAGATTTTGCAGGATGTGTTCCCATCTTGATCGCATAGTTTTCAGCCGGAAGACCGAACGCATCCCATCCCATTGGATGAATGATGTAATATCCCTGAAGCAGTTTGTAACGGCTCCATACATCAGAGATAACATAACCTCTCCAGTGTCCTACATGAAGACCATTTCCTGACGGATACGGGAACATGTCCAGACAATAATATTTCTTTTTCGGGTTGCCGTTCTCATCCACTTTCGGATTAACCGGATTCTCAGCCCATTTTGCTTTCCATTTCTTTTCAATTGCCTTATGATTGTAAGGTACTGCCATTTTTCTTTCCTCCTGGTATTGTTTCAGTATGAAAAAGTATGTGCCCTGACACTTATTAAAAGTATCAAAAAAAATCTTTCATCTCTTCATAAAAATAAAGAGACGAAAGATTAAATTCCGTGGTACCACTCTTCTTCGCCGCATCCCGGTAATACTACTTCCGGTGCAGCGCACTTATGATTCTATAACGGGAATTCCCGCTTCTGCCTATCTGTAACTTTTCAGCAGAAGAACTCAAAGGCGAGTTCAAAGATCTGATCTGCTGCCTTGCACCACCCGACAGCTCTCTGCATAGATTCCAATCTTTTACTGATCCTTATCTTTGTTTTTTCCATATACCTTGTTATTATAAAAATAAATACAACTTCCGTCAAGAGATTCTTGATTGTTTTTTGCGAATTCTTGATTATTTTTACCATTTAAAATTGATTTCCGTTATCTCTCAGCCATTTTCTATATTTTTTATAGTCCGGCATCCACGTCGCCACGACCTTCCAGAATGCAGCGGAATGATTCATTTCTCTACGATGTGCCAGCTCATGCACCACAACATAATCCAGAACTCCCGGCGGCATCAGCACCAGCTTCCAGTTGTAATTGAGATTCCCCACGCTGCTGCAGCTTCCCCACCTGGTCTTCTGCTCCCGGATGGAAATGCGCCCATAGGTCACACCCATTTTCCGGGCATAGTATCCGGTCCTTGCACCTAATACTTCTCTTGCCAGATTCCGGTAATATTTCTTTTCTGCTTCCGGCATCTCTCTCTTTTCCTGCCGCTTCATTGCATTTTCCTTCTGAAGCTTTACCTTCTGTCGGATCCAGTTCTCTTTTTCCAGAAGAAACCGGTCAATCCGCTTTTTCTCACAGGAATAGGGTGCACGGACCGTCACCTTTCCTTCCCGGTCAACTTCGATTCCAATACTGCGCCTATCTGACCGGATCAGATGATATTCTATGTCCACGACCGGATCACCTCCAGAAAGCGCTCTCCATATTTTTCAAACTTGAACTCTCCCACACCGGAAACTTTCAGCATAGCATTCTTATTTGTCGGTTTTTCGATACACATCTGCACAAGAGTCTTATCGGAAAATACAATATAAGGCGGAACTTTTTCTTCTCTTGCTATCTCTGCCCGCAGAACGCGCAGGATTTCAAAAGACTCTTCCTGCTCTTTATTCAGAACCAGTCCGGCCGTTTTCTTTACTTTTTTCTTCGGTGTTGTCTTCGCCTCTTTCTCCGGTTCTTTTGCCATCTTCATTGTAAATGTCTCCTGCCCTGCAATCAGTGCTTCCGACTTTTCAGTCAGCTTCACAATCATATAAGAATCCGGCGTGGTCTTCAGATATCCTTCTGCCAGAAGCTGGTTGAAGATCTGCCTGAGCTTCCACGATGGCGTCTTAGAAAGTACCCCGTAAGCAGGACTGACACCCATGCCATACTGCCGGATCTTCGCATTATTTGCTCCATGCACCGTATCCAGAATCACATTAATTCCATAACGCTGATGACTTTCTTTTACACACATGACAAGTATCCTTGCCTCTGTCGTCATATCCACGGTATCAAACTGCGTCTTACAGTTTGAACAGTTCCCACAGTAATTGCTTCCGTATTCCCCAAAATACCGCAGAATATAATCACGCAGACATTCCTTTGTAAAACAATAATAAGTCATCTTTTTCAAGCGCTCCTGATCCCGCTCCATCACGATCCGGCGCGTCAGTTCATCCAGTTCCTGATTGTCGCGGTTGTTCTCAATGAACATCTGGTTTGTGATCACATCCTGTCCGCTATATAAAAGCAGGCACTCCCCCGGCTCACCATCTCGGGCGCAGCGTCCCACTTCCTGATAATAGGACTCCAAATTCTTCGGCATATTGTAATGTACGACAAAGCGGACATTGGATTTATCAATTCCCATCCCGAATGCATTCGTCGCCACCATGATCTGCTTCCGGTCATAAATGAAATCATCCTGATTATCACGCCGCTCCCGGTCTGTCAGTCCCGCATGATACCTGGTCACGGAAAACCCATCCATTTCCAGGAGTGCGCAATTTTCCTCCACCTGCTTTCTGGTCAGGCAGTAGACGATCCCGCATTGATCCGGATGCTCCTCAATAAATGCTTTGAGCGCGGCATATTTATTCTTTGGGAACTGTACCGCAAGGAACAGATTCGGTCTGTCGTAACCTGTCATTACTACTTCCGGATCCTCCAGCATCAGGATATCGATCATATCCTCTCTTACTTCTTTCGTCGCTGTTGCAGTAAATGCACTCACAACCGGCCGCTTTGGAAGATACTCTACAAACTCTGTGATCTTTAAATAACTTGGCCGGAAATCCTGTCCCCACTGGGAAACACAGTGCGCTTCATCGACTGCGATCATAGAAATATCCACGCTCATAGCAAAATCCATAAACTCTGCAGTTTCCAGCCGCTCCGGTGCCACATAGATAATCTTATATCTTCCTTCTTTTGCAAAAGCAAGTGCCTTCCGGTACTGCCCCATAGTCAGGGAACTGTTCAGATAGGCTGCATGAACCCCTGCCTGGTTGAGGGATGCCACCTGATCCTTCATAAGAGAAATAAGGGGAGATATCACAAGTGTAATACCTCCCATCATCAGAGCCGGAATCTGAAAACAGATGGACTTTCCGGCTCCCGTTGGCAGTATGCCGAGTACATCCCGGCCGGACAGGATCGCATCGATCAGCTTCTCCTGTCCCGGTCTGAATCCGTCATAGCCAAAAAATTGCTTTAATACTTGAAATTTATCCAAGATATACTACCTCTTCTTCCGGTTTTTCTGCGGATTCCATCTCCAGCATATAAAGAACCGGCTGCTTTGGAACCATCGGACGGTACGCTTCGTACTCGAACTTGACGGTTACTTTTTTCCAGCTTCTCTGTGTGATCTGCGCTGCCCTTCCAAGATTACATGGATATCCATAGAAACGGATATCATCTGCGCAACAGGTCATGATCTGTCTTCCCGGAATCAGCATATTTGCCGGCATTCCCTTCGGACGGAAAAGCTGTGCAAGGAAGGTGATCTTCTTGTGCTCGTAGCGCTCCGGATGCTCATATGCATCCACATACCAGGTACCAAAGTCCACATCATCAATGAAGATATGGTCTGCTTTCAGATCATATGGCAGATCCTCTTCTGTCTGCGGGATAATATTGCCATCCACGCCTTCAAAGATCAGCTGTGCCTGCGGGTTCTGGATCTTAAG
>UMJR01022271.1_pt1 | contig 13383 bp, 9 predicted proteins | sample 1966121 | NCBI WGS metagenome assembly UMJR01 (sample SAMEA4836155, study PRJEB28245) | human gut metagenome | biome: gut microbiome; material: fecal sample | place: Denmark | collected 2008
TTCGTTTACACCAACTCCGATTGTTTCCTTAACAGTTTTTCCAATACATAACACGTACTTACATTATACTCCTCACCAATGCAAACCTCAATTTATTCTCCATCCTTTTTCCCGTTATTAAGCTTCGGGCAGTAAAATGCCTTTACTTCCACCCCATCTTCCTCCGACTCAATTTCCACATAATAATCCCGGATAAAGTATCCCGCATTATGCTCCTGAATGGCGTACAGCTCCAATGTCTGAAAATCCACCAGTACCAGATCACGGGGCTTGGGTTTTTGCGTTTCCTCACAGAATACCTCCATGCTTTCCACCAGCTTATCCAGGCATTCCTGACACAGATGGTTCTGTACTTTTTTCACATCGAAGATACTATCTTCCCCGTAATCCACCGATACTTCGGAAATCCCGTAATCCGACATCTGCTCCGTATGGAAAAAGCAGCCGCCTTCTCCTGTCCCGGTATAACCCATATGCCCGTTTCCCTGCGGGCCGGTAAGATTCCCGTCCTCATCATGATTCCGGATATGCATATCCATCACATACCAGTGATTGGTACAGATCACTCCCAGATCGTCAAACTTCCGGAAATAATCCATCATACTCCGTTCATCGCTTCCACACAGCCAGCACTGTTTTGGATCTTTCAGCTTGCTTTCTACTGATTCAGGCACCTTTCTTTCTACCGGGTGATATTCCTGCTCCTGTGTTTTTTCAAGATAACCTGTCAGATCCAGCCGGCTGATTCCCAGTCCGATCAGAATTCCTGACGCACATGCCAATAATCCCACATATCCCTTTTTCATATTATAGTCATCCTTTAAGAATTAGTTTTATAATGCTTTTAGGATTACTATATCAAATCTTGCAATCACTTTCATCATAAATCGCATATTTTTATGTGTTTTATTGCATATACAGCTTTCAAAAAAACTGCCTGCGGCAATTTCGCAGACAGCTTCTATTTCATCATCTCTTCAATTATCACATCCAGCATCCGAAGCACGCTTTCCTGCTTCTTCGGTGTGAGCCTTTCCAGCTTTCCTTCCACTACAGAAGTATGTTCCATTCTGGTAAGAGGAATCACTTCCTTCAGCACTTCATTCGGTTCCGCACCTAATACATTCAACAGCTTTACAAATGTTTCCATCGTAGGTGTTTTCACTTCCCGCTCAATCGCACCCAGATGGTTGGTACTGATATCCACCAGTTCAGCCAGTCTCTCCTGCGTAATTCCTGCCTCTTCCCTGTACCTGCGGATTGCCTTTCCCATTCCTTTCACACGCACACCTCCTCCTTCCAGTATTCACTAACGCTTAAAGCATTAGTCATGTAAATCCAGTATAATTGGTTGCAAATCACGCTTACAGTATCCATAAGGATTGCATTTATAACGCTTTTAGCGTTGGTCACATTTTTGGCACTCCATCGTCTGTAACTGGCACAGTCCTGCGATTGTAGCGGTAATTTACCCATGTTAAAATTGATATTGTCAAAATTATATGCAGAACGAAACGCAGCACTGCCGTATGGGAAGCCTCTCCTGCGGCAAATAAGCTGCGTTTTTTCTGTAAGATAGGAGGATCTTTACAATTTCATACTTTGATTTAGGACGCAGCCTGCATTGACCGGGCTGCGTCCTTTCTTGAGGCAGGAAAACCATAAGCAAAGGCAGGGGAGGTAATTCTCCTGCCGCTCTTATAAAAAGGAGGTACTTTTACGTGAAACACAAACTGAAAAACGCTCCGCCGGACACAAAACGGCATGTCAATTATGGCAGATGCCTGTATGCTGCATTTCTGGCTGTCACAGTCCTCTGCGGATACACACAGCCGGTTTTTGCCGCTACCATCTGGACCAAAGCCAATGAGATCATGAAGGATGTCTATAACCAGATTATCCTCATTTCCACCATTGCTGCAGTCGTAACGGCATCGGTTGCCCTTCTGATGATGAATTTTTCCAAAAGCGGAAAAACCGTGGACGAATCACGTGCATGGCTCAAGCGTATCGTCATTACCTGGGCGATCTTAAACGGGCTTGGCTTTATCATGGCTTACATCACCCCGTTCTTTGCAGGCGGAAAATGGAACGGATAGACGAAAGGAGATGCCACTATGGGAATACTTGACGGAATCGTGGAATGGATTGCCGAACAGGTCATGAACATTCTGGATCTGATCACCACTTCAGTCCTCGGTGCTCTGGGCTGTTCCATGGATACGTTTCTTCGCTACTTTCCTGCTGCCGAGACCATGTATCAGGTCTTTCTGGCACTGGGCATCGGGCTGATCCTCTTAAACTGGGTATGGCAGCTCTTTAAAAATTACTTTATGGGAGCCGGTATCGAAGCGGAAGATCCCATTAAGCTGTCCATCCGTTCCTTCCTCTTTATCTTTCTCACCTTCTATGCGAAAGATATTGTGGATCTGCTCCTGAAGATTTCAGGAACACCGTACAACTGGATTCTGACGGAAGACCTGCCGCCTTTAAAATTTGCGGATTTTAACTCCGTAGTCACAGTCATCCTGGGAGTCTGTGCAAATGGGGCGGTAGCCATCATTGCACTGATTCTGGTACTGATTCTGGCGTGGAACTACATCAAACTGCTCTTTGAAGCGGCAGAACGCTATATTCTTCTGGGGGTACTGGTCTACACAGCCCCGGCAGCTTTTTCCATGGGTGCCAGCCAGTCAACCGGAAATATCTTCAAAAGCTGGTGCCGGATGCTTGGCGGCCAGTTCTTTTTGCTTCTGATGAATGCGTGGTGCCTGCGGCTGTTTACTTCTATGGTCGGCACCTTCCTTGCCAATCCGTTATCCCTATAAGAAAGGAGGACCAAAATGAAACTTAGAAAGAAACTCATACCATTCCTGGTACTAACTGCCTGTCTGGTACTGTTTTGCTCCATGCCGGTCTTTGCAGCGGAGCTTACGGAAGCAGACGTGGAAGCGGCAGTTGCCAGTCAGGGAAAGGAAGCGGTAACCGGAAATGTCTTCGTCTGGTTCCTGTGTGCCATTGCCTTTTTAAAGGTATCCCAGAAAATTGATTCTTTTCTGGCATCGCTTGGCATCAATGTCGGCAATACCGGAGGAAACATGATGGCTGAACTTCTGATTGCAGGACGGAGCCTGACCGGTTCCATGCGTTCCCATGGTGGTGGCGGCTACCACAAAGCCTCTTCTCCCGGAAGTGCGGCTGTCGCAGGAAGCTTCCTATCCGGCGGGCTTGCCGGGGCAGTGGGAAGACAGGTACAAAGAGAAGCGGTCAATTCCGCAACCGGTTATACCGAACACAGCAGTATCGGAAACATGCTCTACCAGTCATCCCTGAACAAAGGCGGAGACTTTGCCAATCAGGTCATCAGCAACATTGCACAGGGAAATTACGGTCAGGTAGGTTCCATCAAGGGAGCAGACGCACAGAAAGCCTTTACTTCCTATATGGGCATCAATCCGGGCGGCGGTTCTTCCTATGATAATGTAGAAATCGGTGGCGGAAGGATCACCGGTACCGAAACCGGAAGCTCCGGAAACCGGGATTTTGCCCTGTACCATGCCGACCAGTATGCAGCTCCTACTCAGGGCTCCTACTCTACGGTACAGTCCGTGGATGGTTCCACCTGGTACAAGCAGTATGCACAGGATACGGTCGAAAAAACACCATATACTTCCGGCAGCGGCAAAGTAGCCTACAATGAATCCATTGTCCAGAAACTGCCGCCAGCCCCACAGCGAAAGGAGCGTATGTAACATGCCAAAAACAGCCTTGATGGGCAGTCCTCTTGCTGTCATCGGTACAGTATTCCGGCACAGGCGCACCCTTGCGAAAACTGGAGCAGCCGTCGGCGGTGTACTGATGCTTCCCATTCTGTTCCTTGTCATGCTTCCGGGACTCGTCTTCGGAGACCTCTCTGAAAATACCGGAGCACTGACCAGCAACACGGTAATCAGTGAAAATATCCGGGCTTCCAATCAGGCAATCGTGGAGGTGCTTCAGGAAAGCCATGATGCACTGCTTGCTAAGATCAATGCGGAAATTGCCAGACTCCCGGAAGGAGATACTGCCTCTATCAGCGATCCTTACGCTTCCAGTATCATCGTAAATGCGAACCAGCTCATCGCACAGTTTTGTGCCAGCCAGGATGACTATAAAAATATAAATATCAGCAAACTCAAAAGCCTGATCCGGGAAAACGAGGACGGGCTTTTTTCTTATGACGTTACTTCAGAAACGGCCACGGTGGAAGTTCCGGCGGAAGAGGAAAATGCACCACCCAGAAAGGTTACTTTTACCCGCCATACCTACACGGTCAGCTATGCCGGAGATGCCTACTTTGCAGATCACGTCTTTCATCTGACCGATAAGCAGAAAAAAACGGCAGACAGTTATGTGGAAAACCTGACCATGTTCTTTGGCGGCTCCGCTTCCGGTCTTGCCATGGCGGTAGGTGTCAGCGATGAGGTGCTGGCTTACCGGGCTACCATCCAGCAGGTCGCACAGAAATACGGCATGGAAGCTTATGTGGAACTCCTCATGGCAGTCATGATGCAGGAAAGCGGCGGGCGTGGAAGCGATCCCATGCAGGCGGCAGAAGGCGGCTTTAATAAGAAATACCCCCATGTCCCCAACGGCATCACCGATCCTGCTTATTCCATCGAATGTGGGATTCAGGAATTAAAGTATGCACTGGATAAAGCAGGATGTACCGGACCTACCGACCTGGACCGCATCAAGCTGGCGCTTCAGGGTTACAATTACGGCTCCGGCTATATCGACTGGGCAATGGAACGTGACGGCGGTTATACCAAAGAAAACGCCATTGCTTATTCGGATATGATGTGTGCCCGTCCGAACTGGCATTATGACCGGTATGGGGACAAGGAATATGTGGAGCATGTTCTCCGGTATTATCAGATTACCAATACCGGCGGAAGCTATCCGGCAAACGGAATGCAGATTCCGCACTATCTCCAGACCGATTACGGGAACATTCCTTATGGCGGCGGCTCCATCGCATCTTCCGGCTGCGGGCCTACCAGCTTTGCCATGATCGCCAGCTACCTGACCGGGAATACCATTACCCCTCCGGATGCGGTGGCATGGTGCGGGAATTCCTATTACAAGCCGGGAGTTGGAACCTACTGGAGCTACTTTCAGGCTGCAGCCAGTCATTTCGGCTGTGGCAGCGTCACACAGACCAGCAATGCCAATACGGTACTTCAGGCACTCTCCGAAGGCTGTCCGGTCATCTCCTCTCAGCGGGCAGGACTTTTCACCAGCGGCGGACACTTCATCGTACTCCGAGGTGTTACGGCAAACGGCAAGGTACTGGTCAATGATCCCAATGACAGTGACGCAAAGAACTATATTAACCGTGAATTTGATATGATGTCGGAAATCCATGCTACGGCAAATGCCTACTGGATCTTCGACAAAAAATAAAGGAGCCATTATGAACAGAACAAAAGTGATTCTTTCCATTTTTCTGATGCTGTTTCTGCTGCTTGCCGGACTGGTTCTCCCCAGTTTCTGGAAAAGCCAGAAAAAAGAAGCTTCCGGAAACAAAGGCAGGGAACCGGCAAAGGAAACAACAGAAACAAATTCTGATACCCCCATGCCGGAATATCTGGATTTTGATGCTTTAAAAGCATTTTTCTCCGACAGCCAGATTGCTTCTCTCAAAGGGCAGTTTCCTGTCTACCTAAAAGAGTATGTCAAAAAAGAACAGACAAGCATCACCTTCCTGCCGGAAAAAACCAGCTACCCTACCGAAACAACCGTCTGCCTGATGTTTTCACTTTCCGATCAGGATACGCTTCCGGTTACCTACCACACCCCGACGGGTGTGTTTTTATTTGGAGAAGACGGGGTACAGGTCTCTGCAGATACGACTGTTTACGAAAAGCAAACCGATGATTCCCTGCCGTCCCTGACTTCGCAGGACATTGAACACCTGCAGGAAGGCGGGTATCCGGATACTTCTGACAGCCCGGAAGCTCCGGACACAGAATCCGGCAGTGCCTCTGTGCCTTCCGAAGATGCGAAAGATACGAAAAAGGAGGTGCAGCCATGACACAGCCAGAAGAAACACCGGTTTCCTTTATCCCTTCCAACTTCATTGAGAAAGGCAAGATCCTAAACGGAACTTTTGACATCCGCAATGCCATAGAAAGCATTGTTCTTTCCCTGGCAATCGGTATCCCTGTTTTCCACCTGCCGCTGTCCCTGACTGCCCGCATCATCATTCTCTGCATGACCGCACTTCCAGCGGCAATGGTAGCCCTGATTGGAATCGGCGGGGAGAGCATCACTGCCTTTTTGATGAATGCCCTGCGTTTTGTAGTGAACCGCAGGGTAATCTGGAGGTCCGACAGTCTTCCGGAAGGAAAGCCACGCAGGAAACCACGTTTCAAAGAGCCAAAGACAAAGAAACACCGGAAAGCAGAAAAAATGGCAGAGCCTTCCAAAGTAATGGCATCGGCTCCCCCACAGTCTGAACCGGACGCACCAGCTCCGCCAAAAAGTAAAAAAAAAGAACACCGGCAGTTTGATACCTCCACCAAGCGGGGCATCAAAAAACAGGCAAAGGAAGATATCCGTTATCTGAAGTGGGAGCAGAAAGAAGCCAGCCGACAGAAAAAAGAGGCGGCGAAACAGATAAAAATACAGAAAAAAACGGAAGCCCGGAGACGAAAGGAGGAAGAAAAACGGGCAGTTTCCGAAAAGCGGGCTGCAAAAAAAGAGCAGAAAAAAAAGGTGGTTTCCAAGGAGGACACCTCATCTGCCACGTCAAAACCCGTTTCCCGGAAAAAGCGAAAGAAAGACCAGACCTTGGAGGATTATCTTCCGGTGGAAAAAATCGCAAACGGAATCGTCTATACCACAGACGGACGGTACGTGAAGATCCTGGAGATTGAACCAATCAACTTTCTGCTTCGAAGTGCCAGGGAACAGCAGGGCATTATCTACAGCTTTATCAGTTACTTAAAGATCAGCCCTGTCAAACTCCAGATCAAGATGATCTCCAAAAAAGCAGACATCAATAAGCATCTGGAGCAGTCCCAGCTGGAGCTGGAGCGGGAAACCGATCCCCACTGTCAGGAACTGCAGCGTGACTACATCCAGTTTGTCCAGAACTTAAGTTCCAGAGAAGCAGTATCCAGACGGTTCTTTCTGATCTTTGAATATGAACCATTCAACGCAAACCGAAAGGAAGAGGAACGGGAAATCCTTGCTGCTCTTGAGACAGCCTCCCAGACCGCCAAAACCTTTCTATACCAGTGCGGGAATGAAGTGGTCTCCCATGACAATGAGGATGAATTTACTACGGATGTTCTCTACACCCTTTTAAACCGTACCCTTTGTACGGAGGTTCCGCTTTCGAACCGGATCAGCACTGTACTGTCCGCCTATACAAAGGAAAATCGCATGGAGGAACTGGATCACATCCGGATCAACGAGTTTCTCGCACCGGAAAGTGTGGATTTCAAGCACTCCCATTATGTGCAGATCAATGGGCTTTACCATTCCTACCTGCTTGTGCCGTCTGACGGCTACAAAAACCGGGTAACTCCCGGATGGCTGTCACTCCTTGTCAATGCCGGGGAAGGGATTGATATTGATTTCTTTCTCCAGAAACAGCCAAAGGACAAGATTCAGCAGCGTCTCGGTCAGCAGATCCGTATCAACCGTTCCAAATTAAAGGATGCGTCCGATACCAACACTGATTATGACGATCTGGATTCTGCCATCCGCTCCGGATATTTTCTGAAGCAGGGACTTGCCAACAACGAAGATTTCTATTACATGAATCTTCTCATCACCATTACTGCTTCCACGTTGGAAGAACTGCAGTGGCGGATTCAGGAAATGAAAAAGCTCCTGATCTCGCAGGATATGAACTTACACTCCTGCTACTTTTTACAGGAGCAGGGATTTTTATCCTCTCTGCCGCTGGCAAATCTGGACAAGAAGCTTTTTAAGCTGTCCAAGCGGAACGTACTGACTTCCGGGGCGGCAAGCTGCTATCCCTTCGTCAGCTACAGTATCTGCGATGATAACGGAATCCTCTTTGGGGTAAACAAGCATAACAATTCCCTGGTCATTGCGGATATCTTTGATTCCAGGCAGTACAAGAACAGCAACATCTGTATCTTAGGCTGTTCGGGAGCAGGAAAGACCTTCACCATGCAGACCATGGCACTAAGGATGCGAAGAAAAGGCATCCAGGTGTTCATCATCGCTCCGCTAAAGGGACACGAATTTTACCGGGCTGCAAGGAATGTCGGCGGAGAATTTATCCAGATCTCTCCTGCCAGTAAGAACTGTATCAACATCATGGAAATCCGGAAGGTAGACAATTCTGTAAATGAACTGCTGGACGGACCGACACTGGATGCCTCCGCACTGGCAGGCAAGATCCAAAGGCTTCACATCTTCTTCAGTCTGCTGATCCCGGATATGTCCCATGAGGAGAAGCAGCTTCTGGATGAAGCCCTAATCAAAACCTATGCCAGAAAAGGGATTACACATAAAAATGAATCCCTGACAGATCCGCAGCATCCGGAGCAGTACAAAAAGATGCCCATTCTGGAGGATGTCTACAATGTCCTGCTGGAAAGCGAGGATACCAAACGTCTGGCTCATATCCTGAACCGCCTGGTTCACGGTTCTGCTTCTTCCTTTAACCAGCAGACCAATGTGGACCTGACCAATAAATATACGGTACTGGATATCTCCGAACTGACCGGTTCCAGCGATCTTTTAACGGTCGGCATGTTCGTTGCCCTGGATTATGTCTGGGATAAAGCGAAGGAAAACCGTACCGAAGAGAAAGCCATCTTTGTCGATGAGGTCTGGCAGCTCATCGGTGCATCCAGCAACCGGCTTGCAGCGGAATTCGTACTGGAGATTGCCAAGATCATCCGTGCTTACTCCGGAGCCGGCATCTTTGCCACACAGGATTTAAACGACTTCTTTGCTCTGGATGACGGGAAGTACGGCAAGGGTATCATCAATAACTGCAAGACCAAGATTATCCTGAACATGGAGGATGAAGAGGCACAGCGGGTGAAGACTATCCTGCATCTATCGGAAACAGAAGTAATGAACATCACCCATTTCCAGCGGGGCAACGGTCTGATCTCAACCAACAACAATAACATCACTGTGGAATTTAAGGCTTCCAATCTGGAAAAGGAGCTGATTACCACAGATCGGCAGGAGCTTCTGGAAATCCTTGCGAAACAGAAGAAACAGGCTGTGTAACTTTTGGCAGCACTGACGCTGCCCTTTTCATTTGAACTTCAAGAAGGAGGAGACTTATGTTACAGACATACAAATCCTATACCAGACGGACGCTGGCTATGCTGCTGGCAGTCCTTGTCGCAGTCGGCGCATTGTTTTCCGGCAGTTTTCCGGTTCATGCAGCCGACGGCACCATCAGCTATAAGGCAGGTGCCAATATCCCTTACGGCAGCTATTTTACCTCCCGCATGAGCTTTGACGGGAGCAATACTGCCTACTGCGTGGAACCACTGAAGAAAACACCTTCCTCTGGTTCCTATTCCTATGACCTTTTAAGCCAGAACTCCCCGCTCAGAAAAGCGCTCTACTACTTAAACGGCGGTTACGGCTACGATAAAGTCGTCAAGGATAAATATTTCAGTGGCTGGAGTGATGATAACAGCTATGTCATCGGACATCTGGTTGTCGCTTACATCTATGCCGGTAATTCCGCTGACACCGGAGCTTTCCATGGCGCCCCGCAGTCCTATATTGATAAAGCACTGGAAGTAGCCAGTGCCATTCAGGGACTTCCGAACCCGCCGGAAGGCTTCCGGGCATTCATCGTTCCGGGACAGGGCAGCCAGACCATTGCCGGAAGCTGGTATCAGGTTCCAAACGGCTGGATCGAACTGAAAAAATCTTCTGCCAACGGAAGCGTATCGGACGGGAATCCGAATTACAGCTTAAAGGGTGCTGTGTATGGGATCTATCAGGGTGAGAAGCTCATCCAGAAACTGACCACTGATGAAAACGGGTATGCCAGATCCGGCGAACTGGAGGAAGGCGATTATACCATAAAAGAGCTCTCTGCTTCCAAAGGCTACATTGTAGACACCAAAGCTCACAAAGTCACCGTAAAAGCAGAACAGACTTCTGCTGCAAACGTAACAGATATTCCGCAGAATAATCCCATGAATCTGGTGCTTGAAAAGCTGGATGCCGAAACAAAGAAAGCCTCCCCACAGGGAGCAGCTTCCCTTGCAAACGCAGAATTTACAGTCAAGTTCTATACCGAGCAGTCTGACAGTGATCCTGCGGAAGCTGGAAAGAAACCGGCACGTACCTGGGTATTAAAAACAGATGTTTCCGGAAAGATGCATTTTACCAAAGATTCCTTTGTAAGCGGCGATGCCTTTTACTATACCAGTGATGGCAAGACCGTCTGTCTTCCGCTCGGTACCATAACGGTACAGGAAAGCAAAGCCCCTGCCGGATACCAGCTCAATCCAACTGTCTTCGTACAGAAAATTACAGGTGACGGTAAGCAGGAAATGGTTTCGGTATACCAGTCTTCTACCATAGAAGAATCTGTCATCCGTGGCGGAGTGAAGATCCAGAAACGTGACAGCGAGACCGGAGAAGCAAAACCGCAGGGTTCTGCCACTTTGGAAGGTACTGTCTTTGCGATCACTACGTTAAATGAAAATCCGGTATTAGTAGACGGAACATCCTACACGAAAGATCAGGTTGTCCTTACACTTACTGCCGATAAATCCGGTTCTGCTGCAACTGCAAAAGATGCTCTCCCATTCGGACATTACCGTGTGGATGAAACAACTGCACCTTCCGGTTATCTGAACAGCGGAAAGATCTCTGTAGAATTTGACATCACAGAACAGGGAAAAATCGTGGAACTGACTGCAAAAGACAATTCCATCTCCAATCAGGTCATCCGCGGGGATCTGGAATTTGTCAAGATTGCTGACGGCAGCCAGAACCGTCTGGCAAATGTGCCATTTAAGATCACTTCCAAAACAACAGGCGAAAGCCATGTGATTGTGACAGATGCCAACGGTTATGCCAGCACTTCCTCCAAATGGAACAAACATACCGCAAATACCAACCGGGGTGAGTCTTCGGAAGACGGCATCTGGTTCGGCACCTCCAAACCGGATGATTCCAAAGGCGCTCTCATTTACGATACTTACACTCTGGCGGAACAGCGTTGTGATTCCAACAAAGGCATGGATCTTTTAACCTTTGAAGTCAAGGTTTATAAGGATTCTGTTCTGATACAGGTTGGAACTCTGACCGATGATGCCATTGAGATCGGCACGACTGCTCTGGATGCCGAGACCGGTACACACATGAGCCAGCCGGCAAAAGAAGTGACCATTGAAGACGTTGTGGAATACGAAGGACTGAAAAAGGGCCAGAAATACAAACTGACTGGAACCTTAATGGATAAAAAAACCGGGGAACCAATCCTTGTGGATGAAAAACCGGTGATTTCTGAAACTGAATTTACTGCAAAGAAATCCTCCGGCTCCGTCAAAGTAACCTTTACCTTTGATGCAACTTCCTTAAAGGGAAAAACAACCGTTGTCTTCGAGGAATTATATCAGGATGAGATGCAGCTTGCAGTCCATACCGACATCAACGATGAAGACCAGACCATCTATTTCCCGGAAATCAAGACTACTGCGAAAGATGCGGACACGAACTCCAATATTTCCTGTGCAAAGGAAGAAATCACGCTGGTGGATACGGTTTCCTTTAAGGGGCTGGTTCCTAACCAGAAATATGAAGTGACTGGAACTCTGATAGATAAAGAAACAAAGAAACCAGTCGAAGCAGACGGAAAACCGGTGACAGCAAAAGCATCCTTCAAGCCAAAAGAATCCGCTGGTACGGTAGATGTTACCTTTACCTTTGATGCCAGCTCCTTAAAAGGGAAAACAGTAGTTGTCTTTGAATCCCTGGCTTACAAAGACAAGGAAGTTGCCGTACACACAGACATTGCGGATGAAGGACAGACTATTTACTTCCCGGAAATCAAAACCACTGCAACAGATGCTGCTTCCGGCACACACTATGCAAAACCGGAAAAAGAACTGACGCTTACAGACCTTGTGGAATACAAAAACCTGATCCCAGGCAAAGAGTACAAGCTGACAGGAACACTCATGGATGCGGAAACCGAAAAACCTTTCGATGTGGATGGCAAAGCTGTGACTGCAGAAACAAGTTTCACTCCGGAAGAAGCTAACGGCAGCGTAGAGCTTTCCTTTACCTTTGATGCCTCTGCACTTTCCGGAAAAACGCTCGTGGCATTTGAAACAATGACTTTTGAAGATCACGAAGTAGCGGTACATGCGGACATCAAAGATGCCAACCAGACCATCTACTTCCCGGAAATCAAAACCACAGCCAAAGACGGCAGTGACGGGGATCAGGATGTCTCTGCTTCCAAGGAAGCGACTATCGTAGATACGGTCACTTATCATGGTCTGATGCCTGGATCTGAGTACAAAGTCATCGGAACCCTGATGAATAAGGAAACCGGAGAGGCTTTGTTAAAAGACGGAAAACCAGTTACCGCTCAGGCAGAATTTAAAGCAGAAAAAGCCAACGGCTCTGTGGAAGTTACCTTTACCTTCGACGCTTCTGCTCTTGCAGGACAGGATGTGGTTGTCTTTGAAAAGCTCTACTATACAGACGGAAAAACCGAGCATGAGATTGCTTCCCATGAGGATCTGAAGGATGAAGGTCAGACCGTACACATGACAGAGCTTCCGAAAGAACCGGAGACGCCTCCGGTAGCTCCGCCTGTAAAGACCGGCGATGAGACGCCGCTTCTCCTGTATGCCGGAATCGCCATAGCTGCACTTGCAGGTGCAAGTGTCCTGGGCATCGTTTACTTCAAACGCAAAAAGAAACATCAGTAACTCATAACGAAGACTCCTGCAGGTAGCTCCCACATGGAACTGCCTGCTTCTTTTGTAGGTGATGAATATGAAACACCCCCACTGCAAGACAGATGCCAAGCACATCCGTCATTTCCTGAACCTCTGTGAAGGGAACTGGCACTCCTGTATCTACGTCTGGTGCCGCACTTGTAACGCACAAGAAAGCTGTGAGAACTCCGGCTTTTTATTCCATCCGGATGAAACGGGAAGCCCCTGCATCCTCCCTCTTTCAGATGCAGCGCTTTTGTTTCCCCGGATACCGGAGCCAACCGAATGTACCGGAAGCATGAGCATTGCAGCTTTTACAGAGCTTTATCTGCCCTATCTGGCCGCTCAAAAGCTGCCATTAAAGCCATGCCCCGTTCCGGCACTGCTCCGGCTTCAGGAGAACCAGCAATATGAC
>UMJR01022638.1_pt1 | contig 13299 bp, 10 predicted proteins | sample 1966121 | NCBI WGS metagenome assembly UMJR01 (sample SAMEA4836155, study PRJEB28245) | human gut metagenome | biome: gut microbiome; material: fecal sample | place: Denmark | collected 2008
CAGCCACGTCATGCAGTGGGGCGAGACCATCTGGGGACTCGCCGTAGCCTACAACGCATGGCCCCTGTCCGCATGGCACACGCCAAGCGGTGACATCAACCGCTACTACGTGGGCGATACCGTCACCTACGGCGGCGGCTCTACTGCCACCCCCGCACCCGTACGAACGCTTAGCGTCCGTATCAACTACGGGGATACGATTTGGGGGTACGCGGTCAGGTACAATGCGTGGCCGTTGTCCGCATGGCGGGTGCCCTCGGGTAATCTGAACGTGTACTATCCGGGACAGGTGGCCACCTACAACGGCGGCTCCCCTTCCACGGCGGCACCTTCCCCGAGCGTGCATTACTATACGGTGTGTGCGGGGGATACGCTGGGATTGATTGCATCCCGCTACGGTATCGGGTGTAATCAGATTCACGGGTATCGTTCCGGTAATCCGAATCTCATTTATCCCGGAGAAGTGGTATACTGGTAGCGTGCCTCATGGCATGGGTTACTGATTGCAGACCGTCGCTCTTCTTGCCGGGCGACGGTCTTTTATATACGCTTTGGAAGGAGAGCCGATGGGATTGCAATATCCGCACCTCACGCAGGCCACCCGGTTTCCCGATGTGACGCAGGCGAAACCGTACGCGCAGTACCATAATGATTTCGACTACACGCGGTGGACGCCTGGCACGAAAATCACAGTATGCAACGTGCCGTGGGATGATACGCGCAACATCGTCGCATGGGAGGATGAAGCCTCTCGGAATGCGTGGTTCGATGGCCTGTCCGCGCATCGTGAGACTTTGAACAGCGAGTTCCACGTGCTTCCGGACGGCACGTTGAAGCTTCCAATCCCCTTCGCGACCATGAGCCGATACAATTACGTGTGGGTTGAATATCCCATGCCGACGAGTCCCACGGAGCCTTTGGAGTATGCGAAGGAACCACGCGCACGTCATTGGGGTTTCTTCATGGACTCCCCCGCGCAACTGGCCGCCAACACCACCGAATGTCATCTCAGGCTCGACAATTGGGGCACGTTCGGATTATGGGCGCGTTTCAACTACTGCCAGTTGAGACGCGGGCATGCTCCGCTTGCCGCCATTGACGCTGACACGTATCTGTCGAATCCCATCGAACATGCTGGCATGCTGTTGACGCCTGACGTGAACTACGGGCCTGACGCGGCCATTACCCGCGACCACACGTTCATCCCGTGGGATGCTGAAACAAAGCTCGTGATGTTTGCGACCACGGTAAGCGTCGAAGGGTTCCGAACCGCCGGGGAGACGAAACCATGGGCTTCGGCACCCACCGACCCGACGTATTCCGATAATCCCGCACGTTGGGGGCACCAGTACGAGGTGAACGGGTATGCGTGGAACATGGGCGACAGCGATATGCGGGACCTGACCACACCCACCGATACGTACACGTCCACGGACGGTGTGATACCCAACGGGGTGCACGTGTATGCCGTGGACTCCTCGCAGGCCAAGCGACTGTTCGAAGCGTTGGTGAAACGCATGCCTCAAATCATGCAGACCATCAAAGGCGTGTGGATTGTCCCATCCACTCTGGCAAGCATGGGAGACGCTTTGACCGTGGACGGCATCACGTTCCACGCATGCAACGGCGTGAACGACATGCCGGACATCCAACTCGCATTGGATAAAAGCAGGTTCCATTATCCCGTGCGATATGCGAATCTTGCCAAACTGTACACGTTCCCGTACGCCGCATTGGAATTATCCGACAATGACGGCACCAGCGCGGTCATACGCATCGAAAACACGGGAACGCTGACCCTTCACCGGCGTGTGAGTCTCGCATACCCGTATCTGAAAGCGCAGGCGTTTCTGACGGGCGTGAACGGCACCGGCGCACGAACCTACGAGTGGCGCGATTTGAACGGCGTCAGTCATGAGGGCGTCAGCTATGACACCGATTTCACGGAGTTCATGTGCTCGTACGATATTCCGGTCTATGGCTTGTATATCAGCGGCGAAACCGACTGGAGCCTGCACAACCAATTGACCAACATCGACGCTGAACGTCTGAAGGCTTTGAACGCTTACCATACGGGCATGCGTTCCACGAATACCGGATACGAGAACACGAAGGATTCCGCGAACACGTCGTATTCGAACGCGGTGCGTTCCGCGAATACGGGACTGTCGAACGCGACGGCAAGCGCGGATACGGGGCAGACCGTCACGAACGACGCTGCGGACACCGCGTATCGGAACACGCTCAGGTCGAACAAGACCGCACGGCAGAACGCGGGTGCAAGCAACGCGACCGCCAGGTCCAATGCGGATGCGAGCGCCAACACCGCTTTGACGAACGCGAACGCGAGCGCCGCCACGGGACGCGACAATGCGAACGCGAGCGCCTATGCGGGCGAACAGAACGCCTTCGCGTCGAACGCCACCGCGCAGACCAATACGAACGCCTCCGCGGATAATACGCTGGAAAACCAGCGGAACACGAACGATACGAACAGCACGAACACGGAGGCCACTAACCAGACCGCGTTGGATGACAGGGATTCCAACAAGAATCAGGTATCCGAGAACATGAACCAGTCGAACGCGCTTTCGACCGACAACATGAACGCTGATATCGACCTCGGCAATCTTCAGGCCAATCTGGAAAAGGTCGATGCGGCCATCAACGCGGCGTCCAGCGCGCTTTCCGCGTTCACTCCGGGCGGCGGCGGCGCGGGCGCGGCCATCGGAGCCATCGTGGGTGGCGGCTGGGCCATCGCGAAGAACGAAATGGTTCGTAGCGCCACGGTAGCGAACATGACCACGAAGAACAGCAACGGCGTCACGTTCACGCATGAGACGAGCGCGACAACGAAACGAAACATGGATTCCATCACGAGGCATGGAAACGACCTGCGAACCACGACCACGGACAATTCCAACACGCTCGCGTTGACGAACACCACCAATGACGTGAACACCACGAAGAACAACGCCACACGGCAACGTTCCACGGACGATGCGAACGCGACCCGCTCCTACAATGCGGCCATTGCGAACGCGACACGTTCCTACGATACGAGCGTGGGCAACAACGCGAACACGAACGCGACCGCCCTTGCCAACAACAAGCGCACCTACGACACCGCCGAAGCGAACGCGGACAGGAACAAGACCACCGGGGATGCGAACGCGAAGGATTCGAACGACGTGGCGCACAGGAACAGCAAACGTTCATGCGACACCGCAGTGTCGAACGCGACGGCCACGAAGGACACCACCGTTTCCAATGCGGACGCCACGTTGAAGGTCACGTCGGACAATGCGTTGGAATCACGTGAGGCCGCGGAGTTCACGCGCAAGACCATGTTGGAACAGGCGGAGGAAGTGACCCGGCTCTCCTACGCGCAGGCACGCAACAACGCGCCGGTCATGCACGGTGAATACAAGGGGGATCCGACACCCGACATGTTCGCATACCGTGGCGTGCAGGTCAGGGTGAAAACACAATCGGAATCCGCAATACGACAGGCTGGAGACCAGTTCCTGCGATACGGATACCAGTACGAGGGGAACTGGGACGTGACCACGCTGAACATCATGCCCAAGTTCACGTACTGGGAGATGAACGAACTGTGGCTGGATGTGGACACTGATATAATGATGGAAGCGAAACAGGCCATAAAGGACATGTTCGAGAACGGTGTGACCGTCTGGCATAGTCCCAATGACATCGGAAAGGTGGGCATACATGACAATCACGAGTGACGCCACTGTGGAGGTTCCACGCTCGGAATACGAGAGACTGAAGGCGGAACATGAGCGCGCATACGGTCGTTACGGTGATTTCACCGACGATGAGATTGACACCATCATCGAGCTTAAATCACAGGCGGCGGTGAACCAGTGGATAACGAAGGTGGGACGTGCGCAGATTGAAGCCGACCTTGAAATAACACGGCAGACCGCCGAAAGGAACCGGGTGGATGCCGTAAGGGCCATGAGCGCACAGGTCAATCTGCGGCAGGTCATGCTGGAGGAAACCGAAATGCGACCCGTGCCGGAACCCGACGCGGATATGGAGGCTTTGCTGAGATGAGCAAACGAAACAGGAACGACCGCAACGGGCTGTTGTGGGGCAACGACACGTATTGGGCGACCGGCGCGTACAACACGCGCCTGTTCCAGATGTACCGGCAGCAGATAATGGAATTGGCTCTGGTGCGGTTCGAATGGGTGAACCTTCCCGCATCCTGCGACGAACGTTATCTGGAATGGACGCTGCTTACGCAGGGCATCGCGACCATCGCATATCCGCGCAAGCAGCCGGGCGTGTTCTACAGCACGCAGGTCGCATACGCGAGCCCATTGAACGTGTACGATAATCCGACCCGCTGGAAGAGCATCGGCAACAACGGGTGGAGGTTCGATGTCACGCCGTCGCGGGGCGTGCTCGTATGGGACAACCGGTACAGGGTGCCCATCATCGACTGGGTGGACATCTGGGCGCGTGAGCTCGTGGACATCATGCGTACCATGCAGATGAACCGCATGCATCAGAAGATACCGTATATCTTCAAAGGACCGCAGGAGAAGAAGTTCGACATGCAGAACCTGTACAAGCAGGTCGCGGGCGGTGAACCGGCGGTGATAGCTACGAACGGCATCGAAACCATCGACATGGACGTGCTGAGCACGGGCGTGCCGTTCATCGGAAACGACTTGTATTCCGCATGGCAGAACCAGTGGAACACCATCTATCAGGGTCTGGGAATCGATAATCTGCCTTTCAAGCAGGAACGTCAGATTGAGGATGAGGTGAAATCGCAGACCATGCCGACACAACTCATGGCGTTGAACCCCTTGGAGGCGCGGCGTGAGGCATGCGACCGTTTGAACCGTCGTTTCCCCGAACTGTTCCCCGAACCGATAGACGTGGTGTGGAGGCAGGACAACACCAGTCAGAACTACAATTACCTGCACAATATCCAAGAAAGGATGGAAGATGATAGCACCGACGCCGAAACCACCATGGAATAGGCCCCCGTACCCGGACATGGGAACACCTCCGACACCCATGCCCATGCCCCGATTCGGATGCGACCCAATGGGAGACATGATGCCGCAGGAAGATTTCCATGCGGTTATGTCCATCCAGTTCTGCGAACTGTTCCGTTGGGGTTTCATCGTATGGGGTGAACCCTCGTGGACATGGGATTACTACGATGAGAAACAGTATTGGAGGGTGTGCGAGAAACTTGAGAACCATTACTGGCAGCGTGAAATCGGAGTGCTTCCCCCCGGCGCTTGGAAGATGGAGTTCATGCGTCGCATGAATGAAATCATGCCGAAATACAAGCTCGCATACAAGGCGTTGGATGACGGTGTTTCTCTCATGCGCACGGAGGACACGTACGGTAAAACCCGCGACGTGGACAGCGAGTTCCCCGCAACCCAATTGTCCGAGAACAACGATTACGCCTCGAACGCCTCGGACAGGGAGTTCGAAACCCTTCACGAAGGCGATTACCTCGACCGCGTGGAAAAACTACAGGCGTATAATGATATAGATTTGCAAATCGTGAACGACATGGAAACCATGTTCTCATGCCTGTTCACCAGTCACATGAATGGAGGAATGGGATTATGACAGACTCCCACACCATCAATCCGGTGGAAGGCTCCGTGCCCGCCACCCCGTCGAACCCGACGCAACCGGTGTTCCCGCCCGTGGACGCGACGAAGGCCGTGCCACCCATCACCCCGTTCCCCGCGTGGACATGGAACACTCCGGTAATCCCGCAATTCTATTGGAACGTGTATTCCGCAGAACAGCGTATCCGTCAAATCTGCGTGGAAATCGGACGTATCCAAGCGTATCTGGAATATATGGCCGCGAACGCGAACGCGGCGCACTGGTATCTCGATAACCGGTTCACGGAAACCGAGACCCGTCTCACCCAGCGCATCGACAAGCTGGAAGCCGACCTGACCGAAGAGGTCACACGACTGGACAAGCTCATCGCCGACGAACAGGCCGCACGAGAGGCGGCGGACACCGCGTTGGGCAAGCGTATCGACGGAGTGACCCCGAAGGCGGGCCGGTTCATCGAATTGACCCCCGGCACTGACGGCACACTCATCGACAACACCATGTTGGACGGTGTGGCAGGGCATGGCCTGACCGGCACGGACGATACGGACGCGAAGACCCGCACATACGCGGTGGACACGGACATCATCGCAACGAAGGCCAGCGTGGACACCGAACGCGTCGAACGCAAGCAGGCGGATGCCACGCTCCAAAACAACCTCGACAACGAGACGAAGACCCGCAACAATGCCGACCTCGCGTTGGGAACCCGAATCAGCGAGGAAACCAGCGCACGCACGCAGGCTGACGCGACCCTGACCAACAGTCTCAACACGGAGATTCAGGCCCGCAGGGACGCCGACACGTCGTTGGGTGAACGCATCGACGCCGAAACCACGGCCCGCAGGCAGGCGGATACCACGCTCCAGTCGAACATCGACACCGAAGCCTCGACCCGGCAGACCGCCGATAATCTGCTTACGGCGCAGGTGAACGCGCGTGTGAAAGCCGTGAACGTGAAAGCAGCCGATGATTCCCACATCAACGTGAACGTGACTTCCAGCGCGACCGACCCGGACAAGACAACCGTCACAATCGGGGATTCGTTCACGCCCGCGTTCGATGATGTGAACGCGAGAATCACGAAGGAAATCACCGACCGCACCGCCGCCGACAGCGCATTGCAGAGAAGCATCGACGCGGAAATCGATGAACGCCGCCACGATGACGAAGTGCAGAACGAGCAAATCAACAACCGATTGAAGCTGGGTGCCGTGCTCGCGGGCGCTGGCATCACGGTTACGAACGACCCGGACAAGACCACCGCGACCATCGCAGCCGAAGTCACGCAGTCGAAACTCGATACCGCCGTCAATGGTCTCGAAAACCGTATCAACGATTTGGAACAGGCCGGATATCTCACGTCCGTCTCTCGCGACACCTCGTTGAAGGGCAATGGCAGTGATAATAGTCTGGGCATAAACTATAACGCGTCAGCGTGGAACGAGGGCACAGCAACGGAAATGCCCACTGAATTGGCAATCGTTCCGGTTTCCCCGATGAACCGTGACTACCGGTATCCGTACGTGTATCTGGATTCCCAGACCCTCCGTTCGAAGCGAACGGATGTGAATGGCGCATCCACGCAACGCATCATCACGCGCCCGGCAACGAAGGACGCGCCAGGCGTTGTCCAAGTGGGAGAGGGACTTACCACCACCTCCGCACGCGGCACGCTGACAGATAATCCCGCACAATCCACCGATGACACCTTCGGCACCATCAGCGTGGACCCCGCTTACATCGAGGCGCATGCAGGCCTTACAGCTGTCGCGCATGACGATTCAATCACGGGAACCGGTGACAGCGGCAATCCGCTGGCCGTGAACTACGGCAACACGAACACGCCCACCGCATCCCGAAGCATCCTAATCGCGGCCAACGCGAGCGGACAACCCGTTATGCCGTTCGACCCCGACGAGTTCGACACCGGAACGGACGGCGACGGATACGGGCTTCATCTGAAGGCCGCAACCGATAGCACACTCGGCGGCGTCAAAATCGGAACAGGCCTGACGATTTCAAGCGACGGTGTTCTAAGCGCTTCAGAAACCCGGAACAAGCACGCTTTCTCCTACGAATTAGGCAAAACGAATCCGCAACAGCATCTGACCGTGCCCGCGAACAGTGTACGAATCGTACCTCTGGGAGCCATCAGCAGGGACATAGTAAGCGAAGTGGTTTCCAATACGGAGGTCGTTAGCCGTGGGCCCGTCTCGAACTATCTCAGCGTAACCGTTGAAACCTATTCGGGAACCTATCAGATTGATGTCAAGCTCCGTATCGAGAACCTCTCCGAAGCGCAAATCAACGTCAACGAATACATTCAGGCAATCCACGTTTGGACTTCCACGGCATACCCGTACGTCTGACATGAAACACGAACGCCCCGGCCATTCCAGCCGGGGCGTTTTTCGTATTGATTATCGGATGCCGAACATGCTCAACGCCTGATAGAACCGTTCACGGACACCGACCGTGGAAAACTTCAACTGGTTCCACAACGCCAAATCAACCAGCGACTGCAACACCTTGTTGGAACGTTTCACCATCAGCATGTCCACCCGGTTATCCGCCCGCGTCAACGCATACACCGGCGCTTTCGTATTCGAGGGTATCCGGTCGTTCACATAATACATGCCGTTCAAATCATCGCACCAGACACCAAACCGTTGTCCCATGTATATCATGCCGGTTTCGAACCGCGCCCATTTCGGTTTCGCTTCGATGAAATCCGTATTCGAGCCCGAAAACTCATTATAGGATGCAACCCGTTCACCGCCCATGCCCATCATCATACGACCCGCGACCGTGCCCGTGGATTTCGCATGCGCGTAATCGACATCCTTCACGTAATGCAACAGGAACGTCTTGTTGGCATACCATGAGTATCCGAATCTCGGCGGTCTGTCGATGCCGTACCGGATGAAGTACGGGTTCGTCAAATCACAGGCGTTCGACAGCAGGTACACATGCGGTTTGCGTCCCTGTTCGTCCGCACGTTCACGGGTGCAGGAGTCCACGATGTTCGCCAACAGTTCGAATTCATGGTTCAGATACCCGTGATACCGGTCGGTGCGGTCAATGGTGGCTTCATCCAACAGCAGACGGTACACATGTTCGAACGTGCGTTTCTTGGACTTCTGCATTTCCGTCATCGCGACGAAATAGCCCGCCACCTTCCAATCCGGTTTAGCGTCCGGGTCATCGGGTTTGCGTGCGATATACGCCTGCTTGCCGTCCGTCTTGAACACAAGACGCCGGAATTCCTCCAGCTCCTGCAACCGGTCAAAATAGCCTCGCGACACATCAGGTATCTCGCTTTTGTAGCGTGCGATTTCCACGAACCTGCTACCGTCCTTCAACCAGTCGCGTACGAACTGCGCACGCAGGCCGAACGTCTTGCCGATGCCACGGGCACCGAATACGGCGGTCACGTCCGCATCATACGACAGCGTCCGATTCCAGTCATAATATCTAGGCTTGTTCATGCCTGACCCCTTTCATCAGTATGGTTTCACCGTCCAAACCTCCTACCACGTACGGGGTCATATCCCGCACCTCCACGCGACGTAGACCGGTCTCCACGTCAATGCCATGGCGTCTGAGCCATATCACATTCTCCATATTACTCGGTTTCCCGGTGTCTCCCAACGTACGGTCGGTGGGATACAGGGCGACGGCCTGCAATGCCAGCACACGGGTTTCCGTCCCCTCGTAGTCGATGATGCCCCTGTCGTACACATCCCCCGGTTTCGGCCTGTACGTCTGGAGACTGAAGCACGCCTCGCTGGACACATCCACATTGTATCCGAGCGTCAGACGCATGACCTGCTCGACAGGGTATCCGGCAGCATGCAAATCATGCATGATGTGTTCGATATGATAGGCCCCCAGCGGACGCGACAATCCGGCCATGGTCACATGGAACACTCCATCACGCTCGGACACACGGGCCTTGTTCCAGTATTCCATGTGATGCTCGTATCGTGCGCCCGCGTTTTCGATCTCGAACCCTCCCACATGCGTAAGCTTGGAAGCCCACTGCGGGTATGAGTCGCGGAGGGGGCGCATGCAGTAGTCAATGGCTGCGGTCGCGGCATCCAACGCGGGTTTCAGAGCGTCGCTTATCTGCTTATCTGTTACGTCATCAGGAACGCTTATCTTGATGCTGTCGGTGTCCCCGCCCGTGGCTTTGACACGCCCGTGGAAAGCATTCCAAATCAGCAGCATGGCTATGATCAGGTGCATGCGACTGCCTGCCACAATACGCATGCCGAACGTGTACAGGACGCGGCACCGTTTCGGAATCTTCGTGGCAAAGTTCTCACGGGTCGCTATCGTGGTCTGGTCTACGTAGATGTCCCCGCCCTCGTCCACGCCGTAACCGGGTTTGAAGATGTCCTGTGCCATGGTGCCGTAGATGCTGTTGAACTGGCCTTTGACGGTGCCGTTGTAGTAGCTGTTGAGAAAACCCGCGTCCATGGTGCCCTTGCGCATCTCATTGGCAAGACCCTCGGGAATCGAAGCGGGAATACCACCCGTGAACGGGATGCCGGTCTCATAATGCTTCGTCATGTACTTGCAGTCCGATTTACGTTCGAACAGCATGTTCGACTGGAGTGCCACGTAATCGGGAGGGAACTTCCATTTAACGGTGCCCTCTCCGCACAGCACGGTCATCGAATCCCACTCGTACACCTGCGCCATGCTCCATAGTTCGAGTTCATTGACGTGAATCAGGGCGTGGGCTGCGGAATACAGTTTGCCGAATGCGAACACGGGACGGTCGGCATCGTCCAGCCACCCGTTGTCACGGGTCGCGTTTTCGGCTGCGACTGCGGCGGGGTCATCCTGCCAGTAATCGACCCCTGCGGCATGACGTGCGAATTTGCCGCGCGGTGTGAGAGCCACACCCCAAGCTTCGAACGGTGAACCCGCACGAAGCCGGATATTGTCGAATCGGATACGCGCATGGAAAGCGCCGTCGAACGGACGGTAATACCGTTCAAGCACATCCCGAAGCGGGGTGCGTACCACCCTGTCCGCAAGATACTGAAGGTCTGCGGCGCTCATGCGGGTGAAACCGACCGGTATCATACGACCGTTGATGAACGTATGATGCATTGAAGTGACATCAGTGGACACGACGCCTTGCATGCATTTCGTTGCGAATGCGGCGCTGGTGAACGTGAAACCTCCCCTGAAGCACGCCTTACGCAGGGCGTAAGTATCGTAATCCTTGGGAAGCTCATCATGGCACAGGTATTCGAATTTCCTGAGCATGGTGGGTGCGCGGCGTTTTCCCTTGGACTCTCCCACACGTACGCTGCCGAAGGTGTGGAGCGCCATTTGCCGTACGGTGCTGGTTTTCGTGAGCACGCGGGACCCCAGCATGTCGGATGTCATCCACTCATTCGACCTGAGCAGGTACCGGAGGTATGCGGGTATCACCTGCACGTCACGTTTCGCGTAGAACAGTTCCAAGTCGGTGAGAGGCGTTTCAGGGGTACGAATCTTGGAATAGTCCCAGTCTCCGGTGGCTTTAGCTACGCCTGCGGTCTCTCCCATGGCTTTCAACCCGTTTTGTTCGAGGAAGAACGTGTCCCAGAAACGCATGAGCGGTCTGCCGTCATTGTCTGCATCCTGCTGGTTGGCGTACACGTCGATGGTGTACACGTTTGTGGAGGATTGCGCGTTGAGCTTCAGCACGGCAACGCCCGCGAATGTAGCCATGAGGGTTTGCATGTCGAACATGAGGTTATAGGCGCATACGACGGGCACATACCCGTTTCTACGGCCTGCGTCCATGAGGTTGAACAGGCGGGGCATGAACGTGTCCAGTGTGCGGTCGAAAGTCACGGTCTCACGCGGGTCATCCGGCTTGTATTCCTCCAACGGCACGTCGGTGAAATCGTTGAGGATGAACAGTATCGGGTATGCACGAGTGTCGGGTCCGGTGCCGACATTGCAGGTCTCCGTATCGTATGCGGCCACCACGCGAAACGGTGTTCCATGGCTCTTGCCTGCCATGAATGCCTCCTAAGTTGTTTGATTGCTCTATCATCATAGCATGTGTCACGCCCGGTTATAGCTGAAACCGGAAATCACGACGCGATACGACATGTACTTGGCATCCCCCTCATCATCTCCAAGCATACTCGTATCATCATACGACCCATCCCCGGAATCCAGCTTGTTCAACCGTCTCATCATCTCACGAACCTCATCACGATTCTGCCGCATGGTCTCACGGAACACCTGTTCCAAATCGTTTGCCCCGGCGCTTCTCAAAATCAACTCGTACTGTTCGGACCGACGATGCCCGCGCCGCTCATCTGCGAAAGCGTTCATGAAACCTATGGCCATGGCCTGACCCTTGAACCCATCCCGGTTGATTGCGGACGGTTGCCCCGCAAGCGCCAGATTAAGCTGACGCGCGAAGGCACGATTACGGGAATCCTGACGCGCCTGCGCCTGCGAACGAACCCGGTGCGTCGTACCGAACTGTCCGCGTAGCTCATTGAACGCCTGTTCACGACCCGCCTTGCTGTTGCCCCGCGCATACGTGCGTCCGATGGTCTCCTGCAAGGATTCAGCGGCCTCACGCGCGGCTTTGCGCTGAAGCGGAGTGGTCTTGGAATCCATGCCTATCTTCTGCAAGCGTGCCACCTCACGGCGGGCCCGACGGCGCACGTTATAGTCGGAATCCGCGTTGGTCTTCTGTCGTACTACACCGCTGACAGCCTTCCCCAAGGCCGCTCCCTGTGCGACCTCCCTACTGGAAGCGCCTGCGCTTCTACGTGCGGCCTGCACGGTTTCCTTGGCTTTGCGGGCGGCTCGCTTAACCCTGCGCTCGCGTGCGCGACGTGCCTTCTCTTCCGGGCTGAGGCGTTTCGTCATGATGATATGCTCCTTGATATGAGTAAGGGCGGATACCGTCCAGGATACCCGCCCTGTTGGATTAATCTATGTCGGTCAGTCATTGTCGAGGAAATCGACGGACATGTAACTACGGTTGTTCTTGCTCTTCTTCATGGTAAGAACGATAGGTTGCGCGGCCAGCTCCTCACGCATGCCGTCCGCATCAATCTTACGACAGATGTCGGTCAGCGCAAGTCCAGCGAAGTAGAAGCTTTCCGGGTGTTCCTTGAAGGATACGACAGCATACTCTCCGTCGCGTCCGTTGATGAAACCGAAATCATCGATATGAAGAACATCACCGACGAGTGTTTTGATGTCTCCCTTGTCGCGGTCATCCATGAACGGGATTCCTTTGCCGGAGAACTGGTTGAAGTATGCGCGGATGGTGTTGGTGTTGTTGGTATTTTCGTTCATAATGCCCTCCTATAGGCTATGGGTGTTTATTTGTTTGCGGGTGTCGCGTATCGGATGAAGTCTTCGAGACTCATGCTGTACTCGTTGACCTCGTATCCGGTTACGTGTGCGTCGATGAAGTAGCCGGGGTTGGAGCGGCTGAGAACGCTGTTAAGTCGTTTCTCGGTGTATGCTCCTGCCAGTTTGCCTTCGATATGTTCCACGTCTCCGGTATCGGTGGACCGGGTGCCCTCGTAGAGGGTTGTCATCACTTCACGACGGATTCGGGTTTGTGCCATGTTATTCACCTCCTTGACAGTAGGTCTTGATTGCTAACAATTCTTATAA
>UMJR01005603.1_pt1 | contig 13010 bp, 9 predicted proteins | sample 1966121 | NCBI WGS metagenome assembly UMJR01 (sample SAMEA4836155, study PRJEB28245) | human gut metagenome | biome: gut microbiome; material: fecal sample | place: Denmark | collected 2008
ACCGGAGCACCCCGCCAACAACAACATGCAACATAAAGCCATTACGGCACAATATCGTACGGTCCGCATCTCCGGAAGCAATTACTAATATTTTTTCAATACAGCGCAATGATTAATAAAAAACAACGCAAACCGCATCCGTATTTTTAAAAATCCTCTCACTTCTTCCCGGCTGAAAACCGCCAGAAACAACTCTTTTCCGGCAACCGAAGATTCGCTACCGTTGTTCCGGGCATTTTCGCCGCCCGTCCCGTCGGCAGTACGCTGCGGACGGGCAGAACCGTTCGTCTCCCTCTCCGCACCGGAAGCGGGTTTTCCCTCCTGTTCCGCCGGCTGTTTCATACCCGCCGGCCGGTCGCCGCGACGGTTATCGCGACTGCCTTCCGCCCCGTTGGGTGTCTGACGCTGGGGTTTTCCCTGACCGTTCTGCCGGCCGTTGCTTCCCTCGCGGCGGCGGTTGTTCCCACCGTTGTTCCGCACGACTTCGCCGCCGGCTCCTGCGGCAGTACGCTGCTGCGAAACACCTCCGTCCGGAACACTTCCGCCGCCCGCGCCGTTTTTCGCCTGACGCTGTCCCTCCTGCCGCGGCCGCTGTCCGTCGCCACGCTGTTCGTCCCTGCCACGGCCGCCGCGCGATTTCTTCTTTTTCCGGGTGTTGTCGAAACGGGTGATGCTGTCCTCCCCGATGACATTCACGAAACCGGGGTCCGGCTCCTGCCGCGGAGCGGCTCCCGCCGCTTCGAGCCTGTCGGGTTTGATGCCCCTGGCATTCATTTTCATGATTTCACGCACCCGTTCGACAGGCAGCGACACGAGACCGGCCATAGAGCCCGGCGCACTGCTGAAACTCATGGTACGGGCAAGGATATCGTTCTTGACGAAATAGTAGTCCCCGTCCAGAGCCTGGAGAGGTTCCGACACACGCGGAAACTCCTTCCGGGCATCCATATAATCGTCGTATTCATATACGAGACAGCATTTCAACTTGCTGCACTGCCCCGCCAGCTTCTGCGGATTGAGCGATATGTCCTGCGTACGGGCGGCATTGGTGGTCACGGACATGAAACTCGATATCCAAGAAGCGCAGCACAGTTCGCGGCCGCAGGAACCGATGCCTCCGATGCGCCCGGCCTCCTGCCGCGCACCTATCTGCTTCATCTCCACCCGTATGTGAAAGACCTCCGCGAAAACTTTGATAAGCTCGCGGAAATCCACCCGCTCGTCGGCGATATAGTAAAAGATGGCCTTTATCTTGTCACCCTGATATTCGACATCGCCTATCTTCATGTTGAGATTCATCTCGGCGGCTATCTGCCTCGCCTTTATCATCGTACCGTGTTCGAGGGCGATGGCCTCCTGCCACTTCTCGATGTCATACGGCTTGGCCTTGCGGTAAATCTTCTTGAACTCGCCGTTCTGCGGATTGAAGCCCACGCGGCGCATCTGCCTGGCCACCATATCGCCCGACAGGGAGACGATGCCGATATCATGCCCCGGAGCGGCCTCTACGGCCACGATGTCGCCCTCTTTCAGAGAGAGACCGTTGACATTCTGGTAGTATCCTCTGCGGGTATTCTTGAACCGCACCTCGTATATGTCGCCGGGCAGCGTGTCGGGGTAATCTTTCAGCCAGTCGGTCACATGCAGTTTGAAGCAGCCCTCGCATACGCCGGCGGAGAGCTCCTCGCCTCCACAGCCGCAAAATTCGCAGCCCCTGCCCATATCGAGCGTACAGTCCTTTTTATCTTTCTTATCTTGAAACAGTTCCATTTGTCGTTCCGTATTTGTCAAACGTATGAAAAGCGGATATACGGCTAAGCCGCCGGGGAGCCGCACACCCTTCCCCGTATTTTACAAAGATACTCAGACTGCGGATAAATACCGCTGCCGAGCCCCTTTTTCCATGCTGTTTTTATTCCGCATGCACAACGGACGCACTGCGCTTCATCTGCTTCCGGTAACGGGCATTGTAAAGTACCGCAGCGACTGCCAGGCCTATGATGAGCCCCATCCACAATCCCGAAGCACCGACCTCCGTACCGAACGCGAGGCAGTACCCTATCGGCAGGCTGATGACGATGTAGGAGATGAATGATATCCACATGATGCTCTTTACGTCCTGAATACCGCGCAGAATGGCGACCGAACTCGCCTGCAGGCCGTCCGATATCTGGAACACGGCGACGAACACCAGAAAACGGGCCGCCATCTCTATCACTTCCGGGTCGGAGGTGAAGAGCATCGGAATATAGCGCCGCAGCGAAATGAACAGCAGCGCCGTCACGGCGTTCCACATCAGACCCAGCCGGTATGCCGTCCCCGCATAGCGCCTTATCTCGCACCAGTCGCGCTGGCCGTAGGCATGGCTGACGCATATCGTGACGGCAGAACCGATTCCCAGGATTATCATGAAGGCGAAATTGGAAATCACCGAAGCTATCTGGTTGCCGGCCATCTCCACCGTTCCCACCCATCCCATCATGATGCCCGTCAGGGCAAAGGCACTGCCCTCCATGAACATCTGGAGCGATATCGGCGCCCCCACGCGGATAAGGGAACGTATCATCTCCCATGAGAAATTCTCCCTGCGGAACAATCTGAAATAGCGGTAGAAACTGTCGCGGCGATAAAAATAGACGATGATGAGAACGGGTGTCAATACACGGGAAATCAGTGTCGCAAGTCCGGCCCCTGCGGCACCCATCTCGGGAAACCCCCAATGACCGTAGATGAACAGCCAGTTAAAGACGACATTGATGGCGTTGGAAGTGATGATTATCGCCATCGCCACCTTGGTGTTGCCCACCCCTTCGAGGAACTGCTTAAAGGATGCAAACACCATGAATGGGATGACCGAAACGGCCACATAGCCGAAGTACGGCACGGCCTGCCGGACAACCTCGGGCGACTGTCCCATGTGCCACATGAAGGGACGCACGGCCATGGCCAGCAGAAAGATGCAGACGCCCATGCAGCCGTAGAAGAGGATGGAGTTCTGAAGATAGGCGGCCGACTTGCGATGGTTACTCACGGAGTACATCTCTCCGACCAGTGGCGTCAGTCCGAGCGACATCCCCGTCCCGAGGACGAAAAGCATGAAAAACACCGCGTTGGCAAACGACACGCCCGCAAGCGGCACGGCACCGAGCCGGCCTACCATGGCGTTGTCCACAAGCTGTACGAGTATCTGTCCCGCCTGCGAAAGTATGACGGGAAAGGCAAGAGTCAATACCCGCCTGTAATATCCTGAACGGTTGAATTTTTCCATTAGTGAAACCTTTGCATCGCCCCCGCCGGGCTTCCGGCGGCCCCGTTCCGCATTCTTCGCGGTCGGGCGGCATCCGGTCCGTACCGGTCGGTCAAGGAAGACTGCCCGCCAGCGTTCCCACCGCTCCGGGACACTCCGCCGCAACGGAGCGTCATGCGTAGAACCCCTCCCCCGAAAAGCAGCGGCACACGGAACCATTGTTCTATAAGCCTCGCAAAAGTACTGAAAATTTCCGCAGCCGCCAACCGTATAATACGCCGGCAGAAAGGGAAGAACATACACAGGGCGCACCCTGTCTCCACGGTGCGCCCTGTCCTACGGCCGCCGCATGCCTCAGTCGATTACCCTGCCGAGCTGCGCATCGACCGACTGCATGAACTCCTCGTAATTGTCGGGGGCGAGCCTGTTCTCGTAGAGCAGCAGCATACCCGGCAGCATGCAGCGAAGCCCCTCCTCCACGGCAGCCGCCTCTCCGGCCGTGTAGGTTCCGTCGGCAATGCATTCCGCCAGACGGGGTTCGCACAGCCTGCCGAGGAGCCCCGTGATAAGGGCCGCCGTCTCGGTACGGTCGCCGAAGCCGCCGAGCCGCTCCAGAAAGAAGAGCTCGAAAACTCCCGGATACTCCACGAAATACTCCACATAAGCCCGGGCCGTTCGACGCAGCCCCTCCCTGCCGGGAGCGCCCCCCTCCGTCCGGGCTGCCACGAAATCGCCGACCTCCTGACAGAAATCCTCCACACAACGGAAAAGCAAGTCGTTGATATCCTTGAAATAGTTATACAGCGTCGCATAGGAATAGCCGGCGCGGTATGCCACATTGCGTACGCTCACGCCTTTCAGCCCCTCCGCCCTGAGCAGATTCTTGGCCGAATCCAGAAAATAGGTCTTTATCCTCTCTTCCTGAATCTGTCTGTTTCTCATTTTCCAATCCCTTTCTTCTAAACGTTAACAATCTCCACCTGCGTGGACACGATACCGGCAATGCGTCTTACGCAGCCGGCCCTGCATCGGGAGCAACCGCCCCTCTCTGAAAATGCGCCCCCTCGTCGCGCAAGGGGGCGCACCACAAACACAAAAACTAATATTGAAGAGAAAAACATTTCCCGTTCCGGTTTCCCGGAATAAGCGGTCCGTCTCGGATTCGCTTTTCATCAGGCGGAAGCCCACGGGACTTCCGCCTCTCCTCCCGGCATGTCACAAACCATCTCAATACCCGCCGGTACGGCACGCAAGCCGCCGGTACCGGCCCTGTCCGAATGCCGGAAGTCATTCCATCCGGTACGCAGAGCGCACCCTATACTTTCACCTATGCTATGTGGGGATGACCCGCCGGTGCCCGGCGCACGAGCGCAACATGTCCGCCGACAAACTCGACCGATACCGTATCCCCTCCGCAGACCTCCTCGCCCACTATCATCCCGGCGAGAGGCTCCTCGACATATTCGAGCAACATCCGCCGGAGCGAACGGGCTCCGTAACGCGGCTGGAAGCCGAGCGCCGCAAGCTCCTCGCGGGCATCTTCGGAGAGCTCCAGCGTATAGCCCATCGCAGCAGCCCGTTTCGCAATCCGCCCGAACTCGATATCGACTATGCGCTTCACGTCGTCGAGCGAAAGCGTATTGAATACCACGATATCGTCTATGCGATTGATGAACTCCGGAGCGAAGGTATCCTCCAACGCACTCCGATAGTCACCGTCGCCGTTCTGTTCCTCCAGGGTGCAAAGTCCGGGCGCATCGTAGCCTATAACGGGCGGACGGGAGGCTGCACGGCGCGAGCCCACATTGGAAGTCATGATTATCACCGTATTCCGGAAATCCACCTTTCGGCCGAGCCCGTCGGTAAGCTGTCCCTCGTCGAAGAGCTGGAGCATGATGTTGAACACGTCGGGATGAGCCTTCTCTATCTCATCGAACAGCACCACCGCATAGGGTTGGCGGCGTACCGTTTCGGTCAGTTGTCCACCTTCGCCGTATCCGACGTATCCAGGCGGAGAACCGATGAGGCGGCTCACGTTGTGTTTCTCGGAATACTCGCTCATATCTATCCGCACCAGCGCATCGCGCCTGCCGAACATCCACTGCGAAAGTTCCTTGGCCAGCAGCGTCTTCCCTACGCCCGTAGGCCCCACGAACATGAACACGCCGATGGGTTTGCCCGGGTCCTTGAGTCCAGCCCGCGAACGCTGTATCGCCTTCGTAACCTTGCCGATAGCTGCGTCCTGCCCTACCACGCGGGACGCCAGATGGCCGTACATATCCCTGAGTCGGGCCCGTTCGTCGCCGGAGACCTCCTGTACCGGTATCCCCGTCATGGCGCTTACCGCTTCGCGGATATTTTCGGGCGTGACCAGACCGGGACTGAGACGTACTTCGCGCTGCCAGTCAGCCCTGATTTCCTTTATCTTGTCTGCAAGCGCAATCTCCCTGATACGGGCCTTGGCCGCGGCTTCGTAATTCATCCCCTTGGCCGCCGACCGCTTCTCCTCCCCTGCAGCCTGAAGCGCTTCCTCGAGCTCCGAAATGGCCTCGGGTTCGTGACGGGCGAAAAGACGCGCCTTGGAGCCCGCCTCATCGAGCACGTCAATGGCCTTGTCGGGGAAATACCGGTCCGTCACATACCGGTCGGTCAACTCCACACATGCGGCGAGGGCCTCGTCCGAATACCGGACGTGATGGTGCTGCTCGTACCGTTCCCGGAGCCTGTGGAGAATCCGCAGGGTATCCTCCCTGGAAGTAGGTTCCACCACTATCTTCTGGAAACGCCGCTCAAGCGCCCCGTCGTGCTCGATGCTCTCCCGGTATTCGTCGAGCGTGGTAGCCCCGATACATTGCAGTTCGCCTCGGGCGAGCGCCGGTTTGAGGATGTTTGCCGTATCGAGTCCGCCCTGCGTGGCACCTGCTCCCACGATGGTATGTATCTCGTCAATGAAGAGAATGACATCCCTCTCTCTTTTCAGTCCCTCCATGAACTCCTTGACACGCTCCTCGAACTGTCCCCTGTATTTGGTGCCTGCCACCAGCGACGCCACATCGAGCGAAAAGACACGCTTGCCGTAAAGTGACGGCGGTACGTCGTGCGAAACGATGCGCAGGGCGAGCCCCTCCACTATCGCACTCTTGCCCACACCCGCCTCGCCTATGAGTATCGGGTTGTTTTTCTTGCGCCTGCCGAGTATCTGGATGAGCCGGTCAATCTCCGTCTCCCGCCCAATCACCGGGTCCACCCCGCCCGCAGCCGCAGCGGCGGTCAGGTCGGTTCCGTATTTTTCAAGCTCCTTCAGCACGGATTTTCCATGGGGCTTGACGTCGTTCCGTTCCGTATCCTCTTCATCCGGCCGCTCCCGGCCGTCACCTGCCGTACCGCCGTATCCCGTATCCTTGGGATCAATCCGGAGAATACGGATGTTGCGCAGCGCATTCATCTCCATATAGTAGTCCTCGTCGAACGGCAGGTCGGAAATCATCTCCGCCACCAGATTCCGGGGAATATTGAACGTACTCAAAACCCGGGAGCTGGCAAATTTCCTGCTCCGGAGCAGATAAAGCAGGAAATGGCCCGTATTGACGAGCGGCTCGCCCCCTTCCTGCCCGAATTCGGCGCATACCTTTCGGAGCGCCGCCATCAGATTGTCGTATAGTTTTCTGTCGGCCGCGATGTTCTCCTGCGTCGCGCTTTCCAAATCCTTCTCAATCCTCACCTTTATTTGGTACGACTCCCAACTTTTGATGAATTTGCCCAGGATGTGGGCTGCGTGACAATTACCCTCTTCAAGCAGGAAAAGAAACGCTCGGTCAACGGGATTGCCGCCGCCGGCCCTCTGCGAAGCCAGCAGGCCGCGTGCGAGGGCGTTTTCGAGTGCTTTTGTCTGTTTGAGTTTCATGATAAATCCTTGTTAATTGTCAAATAAATAACGAGACATCCCACCCTCATATTTTACGCATCATATTTCACATTCCGGAAAGACGCCGAAACCATCGACACACATCACTGGAATACAAACACATAAACACTATTAAAATTTTTTATTAATTGTTGCTTATTTTTGGATATCGTAGCTGTTTGAGCACACACGGTCTGGCGGAAGACAAAAAAAGCAACCCTTTCCCGGGTTGCTTCATACGGAGAAACTCTGCGGCCTAATCCACGCGCTCGAACTCGAAAGGCTCTGCCTCCACGAAGAGAGAAGCCGTATTACCGGCATAAGTCCGGCCGCCCACCAGGTCGAGCATCCTGACCGGCGCCCCCTCCGAAAAATCCACATCCTTCATATCCACCCAGAAAATATTGGGATAAAGCGTGGATTCGAAATAATACACCCTGTTCTTCTGGTCGGACACCGTCCGCCAGCGGGTGGAGGAGATATTGGGCTGGTCGGGAACGCTGATGCCGAGCGGAACCGAGACATTGCGTATGACGCTGAATATGCCGGCAACCGCCTGCCGGGTATCGGCTGTCTGCGGAAGCGCATCCACATAGAAGGAGGCCCGCACGAAGCGGTCGGCCGCCCTGTTCGTTCCGGGCAGGAAGGTCAGTCCGCCGATGTTCTGCCAATAATCGTCCAGAGCCAGCTGCCGGTCGAACAGCGGCGAGTTAGTCATCACCCTGTATGCCGGACTGTGATGAACGGACAGAGCCCCGTCCACATATTCGAATATGGCACTGTCGCCCGCGGCATCCGATACGGAGAGGTGCAGGGTAGCCATTCTCGAACCGTCCGGCATCATGCCGGAGACCACCTCGAACCGTCCGCTCTCCATCTCCGCCACCGCCTCGTCCACGGTCGCACAGGTATCGAGTATGTACTGTACCCATGCTGCGATGGAAAGGCCGGGCGTGGAACCGTCCCACTCCGGATAGGCCGATTCGGCGAGCCACAGCAGATTCGCCACGAGTCCCGCCTCATTCATGCCGTCGGTACTGCATATATCGTATGCCGAAGTCACCACGCTGCCGTACCGGGAGGTCCACGTCAGGGGATTGCCCCCCACTTCGCCGCTGCGCTCCATACCGCGCGGGAATATCCACAAATTGCTCCGGCTGTCCTCCTTCCAGTCCATGGAACGGGCCGTCAGTACGGTTCCGTCGGGCCCCATATAAACCACTCTCGTACACGCTTCCGCCCTCTCCGGGAAAGCGACGGCCAACGCCCCTGCGAGGAGCGCGGCACACAAAAATCCGCCTTTCATAACTATACCTGTTTTTTCGGTTATATCCTGTTCCATGCACATTTCACGCCAAAAGCCTCCGCCCAATCCGCCGCAAAACCGCCGCAGATACCGAAGTACCCGCGGCGGCCAACACAAACCACTACACATTATCCGGACGCAAGCCCCGTCAGAAACCGCCATCCACTATCCATACCCGACGGGGATTGTCGTTCCTCAGCGCCAGACACAGAGATTCACGCGAACCGTCCTTCAGAACGACCTCCACCGGGACGAAGAGCCCCGGATAGAGTCCGGAACGGAAGGCACTCCCGACGTGCATCAGCTCCGCCCCGCCGTAACGTTCCAACAACCCCTCCCGGTCATAAAGAACGGCCAACATACCGTCCGCCACATCGAGCCGGAGGTCGCGGAATGCCTGAAACAGCCGAACAACGGTCTCCTCCGCCGAATCGGACGGATACATAGCCGCAGCATACCGTCCATCTACATCCCGCCACACATACCCCTCCGGCAGGGAAACGACAGCCTTCTCATCGACAAGGACATTGTAACCGACGGCAGCGACCTCCAAAACCAATACCTCACGGCGACCGTCAAGCACGTAGACCTTCAATCCCTTCAACAAATTGGTTGCACTATCGAAACGATATTCACGACGGGTATCGGATTCGTCAATCGAGCCATTGAACAGATAGTCGTTTCTAAAATCACCACGCGCCTTCGCCCTCACAGTCAACAACACCTCATCGCCTTCGTCGCGCACAGAATACCGGACACCTTCGTGCGCTTCGGCTGCTTCCTTCTCTTTCATGAGCACCAAACGAGGGTCGAGGAGCACCGCAAACCACTCTTCGAAGTTACTCCCGACCGGCCCCGTTACTCCCGACCGACTGTCGGCCAACCACATGTATTTCCTCCGGCCATCGCACACTGCCGTACGGCCTGCCTTTTCAAGCCGCCACCGGCAGGTATCCCCGAACAATACCGTCAGGATATGGTCCGTAAAGTCCGCTTCAAGGTCGATACTGCCGAAACCCTCTGCCGGCATCGTACGAACCTTCACCTCCATCACCATATTTTCCACCCTATCCATCCCGCGCAGCGAACTGTTCAACTGTGCCGCTGAAGCCATTGCTTCCGAAGGACCGGCCAATACGGCCATCCACACTGCCGCGGCAACCAATACCACGGCTGCGGCGGCATAACCAATCCGCCGGACTGCGACCGCCGGGCGTTTTCTGTGCTTCGCGGCGGCACGGGCCAGCACTTCCCGCTTCAGCGTTCCCGGCGCCACAGGAACCGCCTTGGGCTCCAACGAACGCATTAACCGATAATACGCTGCGCACTCCTCACAATGAGCCATATGCATCCGCATCTCCGCAGAGACTTCTCCATCGGACAGGTCTCCGCACTTATCTTTGAAATCATCGCATTTCATAGCTTTCCCTTTTTTTCAATCGTTCGCATTTTTTCAATACCATACCTGAACCTCGATTTGACAGTCGGTAGCGAAACGCCAAGCATATCGACTATCTCCGCAAACCGAAGTCCATCCACACATCTCATTCGCACGACCTCCGCCTGCCTTGCAGGCAGACCCTCCAGCATGCTGCCGATACGCACGTATTCATGCATCCACTCCTCCTCCGTACCGGTTTCGTCTGCAACACCCACGCTTTCCAGCGAAAGAGTCCCGGTGTGCCGCCTTTTTTCCGTCCAATCGCAGCAGGCATTCGAGACACACCGAAACAGATAGTTTTTCAAATCCCCGACATGCGCAAGGTCGCGACTGCTGTCAACCATTTTGAGAAACACATTCTGTACGATATCCTGCGAATCCGCCAGGGAACCGGTACGGAAAAAAGCGAAACGGAACAACGCATCCTGATAGAGCTCAATCACACGCTCCAGTTCATCCAATCTTTTTCCAATCATAAATTCTACTTACAGCCGTTCACTCATATGACCGCAGAAAACCGGTAAAAGATTTAAAAAGGCGATAGAATTTTAATTTCACCGAAAACAGCAACGCTCTTCCATACCGGTCCGGCAATCCACACCCGCCATACGGTTGGTTCCCAACACCCGAAAAAACACAGTCCGCAACGAAAACGGGCCGCAAGGCCACAAGCCAGGCCCCGTCCGGGCCTGCACCCACAACACGGGCCGACCGACCCTGCCTCCCGCAACGGTCAAATATCTCAAGACAACATGGATGCGTCCGTTCCAATCATTTCACTGTCTTTCCGCCAAACGACCCTCCGGCAAGCATGCAACAATGTGCGCTGCTCATTGCCCCGGCAAACAGGGAACGCCTTCCCTGCCGGGAACGGCATAAAACATAAAACACGAAAGGCGACCAGCAAATCTTCCTGCTGTCGCCTCTCGTATTCCGGCACCGCGTCTTACATCTTCCCGGCCGTCTTCTGCGGAAAGAGAGGGATTCGAACCCCCGGAGCCTTGCAGCTCAACGGTTTTCAAGACCGCCGCAATCGACCACTCTGCCATCTTTCCGGACACAAAAGTATAACCTCTTTTCGACTTATCCAAACCGGTGACCGGACGGTACGGCACCGTTCCGCAGCCATACCGACAGGTTATCTCCCCACGATGCCGCTCCGCCCGCCGCACAGCCCGGCCCCGTCCTACGGCATGTCAACGGTCTGTATCTGCGGACGGCGCCGCAGGCACAGCCCCTCGCTTAATACCGCGAGACGAAACGACAAGGTTTGGATTTGGAGATTATTTTTAGTTATTTTGTGGAACGGGCGGCAACGTGCCCCCTGCCCGCCGAACCATCCGTATCACCATCGCAAGACCGACTTAAAATGAACAAGACGCAGTTAATCGAATCCATCTCCTCGGAAGCGGGAATATCCAGAGGCGAAGCGAAAAGGAGCCTGGAGGCTTTCATGAAAATAACAACCGCCGCGCTCATCAGCGGCGAAAAAGTCACCCTGGCCGGATTCGGCACCTTCGCAATAGAGAGAAAACATGCACGAACCGGACGGGACCCGCGCAACGGAGCCCCTATCCGGATAGCAGCCAAAAACGTCGTCAAGTTTCGCCCCGGCACCGAACTCAGCGAAGCAGTCAAATAGTCCGTCCGCTCCACGCATCCGCACGAACAAAACCGTCGGCGCTTCCCCTGTCCGCCGTCATTGCCGTTCCAGACCGGAAGCAAGGGAGGTTATGTGCCGATGCATCCGCTGCACGGCGGACGGTCACTCCACGTACAGCACCAACCCCTTCAGGTACTCCCCCTCCGGATGGTAGATATTTACGGGATGGTCAGCAGGCTGCGTCAGTTGATGAAGTATCCTGACATTGCGCCCCGCAACGGCAGCCGCCGTGAAGACCGCCGTTCGGAAAAGTTCGCGGCTCACCGCCTGCGAACAACTGAAAGTAAAGAGAATACCTCCGGGAGCTATCTGCGAGAGCGCCCTTGCGTTCAGGCGCATATAACCTTTCATGGCGTTGCCCAGCACCTTGTGGTGCTTCGCGAAGGCCGGAGGGTCGAGAATGACGAGGTCGAAACTGCCGTCCATCCCTTTCAGGTAATCGAACGCATCGACCGCCACCCCCTCGTGCGGTGCGCCGTCGCCGAAATTGAGCGCGACATTCCGCTCCGCGAGGCGGACGGCACCGGCCGAGCTGTCCACCGATACGACCCGTTCCGCCCCGCCCGCCAGAGCGTATACGGAGAAACCGCCGGTATAACTGAACGTATTGAGTACGGCACGCCCGCTGCTGTAACGCCGGACGAGTTCCCGGTTTTCCCGCTGGTCAAGGAAGAAGCCCGTCTTTTGGCCGGCGCCCCAATCGACATGGAACCGGTTGCCGTTTTCGGTGACAATCCGCTCCGTCGTACCGTCTCCGCCATACAGATAGCCGTCGCAGGCCCCCGTATCGGCCTTATAGGGAAGTGTCTGCGCACTCTTGTCGTAGACAGCCGCCAAGGCACCGCCGTAAACCCTCCGTAGGGCATCGCATACCGCATCGCGCGAACGGTACATGCCGACGCTGTGGGCCTGTACCACCGCCGTATCGCCGTAAATATCCACGACGAGTCCGGGCAATCCGTCGCCTTCGCCGTGCACGAGACGATAACAGTCCGTCATCGGATTCCCGACAAGCCCGACGGCCCGACGCACCCCGACAGCGGCACGCAACCGCTCCAGCCACCACCGGGCGTCAATCTCCTCCTGCACGAAAGTCAGTATCCGCACCGTGATGGAACCTATCTGATAATGGCCCCTGGCAAGGAACTCCCCCTGCCGCGAATAGACATCCACCACATCGCCTTCGGCGGGCTCCCCCTCCATCCGTTCGATGGCTCCCGAAAAGACCCACGGGTGGCGACGGCCGAGTGACTCCTCCTTGCCGCGTTTCAGGAATATCTTCGTCATCTGGGTTCCTTCATTAATCTGTTATATATCTCCAGACAGACCCAGGCATCCGTCGCCGCATACCCTATCTGCGCTTTCGTGAGAGTGGCCGCTTCCCAATTGCTCAGCCGCTGCGCCTTGGAAACCGAACTGCCGAGCACTATCGCCGCGAGCTTGCGGACG
>UMJR01012503.1_pt1 | contig 12840 bp, 24 predicted proteins | sample 1966121 | NCBI WGS metagenome assembly UMJR01 (sample SAMEA4836155, study PRJEB28245) | human gut metagenome | biome: gut microbiome; material: fecal sample | place: Denmark | collected 2008
CCTTAGAAGCCCATTATCTTTAGATGATGGGCAGTTCACATGAAATGCCTGTTTTTCACCGTCTGTGGCTTCCATCATCCAATTGGCGATATCTTCTTTTTCAGAGTAGATGGCGTCATCAAGCATCATCATAGCATGTTCATGATTTGCATCAAAATCATGCGTGTTATTCATATTGTCGGTGAATAAGCCTTGTGCTTTTTTACGTTCCAGTACGATACGGTCTAAGTTTTGTGATTCCGTATTATGTGTATGTTTGTTTAAGTGTGTATCATCTGTGATGATATAATCAAGAAATGTACCATCTTCAATGGTATTCTGAATTATGTCACGTGTCCAATGTCTGATGTATTTACTCATACTTTTTGGTTCTCCTTTCTCTTATGTTTGAAAAAAATAATGCTCTGTAATACAGAGCATTATTTTAATTGTAATGTCTGCAGGATGAGTGCAAGGTCATCATTTGTTAAATTGCAGTTTTCGATTAAATTTTCTAGTCTATCGCACTGTTCACTGTTGCCGATGATTTCAAAGCGACTGCGCCAGATTGTCGGTAAGATTCTGTCGTCGTTTTCAGGGTTGAAATGACCAAAGGACCGTGTCATGTATTCATAGGCAATAGGATTTACATCCGGTTTGAAGAAAGTACAAATGCGATTGAATAACCATTCAGGGTCGATGTTTGAAATGAAACCGTCATATCCGCTTGCTGTGATGTCGTGGTCATATCCGGCTTGAATAAAAGCGTTTCTGCACTGTTCCTGATATGGTCTGTATTTTTTCCTGAGTTCAGGATTACGCTGAATGTCTTTGGCTTTGATGCATTTGAAGTCAACTTCTGGATGTTCCACATCTAAGAAATGACAGAATGTATTGATTAACTCAATAGGCACAAATGTCAAAGACTCTTTATCTGTAAATTTCATGTTATCAAGTACCATAAAAGAATGCTCCTTTCTGAGTCTTATTGTTTTCTGATAATTTAATTATACAACACATATCATCATAATAAAAGATATGTGTTGTAAGATACATTAATATTGTTTTATAGAACGTGCAATGTCACGTTTGGTCTGTTTCTCTTTCAAGGCATGACGTTTGTCATAATTGTTTTTACCTTTACAGATGCCAACGATGACTTTGATTTTGCCGTTACGGTATGTGACAGCGGTCGGAATCAGTGTGATACCGTCCTGCTGTTTCTTTGCAAGCAGTTTGCGAATTTCTGATTTATGAGCCAAAAGAACACGTTCACGTGTTTCATCGACGTCATAATCGTTTGCGGTGTTCCATTTTGTAATGTGCATTCCACGGATAACCAACTGGTCGTTCTGGATGCTGCACCATGCTTCTTTAATCGAAGCTTTACCTGCAATGATGGATTTCACTTCGTTACCACGAAGCGAAATTCCACATTCCAGTGTGTCTAACACCTGATAATCGTGATAGACCTTTTTATTTTGAATATTTACAAGTGATTTTGTTGTCATGATATTTTTTCCTTTCTGTATGTGATGTTAGACGCTAATGATTTCCCATGTCCATGTGCATTTTGCTGGATAATCATTGAGCGTAGCTGTATCTTCGTCGATATCCAATTCGATTTCGGATGAGTTATTACCACTGTTTGCAACTTCTTCGTTGTATGTGTTTTCTGCATCTTTGATGAGAAAATCAAGTGCTTCTGCATAAGAATCTTTCTTGTCAACAGATGCAATTTTCTGGTCGTGAATGGCATAGCAGATTACCAAATACATGAGTCTTATCTCCTTTCTGTGTTATCGTGTAAGCCAGATTTTACAGTCTTTGAACGTATAGATACAATCGTCATGTTCATTGTTCATATCATCCAAGATATTGGCAATGAAAGCGTTCAGACCGGAACCTTCGTAATCAAAGTTTAATTTATCGGCAAAATCCCTTGTAATAAATCCCATTGCTGTTGACTCATGATACTTTGCTTCTATTTCAATCGGAAAAAATTCTTTTCCAGACAACATATCAATCAAATCAATTGCTTCGTTACGAATTAATCCGTCAGAATCAGCAGCTGACTTCTCATGTAATACTAACTCAAATTCCATATGATTTTTTCCTTTCTATGTGATTTACGATTCGTTTAAGTTGTGGTCTAACCACGTGGCAAATTCATCAAGTAATTCGTCATCAAGACGCATCCATCCTGCTGCGTATCTGCTTTCGCTGAACTCAGCGTATTTATCTTCGATTTCTCCATTGGTTGCTGACAAATCACCAACACGTGATAAATATTCACGGATGGTAATGATATCTTCGTTTAAAGATGTGTTGTTGCGTTTTTTGAAATACATAAATACATTTCTCCTTTTTTAATCATGCACTCGGTTCCAGATATCGCGTAAAACGTCGTAATTTGCCGTATAAGCCAAGTTTGCTACATAGATGATATTTTATCTATGTAGCAATCTTTTTGCTTAATTTGATAGGAATTTGGACGTTGTACGGCATATTATGGGTTTACAGTATGATGTGCCAGTTTCCAACAGCGTTGATTGGATTTGTTACAGCAGTATTGGTTACTACGAAGTCAATCATAGTATATGGCTGTATGCCAGCATCCAAGCATTTCTGGTTTTCTGCAACGGTCATTTTCAATAAGTCTTTGTATTCGATGGAATACTTCGTCAAGACTTGTGTTAAAGCTTCTTTTTGCGAATTAGCAGAAACTGTATCGCTGATGTTTGCATATTTAAAATATCCTACGACTTCAAAATTTTTCATAATATTTTCATCTCCTGTTCGCTATCGTTGCAACATGTATTGAATGTATCATTGATAGTTTGTTTGAGTTCAGCTAAAGCATTGTTGATTTTCTCTTTGTATGCCTGTTCTGCTGCATTGATGCGTTTCTGAATTTCTTCACCTTTTTCCTTGGTCGTAATAAATAACGGTTTGAACTGGTATCCGATATAACCTCTTACCGTGATACGATGGTCTTCTGTGATGCTTTTGATGTTTCCGCCAAGAATGAATGGTGGCTTGTCATATTTCCAAAACCCATATAAGGGTTTGGATGTATCGATGCAATTTATATCTATTTTCATAAGTTCGTGTCCTTTCTGTTATGTGTTTTAATGTGTTTCTGATTTTCAAGATAGCTACCAATTGTATATCCGGTGAATAGTCCTATGAATAGAACTATCATAGTCCATATAAACATACCTAACATGATATTTGATACTCCTTTCTTGAATTATTTGGCAAAGTTGAAATAGCCAGACATAACATTGTCCAAACCAACACGTTTTAACAATGCGTATTCAGCTGCGGTGATTGGTTCATATTGAGCTTTGTCTTTTACAAGGTAGACGTCATCGTTTTCCAGATTGCCAAAGCTGATTTTGAATTCTTTACGCAGGAAATCAGACATTTCTTTGCCCGGTACTACTGTGACTTTGTGCAGGTTGCCTTCGTCAGCTAAATTACAGCATAATTTTACAACGTAATAGTCTGCAGGGAATGTTACAACGTCTTCTTCAGGCATATCCAGAAATTCTCTGACCTTTGATGTCATGTGTTCTTTGCTGATTTCAGCTACAACACTTGCATCTTTTTCAAGTGCATATAAATATACGTTATCAGATTTTACATCAATGTATTTGATGTTGTGTGGGTCGTTGTCGATTGCAGCTTTGCAGAGACCAATCTTTGGATTTTTTATGTACTTAATGTAACTGCCATCAAGTTTTAATAATGTTTCAAGGTCTGGACATTTACAGCTGTTAGAGCTTTTTCCTAACAGTTCCTTGATGTCATATTCATTGTTATTGTGCTGAAAATACAAGTATAAGTCTTTTCCACTGATACTTGGTAATTTTGCTATATCATAGCGTGTTGCTGTTGACAGCCATTCTTCGAATACGTATCTTGGACAATCGTCTCGTGATATTAAATCGTCGATGTCGATATGTTCTTTTGCAACTATCTGCCAATGTCTGTCAGCCATTGGCTGGTCATCCCATTCGATATGCTGTCGTTTCTCTTCGTCAGTAAAATACACATCTGCAATTTTAAAATAATCATCATCTGTGAATTCTACATCAGTGTCGTCTAAAAGTTCCATGTATAGTGGCTGTCTTAAACACAGTGCTAACATGATATCATGTGTCTGCAGTGCTTCGCAATCACTCATCTGTTCTACACCAAAGATGTCCATCCACTTTGCTCCGTCAGGTGCATTGTTGATGTAGTCAACATAAACATCTTCAGGTATATCGTGTGAATTTATTACCTCAGGTATAAACACGTTTTCGTGTCCGTCTTTTAGACCACGTATCACCATATCATCTGATAATGTGGCGGGGTCAAATGCTAATGACTTGTCATTGGCTATAGCCCACCATTTCATCTCGTCTGTCCACTCAGATACCTGCATTCCGAGTAATTTACCTTCTTTGTATAGTTTAAATTCTAATTCTTGTTTATCCATTTTAAATCTCCTTTTGATTGTGTATTCATTTCACATGTTTCATCTCGGTGACATATTGTATGTCACTTTTAGATACATTTATTTTTTCAAGGATGTTTTAAGGTATAATGATTCCCATCATATACATAGTCATCGCCCCAGTTGGCATTTTCAGCCCATTTGTCAAAGCTGTCTAAGATATTTTCTGCTTCGTCCCTTGAAAGATAATCACAGATTACATATCCGTGAAGGTCATCTTCCAGTTTACCATATAGCTTTCCGATAATTTCTTCTTTTAAATCGTCATCATTTATGATGTTTGTTTTACTCATTTTACTACCTCATTTTTTTAATTGTTGTCTCATATCATCAATAGACATAATGTCACGACATTCTATATTGTCTTGTATATATGTCACATCAAAATATGGTGTATCATGATATGTAAATGCAATACGTTTTACGTGGTATGTGTTGAAAAACACATTATGACCAATTTGTTGTTTCTTAAAATTACCTATAGTGGTATGTTCAACAATCGTTTCATCTTCAAATTGAACGTCGATATCATCATTTTTTCTATATTCAATGACAGTAGCGTTCATGCCACAATGCATTGTTAATGTTTTATGTAGATATTTCTTTTTTCCTAAATTTTGTCTGTAGTTTTTGGGTACTATTTCACCCTGAAGAAAGCGGAATAAGTCTACATGTTTACGGATTTCTTTGGTTTCGAACTGTACATCAATATCTTTGCCGTTTCTGTATTTTATAAGTGTGGCGTTTAGACCACACTTCATGAGACGTGTTGTATTACTATATTCTTGTTCATTTTCTGCACCTGATAATTTGTGCTGTAGTGAAATTGAACCATTTTTGAAATTGTTCATGCTTACATGTCTACGAATTGTATGGTCTTCATCATCAAATTGTATATCGATGTCTCGGATACCTCTGTAATCAATGATTTTGGCTTTTAAGCCACATGTCATAGTTTTTACCATACCGATATAGTCATCTTTTGTTTTTCGTGGAATATCTTTGATAGCACCTCGTTTGAAAGAACTCATTTTCATGTGTTGTCGGATATTGTTGTTTTCAAATTGTACATCAATATCGTTACTGTTTCGGTATTCAATTATTGTTGCTTTTAAGCCACATTTCATGGTACGGGTTTCGTTGATGTGTTCTGTTTTTAAGCGGTCCTTTTTTGGTGCAATTTCGCCATGCATAAAATTGTTTTTAGTCATATGTTGACGAATGGCTTTGTTTTCAAACTGAACATCGATGTCAGAAGCGTTTCTATATTCAATGATAGTTGCTTTTAGACCGCAGTTCATAGTTCGTGTTTTGCCAATGTATTTTTTGGCATATTTCGTTTTGGTTTTTGTTCGGTCTGTCAAAATGCTGATACCTCCTTTCTATAAAAAGTGACGAAAACCCACAGGCAAGCCTGTGGGTATTAGTAATATTAATGCCAGTCAATAAACTGTTCGATTTCAGCGGTTGTGATACCTATACCTTCTAACAGTGCAAACAATGTTTTTACGGTGTCCTTTTTATCGAACGGTTGACTCCATGTCCAGTCGATGATATTGCGAATCAGTCGCATACCATCAACATCAATCGTGAAGTGTTCTTTGATGTATTCGTAGAATTCCTCTTTTCTCATAGCTTTTCGTTCCTTTCTGTTCTCTTTGTCTAATAACTCTTTTCGTTTGCTCTCGAAGAATTCACATGTATCGTTTGTAATGTTTTGATTTAGGTACAAATCTTTCCATTCAGTGAATAGTTTAAGTAAGTCTTCAGAGTCATACTCTTTCATTATTTTTGCTTCTTCACATTCAGTTGCTGTGGTTGCGTAACCGATAGTTTCGCCCCACAATATTGCAAATTGAATGATAATATCAAGATTTTTCATAGGAATATTCCTTTCTGTGATAGTCTGGTTGTGTTGAAAAATTAGTTTTGCTTTCGCTGCGATATCTTTACAATCATCGGTCCAACCATCGTATTCTAAGTCAAAATAATATTCTGCATCACCACCATCTTTGGCTAAACCATTTCCTCGCCAAAGATAATATCCAACCAAAAGTTCTGGCGAAGTAAAGAACTTGTAAAAGACATTTTTGTTTAAAAATGATGTAGATATGACTTCACCGTCTTCATCTTTTTCAAGATGAATTTCATGTTCCAGTTCTTTCCAGCGGTCTAAAAATAATTGTTTGTAATTTTCCATAATAGTAGTCTCATCTTTCATATGAATTATCGATTTATGTTGTTGTGAGTTCCAAAATCTGTGTAACGAGTTTCTCTAAGTTTTCGTCATTCAGATATGGAAGTAGTGAGTTTCCATCGGCATCATATAATGTTGCAGAATATCTGTTATTTTCTTGTTCGTAGATAACATCAAATGACACGTTATTTGTTTGAACGAATGCCTTTGGTTCATCATAGGCATTTGTATTACCCTGTAGAAATTGTAGTTCAATTTCTAAGCAACGTTCTTCCACCTCGTTTTTGTACAAGTCGTTTTTAAGAATAGCCTGTATTTCGGTTATTCGTAACGCTTTCTCCTGATTTTCATCATATTCCAATCTCATTATGTAGCTGTCTCCATTTCTCTAGAGAAGTATTTTCCGGTTTTGTGTTATTTATTTTTTTTTTCTATCCAGCTTTTGATTGTATCACTGTCTTGTGAATCTCCAACAATACGCTTATAAATGCGTACAAAGTCGGGATTGTCAAAAGCTGTTGGCAGGTCGTTATTTTCCAGATACTTGTTAAATATTGCAATGTCATCATCAGATAAGACACCTCTGAATTGACTGCGACATTTTACAATGTTGTGGAGACAAAAATCATCTATATGACCATATTGGCATAAGTCTCGTGCCATCATCATGTTGCTGTAAAGTTGCATGAAAGTGTCATTGTGTTTTTTCTCGTCTGATTGAGCATACAAAGCATTGCAAATAGTTACTAAATCATCTGCAGTTAATTCAACTGTGACGTTTTTGTTTTCTTTTGAGATAGTGTGAATGTTCATGTTTATATTCCTTTCTAAATAAAATTGTATTATTCGTAATATTTTTCAAGTTTGTTTCTGATGTCTTCTAATCGAAAACCTAAGTACTTGGCATCTTCTCCGTCTTCATCGGTCTTAATCCACTCATCGATATCCTGCAATCAAACATCCAATTAACTATGCCATAATAACTACCTCCGTCATCTTTTAATTATATCATAAATTTATTCGATTATTTCCAAAACATAATAACCCAAACATTTTTGCATTTTAGTTTTTGAGTATTCTTTCTCTCTTCTCTGATACTCAGAGAATGAAATACAAGGAATTAAAATTCGTTTCTTCCCTTTTGTATTAGTATGAGAGAACACACCATTGGCTTCTTGTACAATATTTTCAGGATTCTTTTGATTTAAAAGTCTTATATATTGAATAGCTGCATCTCTTTTGTTCTTCTCCGCTAAATCAAACGCTAACATTATTATCACCATCCTTTTGAAATTTCCGATTCATTGGGCTATTCATAATAGTTTTCAAGTTTGTTTTTGATATCTCCCAATCTAAATCCTAAGTAATCGGCATCTTCGCCATTTTCATCGGTTTCAATCCATTCATCTACTATTGACAATGCATTATCGTCATAACCGAATATCAATAATCCAACAGCATCATCTAATGTTTTCACATGTGTTGTATCTTCAATGATGCTCCACCCTTCGATAAATTCGTTATTTTGTGAATTTCCACCAAGTTTATCGTTTTCTTGGTTGTAGATGCTTGCCCATTTGTCAAACAAATCCCATGCATTATCTTTCATCTGCATAGTATATTACCTCATCTTTCTAATGAATTATAACAGCATGTATTTGATGTAGTAAATTTCGTCGTCAAATTGCTTTTTACTTTCGTCTTTGGTTAATTTTTCTAACCAGTCACGTAACATTTCATTCAACGATTGGTATTCAAAATGACCACATTCATTTTTTCCTCTCCAGTTTACATCTTTGTTTATGGAATCTGCCAATACTAATCGTCCGTCAGGATAGAATCTCCATGAATAGTCATAGAAATCACAAATGCTACCCATGATTTCTAATTCATCAGTCCATTTGCGAAATACACCTTCTGTTAATTCAGCGACGGACATATGATTTGTGGTTATAATCATATAGCCGTAAGAATATCCGTTGCTTCGCTTATATCTGCTTTTCATAAATTAATCCTTTCGTTTGCCATAGACAAAAACCCACCACCTAAAGGTAGTGGGTAGTTCACCTTTAATTGCTTAAAAGCAGATTTCTATATCTTCGCTGTTATTTACCCAATCAACTTTGTAGCCTTCGGCTTCAAATTGAGTTTGAGCAGCTTCGAGACATCCATCGGTGTCCCAATCATCAGCTTCTCTTTTGTAATTGTTAATAGCGGCTTTGACTCTATCAATGGTTTCAACCTTTATGTCGTCCTTGCCAGACACTTTTGCGATTGTTGTGATGTCTGTACCGCATCCGTCAGCGTCTTTTTCTGTGAATCTAATAAACTGTTCTGTCATGTTATTGTACCTTCCTTTTGATTAAAATGTAATATGTGTTCATGAGTATATTAACGTAGTTTTTTAATGAACTACAGTTGACAGGAAATTATTATAAAATATATTCTCCTGTCTTTAAAGATTGTGGTATTAACTGTACATAGTCTGGATGACTTACGAATTTCACATATTTCGATATGTGTTTCTCTGCATTGTCAAGTTCCTTTTCGTTCATTTTGTTGGCGTCTTTTAACCCAAGTTTGAATGCTTTTGAGACATTATTTACAGCATCCTCGATGGAATAATATTTTTTGCTCATAATATTTTTCCTCCAATTTTTTAAAGAAATTTGTCATTCTATGCTGCTGCATTTATCGATTTCATCGTCACTCAGTATGACAAAATTGCCAGTTCGTTCGTCTTGGCATTCGTAAGAGAATTTTGTTTTCCAACCATTAAAAGCATTTCCTCTTTCAATGATGATTCGTTCAACTCTGAGGATTTGTTCAGAACTTGAACCGGAATGAGATGTGGTAGTAAAACAATTGCGTGGTCTTTTTATCTTGTCACCAACATTGTATTTGATTTCTATAATCATACTGATTTCCTTTCTGATTTTAATTTGTTTTCGGTTTCGATGCTGATTCGTACAAACTTTTAAGTTTTGTATAGAAAACATCGATGTCCCAGTCCAGTTGTTTTTCAAACCTGACTACATCGTGAAACATTTCCATCTTTTCTTTTAATTCTTTTGTAGTTCTGATGGAATCTTCTGTATATGGTATTTCTATATAAGCGTATGGGTTTTTCGTATTATTTGGTACACCTTTGTATTTCAGTTCAAATAGCAGCTTGTAACCGCCCTGAAATCTGAAATAGATTTCTTCACAATTACGTGGATTGTCTGAGCTGATGACAATATCGTTATATGAGATGCTATTATGGTTTTCGATGGTTATTTGCCATATCATGCGACGTATTTCTGCCGGAAAATATGTCTTTAATTTGTTATAAATACTCTGCATTATTTTTGTCTCGTATTCAATAAATGTATGTCTTTTCTGTATAAAAGACTTGTTAGCTGTGCTATGCAGCACTTGTAAATTATATAATAAGTTCAATGTGATAGTCCTTTCTGTTTATTTTATTTATGTGAAATTATAAGTTGTGAATGCGCCCGTATGTGTATTGTTTGTATGATTTAATAATGTATGTTATAATAAAATCAAGAAACTAGATATTATTTTGAATTTGAGATGGGAAGTGTAAGTATTTTATTATATTTGTGTGGGTTTGTTGTTATAAATATTTTGTTTTTGGTGCTATTATTAATCTTTTACAGGTTGGGTTATAAATTTTATAGAAGTTTGTTTGCGCGGAAGCGAATACAGTGTGCGATTGTAATGTCATCGACTGGGGATGTAATTCCTGATTTTAAAGATGACGAATCAGAACCTCAGTGGCAGTATCTTGTATATGAATATGAAGTAGACGGTGTCAAACATTTGCAGTATTCCAGATGTAAATTTTTAAATGCAGACAAGTATGTAAATTGTCGCACGGTCGTGTATCATGATAAGCGTGCGAAGTACGATTATCTTTACATAGATGTGTTGCGTATACATAAAGTGGCACAAAGATTATTGCATTATTTTGGTTCTATGTGTGTTTATATTGACGGACTGTATGTTGTTATAATGTTGTTGCATTCGGTATAATATTTGTTAAAATAAGCATGAATAAGAATTGTGAGGTGATTGATATGAGTTTAGGTGGTACTGTAGTAAAGACAGCAGGGAAGGCTGCTGTAGCAGGTACAAAGACGTTAGCGAAAGGTACTGGAAAAGCTGTAAAAGGTACAGCAAATGCATTTGGCAATGGTATTTCTAAGTTAGTAGAAAATAGTAAGGCAAATAAGACGAAGAATGATGCACGTGTGAAGAAGGCTGAGAGTATGCTGTCCCGTGTTGTAAAAGAAGTTGATACAACAGAGAAATCAAATGGCATGAGCTATTAAAAATAAAAAAGTCCTCCCCAAATGATTGGAGAGGGCTTTTGTTTTATATGGCGTATGCTTTACGCAATTCCATTATATCGGCTTCTGTGAAGTCAAGATTGGCATCATAGGCTTTTAATTCATTTTCGTTGCATTTTTCTGAAAGAAGAATGCCGAAAAGTACTTTGTTGGAACTGCGAAGTAATTTGTTTATCTTTTCATCTAGTTCATTATCATTACGAACCATGGCACGTATGGACAAATCACCAAGCACCTGAGACATGCAAATGGCTTTTCTGGCAAGACGGTTTTCGTCATCAGACATCTGTTCGGAACCGAGTACACGCATTGGCTTTGCCTGTTTTACGGTTGATACAACATTTTCTGTTTCGACGGATTCTACGATGTAATAGCTATAACATTCGATGTTGTCTTCATCACCAGAAACAACATAATCGTTTCCGCAATAGAAATCCCAATCGTTGCCGTCCGGTGACATGCACAGGAATTTTACGGATTTTGCATTGTGTTCGAATAATTTATCCAGACGACCATTCTGTGTAAAATTGTCGTAACCGTTGTCGAAGACCCATATTTCATCGGAGATAAGTAACTGGAAGAATTCCATTTTCTTAACATCATCTGGATTTATGGGACTATTTTTAGGACCGTAGAAATTCAGATTTTTATGCAATACGTTTGGAAATAATTTGCCAAACTTATCGCTGATAGGATATTTTTCTACCATGGATTTCATGAATTTAGCGACGGATTTTGCTTGTTCTTTAGACAAATTATCTGCATAGATTGCTACGTTTTTAACTTCGTTTCCTAATCTGGCTAATACGTCTTTCTTTTCTACAAATGCTTTCATTTTTCTACCTCATTTTCTGTTTATTGTTTACATGTGGATTGTGTGTGGGTCATGTGACCATAATGACTACTCCTTTCTGGTATATCATTCTAACTTTCTAAGGTATTTTTCTATACAATTTTCCGGGAATGTGTAAAAATAAATTTGTATGGACTGTCGTTCATCCCTTCTATTATATAAAAGAGAAAAGTGACCTGTTTTGACGAAACATTTTTGAAAATATTTTATTTTCTTAATAAAATATTTTTTTCGTGTTTCCTATCCCTTCTACTATCCCTTGGACATGAAATTGCAAAATGGGCGGTGATTTTTTGAAAAAAATTCAAATATTTTTGTAAAAAAAAGACGCATCGCTATTCGTGCATAGCGATACGTCAACGAGGACAATCAGGCATCTAATAATACTTGATTGTGATGAAACATCATGATGGCGCCCGACGGCGTGTATTGTGTTTATGTAGGTGCGTTGCCATAGGGTGGAAAAATGACGAAAGATGTGGTATATTATCATATATGAGAATAAACAGAAAGTGAGGTTGTTAAATATGCCAATTCCAAAATATGATTTACCGAGATATAAATTAACAGAAAATGATAGGATGGATAATGTGATGCGTCAATTATATAAACTAGGTTATGACGTTGAGGATGCAAAAACTGCAATTTGGGTTATCGAAAAGTTTCACATAGACAAATCACAATTTGATTTTCCGTATGGTTCGTTTGAAGAAGCAAAGAAACATGTTTTAGCAGGTGAGTTTGATTACAGTGAAGAATCATTTAGTTCAAGTGAAGAAGAAATAGAAGCCTTGCATAAAGAAGTAGAAGAAGGCAAGTTATGGGTGACATATTAGGTTTAAAAAGAGGTAATGCTGTTCGAAATATTAATGATTTAGGATATCAATTATTTAAAACATCTTGTTTGAAATTTATAAAAAATCAGTCAGAAAACCCATCGGCTTTAGAC
>UMJR01022538.1_pt1 | contig 12803 bp, 8 predicted proteins | sample 1966121 | NCBI WGS metagenome assembly UMJR01 (sample SAMEA4836155, study PRJEB28245) | human gut metagenome | biome: gut microbiome; material: fecal sample | place: Denmark | collected 2008
CGGGCCGGACGGCGGGTGCCTGCTGGGCCTTGCGGGAGCCATCCCGGTGCTGTTGGGGGACAACATCGGCACCACCGTCACAGCGGTGCTGGCATCGGTGGGGCAGAGCCGGGACGCCAAGCGTCTGGCGGCGGCCCACGCCCTGTTCAACCTGTCCGGGGCGGTGGTGTGCTGGCTGCTGCTGCCCCAGTTCACCGCGCTGGTGCGGCTGGTCTCGCCCCACGGGCCGGAGAGCGCCGTGCTGGCCCGGCAGATCGCCAACGCCCACACCCTGTTCAATCTGGGCTGCACGGTGCTGTGGCTGCCCCTGACCCCTTGCATGGTGCGCATCGTGTGCATTCTTTTGCCGGAAAGGCACGCCCCTGAGTTGAAATGAACGCCTTAAAATGGTATAATTACAATGTATCGAACAAATTTTGTGACGCTTTTGTTGCACAAATGATAAACGGACCCTTCTGTGGGCCTGCAGCGGTGTGCGGCTGCCAGGGCACAGAGCGAACCAAGAGGACGTGTTTACTATGAAGGATATCATCAACGGGTTGATCGAGCGGTTCCGCAGGCAGCATGTACAGGCCCGGCGCTATGTGGCCATGATGCTGGTGCTGGCCCTGCTCACCACCCTGTTCGTCAACTGGCAGCTCCATGGGGTGGGCATCTCCATGACTGCCGACTACCACTGCGGCTACGAGGAGCACCAGCACACGGCGGCCTGCTACGAAAAAGTGCTCACCTGCGGTTACGAGGAGGGCGAGCCGGAAACGCCCGTCACCTCTTCGGACAGCAGCGCCGATCCGGTGTCCGCCTACAGCGCGGAAGAGCCGGAAGAGCCGGTGCAGACCGAGCCGGAGACCATCTGGGTGCCCCATGAGCACACCGATGCCTGCTACGAGGAGCACCGGGTGCTGACCTGCTATCAGGAAGAGCACGAGCACACCGACGACTGCTTTGACGAGTACGGTGCGCTCATCTGCAGCGAGTTCGAGCATATCCACGACGACAGCTGCTACACCACCGAGTATGAGCTGGTGTGCGGCCTGGACGAAGGCGAACTGGTGGAGGAGCCCAACCCCGCCTATCAGGAAATGCCTGCCAGCCGCCCCGTGGTGGACCTGCCCACTGAGTCGGCCGAGACCACCCCGGAGGAGCCGGTGCTGCATCACCACACCGACGCCTGCTACACCGAGGAGCTGGTGTGCACCATCCCGGAGCACCACCACACCGTGGAGTGCCTGGCCGATACCCAGGCCGACGTGGAGACTGCCGAGGAATGGCAGGCCGCGGCCAACGTGGCCCTGAACGGCAACTGGGCCGAGGACCTGCTCACCGTGGCAAAGTCCCAGCTGGACTACCAGCAGAGCGACAAGAACTTCAAGCTGGATGTGGAGGACCAGCAGGTGCTGCGCGGCTACTCCCGCTATGGTGCCTGGTACGGCAACCCCTACGGCGCCTGGGACGTGATGTTCCTGTCCTACTGCCTGCACTTTGCGGGTGTGCCCCAGACGGTGGTGCCCCAGCGTGCGGGCGTGATGGCCCTGCACAGTGACCTGCGCGGCTCCCAGTGGCTCACCGACGCCGACGGCTCCACCGCAAGGCCCGGCGATATCGTCATCTACAACACCCTCACCACCGAGCAGGTGGCCGTGGACGAGAGCTCCTATGGCATCGCCCTGCTGGACCTGGACGAGGACCCCGACACCGCCGCCCAGCTCACGGCTTCCGAGCCGCAGGTGGACACCCGCACCGTGACCACCGAGACGGTGGGCGTCGTGTCCGCCGTGGACCCCGACGCCGGGACCCTGACCGTGATCTCCGGCAACGTGGACGGCAAGGTGGCCGAGGTGCCCGCTGCCATGTCCGACGTGACCAGTGTCATCTCGGTGACCGGCGCCTATGCCGCCGAGACCACCGCTGTGGCCCCGGAGGACCCGGACTCGGCAGGCTCCCAGGAGGAGCTGGACGGCAGCTATGCGCTGCTGGAAGATGAGGATGGCTTTGGGGCCACCGTGGACTGGGTGGGTGACGCCGACCCCTGCGGCATCGCCCTGCTGGCTGCCGGGGACGACCATGATCTGAAGACCTGGATCACGGATGTCAATTATGAAAAGACGACCGACGGAAAAACATGGACGTCTATCGGCGCGGGCAGCGTGACCGTGGACAGCGGCACCCGCGTCCGCGTGAACCTGAAGTATACCGTGAAACCCGGTGTGCTGACGCCCACCAACAATACCCTGACCTACCAGCTGCCCAAAGGCCTGCCCATGCCGGATGTGGTGACGGGCAACATCGTGGATGAGTCCGACAAGGACAAGGCCGGCAATGCAAAGGTCGTGGGCAGCTTCACCGTTGACACCGACGGCAAAGTGACCCTGACCTTTACGGACGAAAAGTTCATCGGTACCGACGAGAAGGGCGGCCTGACATTCACCGGTACCTTCAAGGCCGCCGTTACGGCGAGCGCCGACAACTTTGAGGACGAGAAGGAGATCAAATTCAAGGACGACTGCATCCTGACCATCAAGAAGAAAACGGCAGATATAAAGATCAGCAAAGGGAGTGGGTCTCCGCTGATTACGGACCGTAAGGACGGCACCTTTGTAAATAATTACAAGGTGACGGTGGAGACCACCAACGGCACCAAAGACCCGGTGATCCTTACGGATACCCTGAACACGAATAGGAATGGCAAAAACCGTAGCGACTACCTGAAGGGCGGCACATACCTGACAAATAGCTTTAAACTCTGCAAGGTGGATGCTTCGGGCACAAAAACGGAGATTGACGTCCCTGCGCATGAACTGAAAACCGACGGCAACGGCAACCCCCAGGTGGTCCTTGCTCCGCTGCCTGCATTGGAGGCCGGAGAGAAGTACATCTGGAACTACGACGTTCAGCGGAACTATGCGGACTTTGACAAGATGCCCAACGGCGTCGCTATCATCAACAACACGGCGAAAGCCGAGGCAGGGCGCAATGTAAAAGATGCGGTTGACGCATGGTACACATGTAAAACCTCTCGCATTGAGAAGAAGGGCCAGTACGACCCCAAAACAGGCCACATCCAGTGGACGATCACTGTAAAGGTACCCCATTCTTTCCTGGGGTCCTATCTCCTGCAGGGCTGCAAGATCACAGATGACTTGCCAGACGGTGTGAAAATCGTAGGGGATGTAAAGGTAGGCAACGATACGATATCGGCAGAGGAATTCCAGAAAAACGGCTATACCATCCCGGCGGGTTATGATGGAACAGAGCTGAAGATCACCTTTGAGACCACCACCCCCATCGGCGGCGGCTCGGTGACCAACACGGCACAGATCCTGACCAAGAGCAACCATACCTTTGAGGCCTCGGATACTGTGAACATCGGGAAGGGCGATTGGAGCCTGAGCAAATCCATTGCCACCAGGGGCGAGACGCCCACCTGGAACCTCTCGGCCACCAACAAGGCCGGTGAAGCGGAGTTTACCCTGTGGGATGTGCTGGACGACGCTGAGAACGACCAAGGAGAGGAAAAAAAGGACACCCACTATGCCATTGCAAAAGAGCTGGATGACGCCATCAAGGCCAATCTGACCCTGACCATGCACGACAACACGAAGTTGACCTATGCGGAGGCTTTCGCGGCGGGCAACACCATCAAGATGACCTATTATGCACAGAAAAACGGTACCGAGGAGGTGGACGCAAATAACTCGTCCACCCGTGTGCGCAGCTTCAGCATCCATGTGAAAGCCGGGGACGACCAGAACCCCGTGCGCAGCATCTCGGTGACCGGCATCCCCACCCACGAGGAGCGCGACGACGTGCCCACCGGTGAGGTGTGGACCTATAAGAACACCATCCATATCCACGGCGTGAGCGGCGATGCTTCGGCAAAGGACACCTACCGCAGCTACAAGCAGTTTGAAAAGGGTGTGGCCGCAACGAGCAGCGGCAACGAGACCGGTTATCTGACCGGCAGCAACAGCTTCGAGCTGAGCGACCTCAGCGGCAACAACCTCCACTACCAGCTGGTGCTGCAGACCTCCGCCGACGATAGGGACGAAATCACGGTTACCGACACCCTGCCGGAAAACGTCGGCTTCAAGGTGGATAATGTCAAGATCGCGCTGGATGAGGGCGACTTTGTAAAGATCAAGGATAAAAAAGTAGACTGGGCGACGGCAGAGTATGACGAAACTACCCGGCGGCTCACCATTAAAATCAGCAACTACAACAAGTCGGGGCAGGAGGAACACCGCATCCGCATCCAGTACAAAGTGAGCGTGAGCGACGATCCCAGCTGGAAGAACCCCTCGGTGGGCAAGCTGACCTACACCAACACCGCCACTTGGGGCGAGCTGACCGAGACCACCACCACCACCGTCACCCGCGATGTGGAGCAGGTGAAAAAGACCGGCTGGCAGGACACCGGCAACGACCGGAAGCTGCACTATCAGGTGGTCATCAACCCGGCCCACGAGGATCTGTCGGCCGGGCAGACCAGAGCGGAGAAGATCGAGCTGTGGGATAACATCAGCACCACCAATGGTGCCATCGCCACCGGCGATGTCAACTCGGTCAAGTTGTATTTTTACAATTACGACGAAACAGTCGGCGTGACCACCGGCAAAGAGGTGCCGCGCAACATGTACCGCATCCTAGAAGCGGACAAGAACGGCTGGCTTCATATGGAGATCCCCAATATGGCGGCCCTGATCCTTGTGTATGACTGCAATGTGAAGGATGGCAGTGCTGCCGCCAGCTACCAGGTGAGCAACACCGTGACCCTGAGCAACGGCAGCAAATCCAGCGACAGCGGCATCACCTACCAGGTCAAGGCGGATGCAACGGCCACCACCGCACAGTTCGTGCTGCGCAAGAAGGACAGCTACTCCGGCGTGTCGCTGGAGGGCGCGGAGTTCACCATTTACCAGTACAACAAAGAGACTGAAGAGTGGACGAAGTGGACAGGCAACGGCACGGGCACCCTGACCACGGACGAAAACGGTCAGGCCAGTCTGGCTGTGCTGGATAGTGAGACTGCAAGCTGCCTGAAACCGGACGTGCTGTATAAGCTCGTGGAGACCAAAGCACCCACGGACTATCAGCTGGATGCCACCCCGCACTACCTGCTGTTCCGCAATAACGCCAGCGCGGAGAACGAGCAGCAGGCCTTTGCAAAGGCAATCGGCCAGGCCGATGGCACCACGACCCTGACTGTGGACGGTGAGACGGTGGACCTGAACCGCAATGTGCAGGTGGGCAGCGACGCCGGCACCACCACTGCTGAGTACAGCAACGTGTACAGCAACCTGACCGTCAGCAAGCTCTGGCTGGACCAGGATACCAAACAGCCGGTGGAACCGGCAGCAGAGAATATCGAGATCAGGGTGTGGCGTTATACCGATAACCCAGAGCGCAAAGAGCTGTTCCGGGAAGCTACCCTGAACGCAGACAACGACTGGACTGCTACCTGGTCCGGCGAGGAACTGCCCCTGACGGACGAGAAGGGCAATGTGTACCACTACCTGGTGGAGGAAGTGACCACCGGCAACTGGAACGTGTACATTGACAACAACGGCGTGCAGACCGGCAATATCACGGTGCAGAACTATGTCTACACCGGCTACGAGCTGCCGTCCACCGGCGGCATGGGCACGGCACCCTTCGGGGTGCTGGGCGGCGCACTGGCCGCTGCAGCAGCCCTGCTGCTGGTCCGCAAACGGAAACAGAACGAGGAGGAGTGAGCAGCCATGAAACAAAACAAAAACAACCGGTTTGCCGCTCTTCTGCTGGCGCTGTGCATGGCCGTGTGCTGTGCACTGCCCGCGCTGGCAGCCCCCGCGGCCAGCGCCAACATCGACCTGAGCCGCACCGGCAGCATGGACGTGACCCTGTACGACCACCAGAACGACGTCCCCCTGCGGGGCGGCGCACTCACCGTGTACAAGGTGGCGGACGTGGCCCGCACCAACGGCGACCTGCACTTTGTGTACACCGCCGACTTTACGGGCTGCGGCATCGCGCTGGGCGACCTGACGGACAGCACGCTGGCTTCCAGGCTGGAAGCCAAGCTGCCCGCCCGTGCCGTCGGCACCACCCATAAGATCAGCGAGCAGGGCATCGTCTCCTTTGACGCGCTGCCGCTGGGCCTGTACCTCGTGGTGCAGACCGAGAACTCCAAGGGCTACGAGGCCATCAATTCCTTCCTGGTGTCGCTGCCCATGGCGGACGAAAGTGGCTGGCTCTACACCGTGGACGCCACCCCCAAGGTGGGCGCGCCCACGCAGGAGGTGACCCCGCCCGAACCGGAAACTCCCAGCACGCCTTCGGAACCGGGCAAACCGTCCGAGCCGGAGAAGCCCTCGGAGCCGGACAAGCCCACCCAGCCCGGCACCCCGGATGAGCCGGACAACCCGGACATGCCGGTCAATCCCAACGACCCCAACCGCCCGGTGTCGCCCGGTACGCCGGATAACCCGGTGAACCCCGGCAACCCGGACAACCCCGTGGCCCCCGGCAACCCGGACAACCCGGTGGCGCCGGGCCGCCCGGACGGCAATGCACTGCCCCAGAGCGGCCAGCTGAACTGGCCCATCCCGTTCATGGCCTGCAGCGGCGTGCTGCTGTTTGCCGTCGGCTGGGTGCTGGACCGGAAGGAGACGCTGGCATGAACACAAAGCAGAAGATCGGCCGCGCCTGCATGATCGTGGGCATCCTGCTCATTCTGGGCGCGCTGGCCCTGCTGGGCTATAACCAGTGGGACGCCAACCGCGCCGACAAGGCTTCGCAGGACGCCCTGGGCAAGCTGGAAGAGACCCTGACCGAGACCATTGAGGACAAGACGAAGGACGAAGAGCCGGTGGTCCAGCCGGAGCTGGACCCGGAGCAGGAGATGACCGTCACCGACATCGACGGCTGGGGCTACATCGGCTACCTGTCCATCCCGTCCATCGGGCTGGAACTGCCCGTGATGAGCGAGTGGAGCTATGCGGGCCTCAAGGTGGCCCCGGGCCGTTACAGCGGCTCCACCTACGCCGACAACATGGTGGTCTGCGCCCACAACTACGCCAAGCATTTCAGCCCCATCAAGTGGCTGGCCCTGGGCAGCGAGGTCTATTTTACCGACATGGACGGCCAGCGCTGGAGCTATGAGGTGTCCAACGTGGAGACCATCCAGCCCACCGACATCGACAAGATGATCACGGCCAGCGACGAGGACGCCTGGGACCTGACCCTGTTCACCTGCACCACCGGCGGCCGGGCCCGCTGTGCCGTGCGCTGCACCCGCACCGGTTACCCGGTCTTGGAGACCAGCGCGGCAGGGCGGATCACGGAGTAAGCAGGACGATTTGGAATTGCCTCCGCTTTGCTCTGGCAATATCAGCGGAAAATTATTTTTAAAGATATGCAATCCCGGAAAATCTGCGGATTTTCCGGGATTGTTTTTTCACGGATGGGCGTTAAGGAAAGTGGCCTGTTCTCTGGAAGGCAAACGATTTAGAATGCCCTCCGCTTTGCTCTGGGCATAAATAGCAGAAAAATTATTTTAGATTTTGCAAATCCGGCAGGGCTGCGGCCCCGCCGGATTTGCTTTTTCACGGGAGAGGGCGTTACGGGAAGTGGCATCGGCTGCTGTTGGCCTGCGGCCAAAGCGCAGCAAATCAAATGCCTTTTACGGCAACGCTCCTCACCGGGGAGCTGGCGCGCAGCGACTGAGGGGCGTTCCAATCGGTGGAAGCCGAAAATACGGTGAAAAGATCTTCACGCCGAACAGGCGTGAATCTTCAGTATTTTCGGGTGGAGCCTACTTCTTTGGGGTCTGAAAGGGGCGAGCAGCCCCTTTCTTGCAACGACGACGACCGCTGCCTGCGGCAGAAACAGGGAGGAGTTGTTGGGGCCGTGGCCAGCAGGATGCAAGGCCCACTCAAGGGCCGTAGCATACGCTGGGAGCCACAACCCGTCCAGGGGAGAGGGGTGTCCAGAGGGAGAGAGGGGGGAGTCGAAACACCCCTCTCACCCTCTGGCCCAGCGGAGCGACCCCGGCGGCGATGCCGCTTGCAAAAGCCATCGGGCCTGCCCCACGCGATTGCACTCTGCATGAGAAACATTACAAAAAAAGCACCCACCATGCGGATGCACAGCGGGTGCCTTGAAGGGCTCTGCGGGGGTGCTCAGTGGGTGGTGCCCATGTTCACAGCCGGGTCGGCGTCGTTCTTCACAACGGCCTCCACGGCCTTCTCCAGGCCGCGGGCGATCTGGTGCAGGTCCATGCTGGGGGTGCCCAGGGGCTTGTTGACCACCTGCTCCATGGCGTAAGGCACATGGATGAAGCCGCCCCGGATGTTGGGGTACTTCCTGTCGATGAGGTACAGCAGGGTGTACATCAGGTAGTTGCACACATAGGAGCCTGCAGTGTAGGACAGGGCGGAGGGGATGCCTGCGTCCTTGATGTTCTGCACCATGGCCTTCACGGGCAGAGAAGTGAAGTAGGCGGTCTCGCCGTCCTCCTGGATGGTCACGTCGATGGGCTGATAACCGGCGTTGTCGGCGATGCGGCCGTCCATCAGGTTGATGGCCACCTTTTCCGGGGTGATGGCGGAGCGGCCGCCGGCCTGACCGATGCAGATGACCACATCGGGCTGGTTTGCCTGAATGGCAGCTTCCAGCACCTCACCGGCACGGATGAACTCGGTGGGCACTTCCTGCTTGACGATCTCGGCACCGGCGATGGTGTCGGGCAGCAGCTTTACCGCCTCAAAAGCGGGGTTGACGGTCTCGCCGCCAAAGGGGTCGAAACCAGTGAGCAGAATCTTCATAGTAAAAAGCCTCGATTCTCAGATATAAATGGACGGCTCCAGAACGGTGAGCTGTCCGTGATCCATGATCATGCGGTTGTCCACATAGATGCAGGGAGCGTGGGTGACCAGATCGTAATGGCCGGAAGCATCCTGCACACCGCCCAGCGCGATGTTGCGCCCGAATCCGATGTGGAAGGTGCCATAGGTGGATTCGTCCTCGATGTAGCAGTTGCCTGCACAGCGAGAGTGGGTGTTGAGCCCGATGCCGAACTCCGCCGCCACCACCATGTTCTCCGGGTCGTGGAAGCGGGCCAGAAACTGCTTGAGCCGCCTGCCGCTGGCATTGTCCTCGATCTCCACGATGCGGCCGCCGCGCAGCTCCACCCGCACGGGGCTGTCCACGATGCCGATATAGCCCATGGAGCCGTCCAGGATCAGGGTGCCGTTGGTGTCGCTCTCCACCGGTGCCACATACACTTCCACGCTGGCAGAGGAAAGGCCCTTGCCGTCGTGGCAGCAGCCGTTGAAGAAGCCGGGCACACGCCCCTCGATGTTGAAATCCAGGTTCGTGCCAAGCTCCGTGGTCACATGGATGTGGCTGGCGTTCTGGTAGCAGGCCATGATGATGCTGGCCATGATCCTGCTTTTGGGCAGGCTCATGTTCAGGAAGTCGTAGCTCAGCAGGGACTGCCCGTTGCTGGTGCTCAGCGGCAGCGACAAAAACCGGTTGCGGCGGGCAATGACCCGCTTGACGGCCCGTGTGGTGATGAGGGAATACTCGGCAGCACCGATCACGGCGTTGTAGGGGTCAAAGGCGTCCTCGCGGTCGTCGAAATACTGGCCCACCTGCTCGTGCAGGTCGTCCAGCATCAAAACATCCGCCACGCTGCCCACCGCCTGTGCGGCTTGCTGCATGGCTGCCACCTCGACAGCATACTTCTGGCTGGATACGATCAGGATGCGTTCGCCTGCACGGAGCCGGACCCAGTCGCGAATAATGATATCGGCTCCGTGCTGAATTGCCTGTTCCATTGAATCACTCGATCTAACAAAAAAATCACTTCAGGAGGATCATCATCACGATCTGGACCACCATCATGATGATGGCGACAGGAACCTGATTCTTGATGACGCCCATGGGCTTCTTCATATCCAGCAGTGCCACGGGCACAGTGTTGAAGTTTGCAGCCATGGGGGTGCACAGGGTGCCGCAGAAGCCGCAGGTCAAAGCCAGCATGCCGATGACCACCGGGTTTGCGCCGTGGGCCAGCACGAACGGGTAGCCGATGCCCACGGTCATCACGGTGATGGCGGCGTAGGCGTTGCCCATGATCATGGTGAACAGCATCATGCCGATGGCGTACACCACGATACCGGCGTTCACATTGCCCTCGGGGATGATGTGGCTGACCAGGTCAGAGATCACATCGCCGACACCGGCAGCGGTAAACACAGAGCCCAGGCAGGCCAGCAGCATGGGCAGCATGGACAGGGGGCCCACGGTGGACAGCATGCGCTCGGAATCGTTCAGGAAGGTGGAGGGCTTGTTGTCGCGGTTCATGATCATCAGCAGGATGATGGCCACGAGAACGCCCAGAGCCACGCCGTTCAGGGCGGACAGGCCGATGCCCAGGCCGGTGATGGCGCAGATGACGGCCAGCATGCCGATGCTCAGGGTGGGGACAAAGATCTTCATGCCGATCTTCTCATAGGTAGCCTCGGTCTCGGCCTTGGTGGCAGCAGAGACAGCGCCCTTCTTGACCTTCTTGAGGATGGCGGGGATGCACATCACCACCACCAGGATGCCGCTCACCAGAGAGGGCAGCCAGCGGCCCAGGGCAAGCACGACGCCCAGCACGGCCCAGAAGATAAAGGTGCCCACGGGTTCCGGGTTCTCCTTATCCTTCAGGTTCTTCACACCGCAGTAGATGCACAGCAGGCCGATGATAAAGTAGATGATCTCCATCACCTTGGTGGACAGGCTGTAATCAGCACTCATAAAAAAGCTCATTCTTCTGTCCTCCCTTACTTATAGTACTTCTGGATCATCTTGCGATCCTTGATCACATAGAATACGATGGCGACCACAGTGGCAATGATGCACACGGGGATCTCGATGGCAGCCAGCTGGGCCAGCTCCACCTCGATGCCCAGGCCGGCCAAAGTGCTCTGCACCAGCAGGCCGCCGGAGCCGCCCACGAACAGGACCTGACCGAAGAACCAGGTGATGTTCTCCATGCCGGAAGCCATACCCTTCAGCTCCTCGACATGCTCCTCATTGGGCTCATAGCCCTGTGCCACAATGGCACCTTCGGCCATGGGCATGATGACGGGGCGCACAAAACCGGCCACGCCGCCAAAGCCCACGTTGAAGGCTGCAAAGATCGAGCGCATCACGCCGTAGATGCCGATGACCAGGCCGGAGGTGGCACCCTTGAACTTGCCGATCAGGGCAGCGGCTGCTTCACGCAGGCCGTTGCGCTCCAGCGTGCCAGTGACCAGCATCACGATGATGAAGATGGCCATGCTGCGGTTTGCCACAAAGGTGCTGCCCAGCGTTTCCAGCAGAGTGACCGGGCCCAGACCGCCAACCAGTGCAGTCACAACGGCTGCCACCAGAATGACCAGAATGGAGTCCAGCTTCAGTGCAAAGCCAGCGATGACGATGACAATGCCAAGTAGTTTCAGTAGTTCCATAATTGCCTTCCTTTATACTTATATTTTCCCGGCGCTGTGCTGGCGGTCCGCCTGTGGGTCAGCAGGCAGGCCGTCGGCACTACGCCGAAAAGTCCAGAGAAAATGCCTTACAGGCGGATAAACGCTGCCAGCAGCAGAGAAAAGCCTCCTGCCGTAAGCCACAGCGGCACCAGACGACGGCCCAGGTGAGCTCCGATATCGCAGTGCTCCAGCACCCCGGAGGCCTTCATGGGCACCACCGTGGTGGCTTTGGGCACGGCCTCTGGGCTGCCGTAGGGGTTGGTGGAGGTAAACTCACCAGTGCCGATCTCCCCGGGGCAGGCGTACACCCCAAACCAGGAGGACAGCAGCCCACCCTTGCCAGCGCTTGTCTTGCACACGCGCACCAGCTGCACCGTAAGGGCCTGGGCCTGCTTTTCTTCCACCAGCAGGTTGACCCGGACCATATTTACCAGGTTCAGTATCGAGGAAATGGCGATGAGAGCGTCCAGGATCAGAACCAGGATCAATAACGAGTGCATGGGGCACACCTCCTGCAAACAGAGCAAGGGCTGCGGCAGCCCCTGGTGCTTTCGTAAGATGGAAATAGTATACCATAAAGTGGGACGAATTGTAAATGAAATATAGATAATCTGTCTAGGCTTCCTAAAAAAGGAAAAATCCCCTGTTTCTCAAAGGAAACAGGGGATTTGCGCCGTTTGGCAGAAATTACTTGTTGCGGATGTACTCATCCATGGCCTTGGCGGCAGCCTTGCCGGCGCCCATGGCCTTGATGACGGTGGCGGCACCGGTCACGGCATCGCCGCCGGCGTACACGCCGTCACGGCTGGTCTTGCCGTCGTCGCCGTCGGTGACGATGCAGCCGTGCTTGTTGGTCTCCAGGCCCGGGGTGGTGGAGCGGATCAGCGGGTTGGGGCTGGTGCCCAGGCTCATGATCACGGTGTCCACGTCCAGCTCAAACTCGCTGCCCTTCTTCTCGATGGGGCGGCGGCGGCCGGAAGCATCGGGCTCGCCCAGCTCCATTTCCACGCAGGTGATGGACTTGACGAAGCCTTCGTCGTTGGCGTGGATCTCCACGGGGTTGCACAGGGTCTTGAAGATGATGCCCTCTTCCTCGGCGTGCTCGACCTCCTCCTTACGGGCAGGCAGCTCGGCCATGCCGCGGCGGTAGACGATGTACACGGTCTCGGCACCCAGACGCATGGCGCTGCGGGCAGCGTCCATGGCCACGTTGCCGCCGCCCACGACGGCAACCTTCTTACCGGTGCGGATGGGGGTCTTGCTGGTGGGCAGGTAAGCCTTCATCAGGTTGGAGCGGGT